>Ga0172373_10009846_pt1 | contig 11781 bp, 9 predicted proteins | sample Lak10m_2_FD_114546 | JGI IMG/M metagenome (GOLD analysis project Ga0172373, IMG submission 114546) | Freshwater microbial communities from Kabuno Bay, South-Kivu, Congo - kab_092012_10m | ecosystem: Environmental > Aquatic > Freshwater > Lake | place: Democratic Republic of the Congo: South-Kivu... | reverse complement strand
TTGGACGGTATTGACGGTGTTGACAAGATTGACGGTGTTGACAGCGGACAGGATTGACCAGGATGACGTTGTTGGCGGCGAGGGCTGACGAGCAAATCGCCAATGAGGTCACCCAACCAATGAGGTCAATCTCGTCAACAATGTCCGCAGTCAATCCCGTCAATGCCGTCACTAAGGTCAATGCCGTCAAAACGCCCAACGTCCGCCGTCGGCGGACGTAGTTCGTGGCTGTTGCTACGCCGCCTGACGGCGGCAGCGATTGGACGGTATTGACGGTGTTGACAGCGGACAGGATTGACCAGGATGACGTTGTTGGCGGCGAGGGCCGACAAGCAACTCGCCAATCAGGTCTCCCAATCAATGAGGTCAATCTCGTCAACAACGTCCGCAGTCAATCCCGTCAATGCCGTCACTAGGGTCAATGCCGTCAAAAACCCAGCGTCCGCCGTCGGCGGACGTAGCCCTGGTGGCTTGTATTTTGAGACCTTCAAGGCCATACTCTTGCCGACCGAATCGAGGAACACAGGAACTATCAGGCGAGCATGACGATGGATGGCGAAGATTTCGAACTGGTCATCAAGAACCAATCGAGCACCGGACTCCAAGCGGTCCTTATCTACGAAGGACAAAGCGACCCGTTCGCCTTCTTCTTTGCCCATCAAATCTCGCAACAATCCTATGCAGGAACCCTCGTGTTCCTCGACCCTGCCGAGTCCCTCGATGACCTGGATTGGGAACCAACCGTGCTCAATATCGCCGGCATTCTCGATGCAAACCTCCAAGTTCAACTCATGGAGGTCGAAGTCCTCTGTCGCTTCGACCCCAAAGAAATCGCTCAACCTCAGATACGTCACAACCGCATCGCTCGCTCAACCGTCGACTTCGAAAGCTACGAACTTCAAATCGAAGCCATCGAGACAAACGTTTTTGAAGCAGCTGAACAAGCAGGCCAAACCCCCAACGAGGAAGCCTATTGGCCCGTCGCAAAAGTCGAATGCGTGATGGATGCAGATCCCCCAGTTATCGCCGTCTTTATCCAAGACGAAAATCTCTGCACCGATGAACATACCCAGCACTTCGTTAACTGGCTTGCCAACGCCGTCAGCTTCCCAAAAGAGATTCAAGTGACCGTCTGCATGCCCGCCCGTAGCCTCGGTCGAGCCGAACTGGAAAAACCACAACAGTAAAACCAATCGAAACGCCTCGGACTTGCAGGCCCTGGGAATTTCCAACCGATTTTGCTACCAAAAACTGCGATTGATTTGCTAGCATCTTGGATCTGGAAAGCTTAGGTAGACCAGGTAACCCGGACTTGCACCCAATTCGTCCCTTTGGGTAAAACCCTAAGGCATGAAACGACCTAACATCATCATCGATGCCTCTCACACCTATGGATCCGGTAAAAATACCGGCATCGAACGGGTCGTTCGCAATCTGTGCCGGAACTTGCCCGAAGTCCTCTTGCGCCGCGGATTGGATTCGCCCGCAATGGCTACCCATTTCCAAGGCCGATTTTTGCAGATCGATCACTCCTTGGAAAACCGCTTGCAGTTCCTGGCCGACTGGGAAAGAAATGCCGGGCAGTTCGTTCCAGGCTGGGTCCAAGCGATCCCCAATTCGATCGCCAAGCTATCTGGTTCTGCAAAAATTCGCAAATGGATGCAGCCTCAGCCAAGCCATCTTGGGATCTACAAACTACCCCATCATCTGGTCCGATGGTCGACCCTCCTGGGAAGTGTCCTCAAAGACAAGACCATCGCGCCTGGCCCAAACCAAATCCTGATCTTACCCGATGCCTACTGGACTCGGCGAGGTATCTGGAAAACTGTCGAAGCTCACCGCAAAGCCGGGGCTTTTGTGGCCACCGTGGTCTACGATCTGATCCCATTGACGCACCCTGAGTATGTCGGTGCCAAAAGAAGTCTCAAATTTCAGAGCTACCTGGATCAAGTGCTTCGGCACTCCGACGCGATCATCGCGATCTCGAAAAGCGTCCGTGACGATGTGAAAAAGAACATCGACTCACAGCCCGACCCGCGTGGCCTGTGCAACGATGTGCGTTCCTTTGTCCTGGGCGCAGAGCTTGCCATCCCCAACCAAACGCTGCAGGCTCACACCGTGCGTCCCATCGTGGAATCCCTTTTCGATCCTGCGAGTAAGAAAACACCTTACTTCATGGTCGCAAGCTTTGATCCTCGAAAGAATCATCAGCAAGCCCTCGACGCATTCGACTTGCTTTGGAAGAAATATCCCGACTTGAATCTATGCTTTGCCGGCCGACGAGGTTCAATGTGCGCGGACTTGATGAAACGCATCGATTCTCACCCCAAACTCCATCGAGGTCTATGGGTCTTTCATGACCTATCGGACATCGAACTGCATCACGCCTACGAGCGTTGCTCGGCTGTCTTGCTCCCTTCGATCGTCGAAGGCTTTGGGTTACCGATCGTCGAATCCATTTGGCATGGACGAAAGACCTTCGCGTCAGACACACCCATCCATCGTGAGGTAGGTGGTGAGCATTGCGAGTACTTTGCGCTGCATGATCCGCAAGATCTTGCTCAACGCATCGAAAACTGGGAGCGGGCTATCCGATCGGTCGATTCCAGGACATTTGCTCACACCCTTGCTTCGAATCTCAACGCAGAACGATTCGTCCCGACGACTTGGGCCGAAAGCACTTCGGAACTTATCGACGCGGTATTGGACGCATACCAATCAGGTCCTTTTCCTCAACGAGGTCCGCTGTCAACACCAGCATTGCCCTCATTAAGATCCATGCCGTCGGCAACCTGACACAACCGCGCTATTTGAGCATCATCGGTTGTTGCGAAAATTCGCTCGAGTGTTCATCGCCGGTCTTGATGTCCCATCGCTCTTTGTGAAATACAACTCGGTACATGAAGTGCAGCGACTCTCCGGGTGCCAGTTCATAGCCGCCAGCAGGGTAGGGAAGGTCCAACTCTGCAGATTTGGTTTTCGTGCGATTGCCTAAAAAGTCTTTGATGCCAAAGGCGTTATGGGCAAAGAGCCCATACGTCCGAACATGCCACAGACCATCGGCATGAAAACTCTTAGGGTGCACCAAGATGGCGATCCCGTAGAGCTTGTCGTTTCCGTTAGGAACCGGTCCTGAATAATCGACCCACTTGGCTGTTTTTCCCCAAGCGTCTCCTTGCTTGTCTCCTTGGCTGTTGAGGATCTGGCCTCCGGGCTTATCTCCCCGCATGGTCTCAGGGACCCGGATCGCGAACATACCTTCTTTGGTGTCTCCAAAGTGAACTTTGGCCGTCGGGTCAGCGCTTCGCCAAATCGTCTCGCAGTCGATGATCGTCTTGTCGGCGTTTCCACCGACGCTGTAACGAGCGGTTTCATTGAGCAAGGCTTTGCCAGCGGAGTTGCCATCGGCAGGTAGCCGCCATTGATGCTCGACGGTCCAGCTTACCGCTGGCCCTTGGCTATCGCAGGCCACGATTTTTTGGTGAACGACATTCCCTTTGCCTTTGCCTTCGGCCCACCAGTCGTTGTTGTCGACTTCGCCAAAGGTCATCCACAGGCCGCGGTGGTGAGGATGGTCTTGGGCTTCGTTGGGTGCAGTAGCATCCATGGGATACGAACGGGTCATTTTGTGACCGTCGGGGCCATGAATCGGCCAAAGCACCGGTTTGGTCCCCGAGTTAAACAAGTAGCTGGTTACCAGTTTTCCATCCCGCAACACGTCGATTCGGTCCGATTGCTGGGCGGTCGTGAATTGAGCTTGAGTCACCCCCAGATTGGCAATCAAGATGGGGATCCATAGCAGGAGCGAAAACGTGCGAAGCATAATTCTGAGCATATCTGGCGAGAGGATGAGGAAAACCACGCTCCTTAATATAAGCCCAGCCGAGGCTCGCCGATACCAAGTCGCCCAGGAACCAGGACCCGCTTTCGAGATTTTTTAATGAACTTGGACCTGTCTGCTTCTACGACTGGATTTAAATCGTATAGGATAAACACTCGATCTTGGATCCTTCTGATCTAACTCCATCCGACGACCACCATCATGAACTTTTGCGCCATCGATTTGTTGATACCTTTGTGGAAAAACTGTCATCAGGTTGTCAAAACACTGTTTAAATCGGTCAAATCGCTGTCGATTCCTGTCGGTTTGTGGATAACTCTTTGGGCCTCTGGCTACGCCTTGGCCCAAAGTGGCGATTCGAACGATCTGCCCTTTGCTTTGCCCGACGGCTTTCGCGTAACAAGGGCCGCTGACGATACGCTGGCCCATGACTGCTTTTGCATGACCCTTGATAGCCAAGGCCGCCCGGTGATTTCCGGACCAGGGTATCTGCGCACGCTCTTGGACGAGAACTCCGACGGAGTTTACGATCGAGCGGTGGACTGGACCAAGTCGATCAAGGCAGGTGCTCAAGGGTTGTGGGTCGAGAAGAACACTCTGTATCACGTCTCCGACGGTGGACTTTGGAAGTCCCAGGACAACAATGGCGACTCGGTTGCGGATGCCCCGCCGACGCGCATCCTTGAGCTTCCTACCGGTGGCGAACATGACTCGCACGCCATTCGCCGAGGTCCCGATGGCCACTGGTATTTGATGGTCGGTAACTATGCAGGATCGATTTCGAAAATCAATTCCGATCCTCAGGCACCCGTATCGTCTAGTGTTGGCCAGCGTCCTCGAGCCGGTACACTTTGGCGCATCAGCCCTGACTTTTCCAAACGAGGAGTATGGGCCCACGGACTTCGTAACTGCTATGACTTCGACTTTCTCCCCGATGGTCAACCGGTCACTTACGACTCGGATGACGAACGTGAAGCCTCGCTGCCGTGGTATCGACCCACGAGGGTTCTGGCGCTGGGTCCAGGTTCTGATGCAGGCTGGTGCGGGTCGGCTTGGAAAGATGATGATTACCGGGTGACGATGCCGACGACCTTGGCAAGGCTCGGTCGAGGTTCTCCGACGGGTGTGGCTGTGTACCAACACGTCGGCTTTCCGGCCAAGTACCAAGGAGCGGTCTTTGTATTGGATTGGACGTTTGGACGTGTGTTGGCCGTGTACCCTTCGGGCAATCTGCCTGTTGAACAGCAAACTCCGAACAAGATCCCATCGGAGATCTTCATGCAGCCTTCGGGCAGTATTGGGTTTGCACCGACAGACATCTGCGTGGCTCCTGATGGCAGTCTATTGGTCAGCGTCGGAGGGCGAGGTACCACTGGAGCGATCTATCGCATCGAAGCGACCTTAAGCAAATCGGTTCAAGCTATCGATTCCCCCTTCTCGAAAATACCTGCTGCAGAATCGCTTGCTGGGCTCCTGGATGCTCCTTGTCCTTGGGAGTCTTGGTCGGAGAGTCGTTGGAAGCCGTTGGTCACACCTGAATCGATCGAAGCGTTAAACAAGCTCATCTGCGGCGACTTGATGATCGATTCAGAATCGACGGGGCTAACTGCGAATAGGATCGCGTATTTCAAGCAACGCGCCTCACAGATGCTTGCACGTCTTGGCGTGACACCTTCGGTGGATCGGCTTTTGAAAGCGGTCCGATCGGATTCGGCAGCATCCCGAAGCGGAGCATGGTGGCTCATCGGGCATGGGAATATCAGCCCAACGGACCAACAGAAACTCGCCCGAGATACTGGGTCTGTCCCCGTCCCCACAGCGACAGAAATCCCCAACGAATCGACCACATGGGATCCGGTTTTTGGAAATGCGGAACTGAGAAATCGGCTTGAAGCTATCGGACTGAGGCGCTGGCCGATGGCTTCTTGGTCCCGATTTCCGGTGCCCGACGATCTCTCGGGCAACAACCTTCGGCGGGCGTGGCTTTGGGCACTGAATCGGACTAGCCAACCGTTTTCGAGCAAAGAGCTCGGTAACAAACTCGATCTGTCAGCATCCAAGCTCTTCTTTGGTGCTCCGAAAAACGGATTGGACGTTGCGACATTGGAAACGCTCGGAGCGTGGCTTACTGCCAACCGAGCCAGCATGACCAGTCGAGATCAAATGGAGTGTTTGCATACGATGCAGGCGGCTCTTGGTGATCGTCGGGGCTTGTTGCCCTTGCAATCAGACGTACCTGCCGATGCGCTCGATGGAGTGCGTGCTGTGCATGCCTCTAAAATGACTCAGCCGGTGCGTAATAGCTGGGCTAATTGGGCGCTCTACTTTGCTCAGCAAGCTCAAAAGAGTGGCCAAGTCGCATTGCAAGCCGAAGCGATTCGCACGATCGGAATGTTTGAACCCAGCGATACAAAGACTGTCGAATATCTTTTCGAGCAGATCGATACCGATAGCCATCCAACTTCCGATATCCATGTTCTTTGTTCCCTTGCTCAGTGCAGTGCCAAACGGACCGAGGAGCAAACGCTCAAAACGGCATCTGCGCCCAATCAGATCATTCGCAAGATCAAAGGTCGTGGATTGTATACCGACAATCAATGGCCGAATCGACTCAAGCAGCTTATCGGTGCCTTGACCAAAAAGGATTCTGGACTTGGTGCATCCTATGCGGCGCTGAGCCAACCTTTGACCGGAGACGATCTTGTCGTGGTCAACGCATTCTCAGAAGAGATCCAGAATTTGATCAAGCAGCGATTGAAAAGAGAGTTGGTCAACTTGCCCGTAGACCGTTGGGATGTTGCCGTGATCAAGTACGCGGTTGCAAGCGATATCGATCCGAGTTTGAGAGAATCTCTCCGAAAGGCTTGTCAGGTCGAAGCACTCAGACCTGCATCGCTAGAGTTGCTTGCCAAGCAACCCGTCGAGTCTGAGTACGATTTATTTGTACAAACGCTTGAATCCTCGGATCGATCCAGTTGGGTAAGTGCATGGAGGGCCCTTGAGGCAATCTCGCAGAAAGTCACCGACAATACAAACCAGATGCAAGCAGCACGTGAGTTCCCGATGTTGGCCAAGTTGGTATCGGCTTCCTTGAATTCCAACCTAGGGCTTCCCAAAAGCGCTGTGATGCAACGAGCCAGAATCGCGGCCAAGCAGTTGCAAAAGCCCCAGCCTCCTGAATCCGAGAATTGGAAGGATTGGGAAAGCTATTACAGCAAGGAGCTTGCTCAAGAGCAGCATGCCGAGTTGGTGTTGCCTGGCACCCAAATCGATCTTGAGGCGATGGCCGAGCAAATCAAAGGTCTAACTGGTCAGTCGCAACGGGGTAAGGACCTCTATCAAGCCAAATGCTCGCAGTGTCACGGAGGTCAAACTGCGCTTGGACCGGCCCTTGTGGGTGTTTCGAAACGATTTGCGACTCTGGACTTACTCCGCTCGATCTATGAGCCCAGTCGCGATGTTTCCGATCGCTACCGTAGCATGCATGTGCTTACAGTCGACGACGAGATTTTAACCGGTTTGGTGATTTACCAAGCGTCCGATGGTGTGACGTTGCAAGCTGCCGACGGGAAGGTGCTGCGAATCAACGCGGACTTGATCAAGCAAAAGGGGGTATCGACCGAGTCCTTGATGCCAAAAGGATTGCTCGATGGAAAGAGCATCCAAGACGTCGCAGATCTGATGGCTTATCTCCAATCGCTTTAGCAGATCACGCATGCGCTGTGTCGGTGTTGGTGCACCGAGTTGATTTGTTAGACGAGCGTATTAGGATGCACACTTCCTTGTGAATGAACCTAAAATCAAGCAATCGCGAAATCCAACCATCATGAATCCATACCTGTTGAAACTGGTTTTTTATTGCTGCGTCGTTGCGTTGGGGCTGATCGGCCATACTCAATCGCGTGCAGTTGATGATCCCATCAAGCAGTTTCAGCAGCGGCCCAATGTTCTTTTCATACTTACTGACGATCAGCGTTGGGATGCCTTGGGAATCGCCGGCCACAAGCATCTAAAAACTCCCAATATCGATCGGATCGGACGCGAGGGTCTCTATTTTCGCAATGCATTTTGCACCACTTCATTGTGCTCACCGAGCCGTGCAAGCATTCTGAGCGGTTTGTATGCGCACAAGCATGGAGTGACCAACAACTTTACCGAGTACCCGACGAATTTGAAAAGCTTTCCTCGGGTGTTGCAGTCTTCTGGCTACCAGACGGCTTATATCGGCAAGTGGCACATGGGTGAGGACAACGATGAGCCCCGACCTGGGTTTGATTGGTTTGTGACGCACAAGGGGCAAGGTAAGTATTTCGACACGGAATTCAACTTAAATGGTCAAGAGCGCAAGGTGGTACCGGGTTATTACACCCATGCAGTCACACAAATGGCTGCGGAGTGGCTCAAGCGTCCTAGGGGCGATCAACCTTGGTGCTTGATGATCGGGCACAAAGCTCCGCATAGCTTTTATTATCCAGAGCCCAAGTATCAAAAGGCGTTTGATCAAGTATCGGTCCCTTATCCGGAATCCTCGAGCGATAGGTCGTTGGCAGATAAACCGGAGTGGATTCGCAAACGGCGGAGTACTTGGCATGGAATCTATGGACCGCTGTTTGACTGGCGCAAGAAGTTTCCTGATGAGTCTCCAGAGGGGGTTAGGGATTTCGAGGCGATGACGAGGGCTTACTGGGGTACGATTCTCTCGGTCGACGATAGCGTAGGGGAGTTGCTTCGGCTGCTTGAAGAACGCGGAGAACTTGATCGCACCGTGATCGTCTACATGAGCGACAACGGAATCCTCAATGGCGAGCATGGAATGGTCGATAAGCGTACGGCGCATGAGCCGAGCATGCGGATCGTGCAATTGGTTCGGTATCCGGGACTGGTTTCCAAAGAGCATGGGCGAGTGATTGATCAGTCGGTGCTGACGGTCGATCTTGCACCTTCGATTCTAGAGCTTTGCGGTTGTGATCCGATCGACAATATTGATGGAAAGTCATGGAAGAGACTTGTTCAGGGAGATACTCAAGGCTGGCGAACAAGCTTTTTGTATCACTACAATTACGAAAAGCAGTTTCCTTACACCCCGAATGTGCGATGCGTGAGGACTGATAGGTGGAAGTACAGTTGCTCGCCTCATGGAGACCGGGGACCGGACCGTCATCGAGCCGAGTTGTACCATATTGCCGAGGATCCGCTTGAGTCAAAGAACTTGATTGACGATCCGCGTTATGCGGAAGTTTTGGTCCAGATGCAGCAGGAGCTCAAGCGTGTTATGTCCGGGGTAGGGCTTGACGAGCAAACCGATGTTATGCCGATCGACGAAGGCATCAAAGAGTCGCTTCCAGATCAGAAAATCCGCTGAAGATAGGATTGAAATCGATGAATACTTTGCGAATGGCTCTGGGTCTGATTTACTTCGTGTTGGTAGGTGGTTTAGATAAGCAAACGTTTGCTTTGGACCAGACTGCAACGCGACCTAATGTGCTGATCATAGTCGGCGATGATATGGGGTATGCCGACGTAGGGTTTCATGGTTGCAAAGATATTCCGACCCCGAATCTGGATGCGTTATCGGCAAGTGGAGTTCGATTTACAGATGGGTACGTTACTGGACCTTACTGTTCGCCGACTCGAGCAGCGTTGTTGACAGGTCGTTATCAAACCCGATTTGGCCATGAGTTTAATCCGGGGGGGAATGCTGAGGGGTTGCCGCTTAGTCAGACGACGTTAGCGGATCGATTGCAGGAGGTCGGATACAGGACTGGTTTGGTCGGCAAATGGCATTTAGGCAGTACTCCCGATCGACGGCCCATGCGGCGGGGGTTTCAGGAGTTTTTTGGTTTCCTAGGGGGAGCTCATAGTTATTTCCAGGCCGATGGATTTCTTCGTGGCGATGAGCCAGTCAAAGCGATCGAGTATGCTACGGACGCATTTGGCAGCCAGGCGGTACGTTTCATCGAAGAGAACCGCGCACAACCTTGGTTTTTGTATCTGGCGTTTAATGCGGTTCATACACCGATGCATGCAACGCAGGAGCGGCTTGATAAATTCGATTCCATCCAAGACCCACAGCGTCGTAAGTATGCAGCGATGATGTCCGCGATGGACGACGCGATCGGGCGGGTGCAGCAGGCTTTGAAGTCCACCGAGCAAGATTCACGAACGCTTGTGATGTTTATCAGTGACAATGGAGGACCGACGATGCAAGGGGTCACGGTCAATGGGTCAGACAATGCCCCTCTGCGCGGTAGTAAACGCACGACGCTTGAGGGGGGAGTAAGGGTCCCGTTTGTGGTCGCTTGGCCGGGTGTGATCAAGCCCGGAGTATATTCAAAGCCGGTTATACAGCTCGATTTGCACGCAACGGCGCTGGCTGCATGCCAAGTTCCGATCAAGCCGGAGTGGAATCTCGATGGAGTCGATCTGCTTCCTTATGTTCTTGGCACGAAGACTTCGGCTCCTCACGAGTCGCTTTATTGGCGGTTCGGTCAGCAGATGGCGATACGCAAGGGGTCTTGGAAATTGGTTCGCTACGACAAAGCTGCGGAGGGACCATCAAACGGAGGTGGACCGCGAGCGCAGGTGACCGACGCAAAGCTATATGATCTGTCTAAAGATATCCATGAAGACGAGGACCTTTCGGTTCAAAATCCTGATAAGGTCAAAGAGTTGCAAGCTGATTGGGATAAGTGGAATCAGAGCAATGTTCCACCGCTTTGGGGAGGCAATCCAGGGGCTCCAAATCAGGGTAACAAAAGGAAGAACGCGAATACCAATCCCAATATTGTCATACTTTATGCCGATGACTTGGGTTATGGCGATGTGCGATGCAACAACCCCGAACGGAGCAAGATCGACTTACAATTGGCAAATTAGCCCAGCAATCAGGTTACAAGACGGCTTGTGTTGGCAAGTGGCATTTGGGGCATGATTGGCCGATCACACAGCAGCAGAAGAAATACTTTCAGGGTTTTGGAGGTAAGGCAGGGGGTGGAGGCCAAGTCGAGTCGGAGTGTACCGACGATCATGTTAGGGTCAGGAAGCAAGTTTTTGATCAAGCGATTCCTGGTGGTCCGATGGAGCGTGGTTTCGATGAGTACTTTGGTACGGATGTTCCGAATTGGCCGCCTTACTGCTTTATCGATGGAAATCGAACTGTGGGGATCCCAACGGAGTTGTTGCCATCAGCAAAGTTAGTGAAGAACCAAGCGAGCCTGCAAGGGCCGGCGCTTGCAGGGTGGCAGTTAGAGGAGGTTCTACCTGCATTGGTAAAGCGTTCGGTAGATTTCATCCAAAGGCAAGCTGCCGATTGCAGAGTGATTTTGCAGATTTGGTGATGGAGACCGATGCGGCGGTCGGAGAGGTGCTTAGTGCATTGGACATTGCTGGGATAAGCGACGAGACGATGGTTGTATTTACATCGGACAATGGATGTGCATCGCGTACCGATGATAGTCCGGTGGCCGGGAGTAGTTGGTCCAGGGAGTGTGTGTCAGGAGCTAGTGCATCAGGCCGATTGGATACCGCCGGTCAAGCCACAGCAGGAGGGGGAGTTGTATCATTTGGGAGATGACAGACTGGAGAGTCGCAATTTGGCGGGCGAGAATCCTCAGAGGGTACAGAGTATGAAGCAGACGTTTGAGGAGATTATTGTTAGGGGTCGAAGCACACTGGGTGCAAAACGGTCCCTACCGGGGACAGTCCCTGGGTTCTCGAGGATTCAAAGCTAGCATTTCTGAGTCGCTACTGGGGACAGTCCCTGAGTTTTCGGGGGTTAGGCTAGCATTTTTTTGGGGGTATCGGGGACAGTCCCTGGGTTCTCGAGGATTCAAAGCTAGCATTTTTTGAGTCGCTACTGGGGACAGTCCCTGGGTTCTCGAGGATTCAAAGCTAGCATTTCTGAGTCGCTACTGGGGACAGTCCCTGAGTTTTCGGGGGTT
>Ga0172373_10009845_pt1 | contig 11781 bp, 12 predicted proteins | sample Lak10m_2_FD_114546 | JGI IMG/M metagenome (GOLD analysis project Ga0172373, IMG submission 114546) | Freshwater microbial communities from Kabuno Bay, South-Kivu, Congo - kab_092012_10m | ecosystem: Environmental > Aquatic > Freshwater > Lake | place: Democratic Republic of the Congo... | reverse complement strand
GGCCATGTTGGCGTTGCGGATCAACCGCGCCAACGGCGAATGGGATGCCTATTGGCAGGGCCTCGAACAGCAAGCGGCATGACCCGCTTATTTCGGCAACGCATCACTTTGAATCGCACCCGTCCGGAGGTCAATCCGTTGACCACGGTGGACATGAGGAACACCAATAGTCCCGTGATCCAGAACAGCGGCCGATACCCCAGATTCAGGCCCAGGAGTCGCAGGCGCAGGGCATCGAACAGGCGCATATCCTCCATCACGTTCAGATAGGTCATGGACACCATGATGAACAGGAGCAGTTCCATGTAGGCCATCAGGTTATCTCGAAAGGCCTGAACGGCGAGCGAGGTATCGCCGTGCTCCCGATAGACGATCAGGATGGCCAGCCAGATCAGGGAGGCGCCGAACAGCATGGGTTTGGATTTCTTGAGGAAGGTGAGATCCTCGATCATGGCCCCCACGTAAACCAGTACGATGATGACCAGTGAAAAATATCCCGCCCATGATTGCGTCAGGTCCAGGGGGGAACTTATCACCGAGGTTTCGGCCTGTGCCCGCCAAGGCAGGCCAAGCAGTGTCATGACCAGCAGCCATCGCAAAATCTTCATGTTTGCTCTCCTTTCGGGGCTCCGAAGCTTGGCCTGATCAGGCTTGAGGCGCGTACAACCACGGTATTCGCCAGCTTGTCGTGGAAACCTTGTTTACGCGGGTCGAAGGCTATCCAGAGATAACCGAGTCCCAACGGGAGCACCGAGGCGAAATAGCCGAAATAACGGATGAAGTCCTGACGGGTGCTAGGCGGCTCGCCGGTGGTGGCATCGACGATGCGGGCGCCGATGGCCATCTTGCCCAGGGTGGCCTGTTTCCTTTGCCAGAACAGGATGATGGCGATAGTGGGTAGCACCCAATTGATCAGGAAGTTCGCTGGTCCCTTGACCAGTTGGGTATCGGTCCAGGTGGCGTCGCCATAGGCCCAGTACATCAGGGGGACGGTCCACAGTGAGAAGAGGACCAGATCGATCAGCGTGGCCCAGGCGCGCAGCCAGAAACCCACGTATTTCGCGGGGCCGATCCTGTTGTCCGGGGTCATGCGGATTCACCCTGACGCGGCGGGCGGCGGGATGACCTCGCCCCGGCTCAGTTTGCCCAGCACCTCGACGATCAGTTGGCGCTCGCTGGCCTGCACCCGTTGCGCGAGGGATTCCGGGGTGTCATCGGGCATGACGGCCACCCGGCATTGCGCGAGGGCCGGGCCGGTATCGTAATCGTCTTCCACATGATGGACCGTGACCCCGGAGACGCTGTCACCTGCCGCGATGACGGCGCGATGCACATTCATCCCGTACATGCCCTGACCGCCATGCCTGGGCAGCAGTGAGGGATGGGTGTTGATGATGCGCCCCGCGTAGGTTCCCAGGGTCAGCGGACCCAGTTTTTTCATGTATCCGGCCAGCAGTACGATGTCCGCGTCGGCGGCAGCCAGGGCGTCGCGGATGGCCCGGTCGAGTTCCGCCGGGTCTGGATGGGTCTTGCCGGAGAGATTGGCCACGGGCGCGCCGGCCGCCCGGGCGCGGCGCAGGGCGCCGGAGTCGGCGTTGTTGGAGATCACCAGGGTGACCTGACCGTCAATTTCGCCGTTGGCGCAGGCGTCCAGCACCGCCTGCAATGTGGTTCCCTCATGCGAGGCTAGGGCGCCGATGTTCACGCGTTCTCCTGAGTGGGTTTGGGTGGGTGGGGTTGTGGCGCAAGGCCGAAATGTTTCATCAGCATGGCCTCGGCCAGGGCGAGGCCGGTGTCGGTGAGCACGACCGATTTGGCCTTCCCGCGCGGATCCTCGATCCAGCCGCGTTGATGGAGAAGCGCCATCACGTCCCAGTCGATGCCCTTCCAGGCGCGATAGCCGTCATGCAAGGTCAGGGCCAGCAGGCCCAGAGTGGCTTCCGCCAGTTTATCGGTGTCGAGATGTTCAAACATGCCGGTAAAAATCGTTGAGGCGAGAAGGTGCATTGTATGACCATGCAAGTAGATGGGCCATGCCGGGGCTTGCTAGTTGGCCAATGCTTGGGTTCCATCCGTTGCTGGGGACGGCGATACCAGAGTGGTTGATCAGGTTGTCATCGATCATACCGAGAATTCCCTCAAAGCTCTTCGTGTCAAGCACGGGTCAAGGGATGGATTAGGCGCGGGACCGGAGGAAACCCAGCCCAAGCTCCCATGACAATGAAGGCTTTTTTCGATCAAGCCATGAACAAGGTCGGGTTATCCGATGGGGGATTGTTGCGCAGGTAGTCCCTTGCCTCGCCGATGATCTGATCCGCCGTTTCCGCGCGAGGTTGACACTTATCGGCCCACGGGCGGCCCGGATGCAGGACATCCCAGCGTGGCCTTAGTCCGGCGTGCCGGCCAATGCCTGGGTCGTGGTTGCCAAATCCATCGATCAATTTGTTCCAGAGCGGATTGAATTTGGCGATCAGCAACGATTCACCCAGCGGAATCCAGATGTCGTCAACGATCAAATACCGGCAATGAAAATCGGCGATTTCAAGGTTGTTTGCTTCCTCGATACTCCGCTTGTGCCGCGTGAGGCGGTTGAATAGCACCTTTCCATGATTAGCCACCAGATCTCCGCCCTTCCTTGTGCCTTTTGGTACCGCCTTACCCACATATATGGGGGCCGTGAAGCCTTGATCACGGTTTATCCTAGCGATGGCTTCGTATGCCGGGAAATCCCCATAATAGTAGATAGCGTAGATACCCGCGCCATCGAAACTGGTTAGATCGGCCAAGGGGATCACCCTCTGTCGCAGCATCGCCTGACCAACGCTCTCGCCCAATTGGCGCTTGCCCAACGGGTTGAAGGGAACGATTTTGCCGTCGTTCATGCGGACTTCCTCGCATTGTTGTTCACGAGTTTGTTCAATTCGGATTCAGCGAGGCGGGCCGCGACGGATGCCGCCACCTGGCGGCCCAATGCCACGGGCACGGCATTACCGAGTTGCCGCATGGTTTCCGTCCAGGAACCATGAAAGACATAGCCGTCGGGAAAGGTCTGCAGGCGCGCGGATTCCCGCACGGTGAAATACCTGACATCTCCATTTCCCAGAACCATCATGTTCTCGCCACCGGGGACGCCATGATCGCCCGCCTTCAGTGTTTTCGCGGGAAGATCCAGTGGGCTGCCGGTATGTCCTGGATAAATTTTCGCGCCATTCTGGAACACATGATTCATGAATTCTCGGGATTCGTCGCTTCGTGGATCGGGCAAGTCCGCCAAGGCGTCACGGACGGTACGCCATGGTCTTTCTTGGAAAAGATCGAGACTGAACTCCAACGCGCGAACCCTGGCCTCGCATCTTGTGGGCGGCGGTGGACGTTGTCTTTTGGTAACACTATGACGATCCCAGTATTCGCCGGTTACCCACTGTGAATGAAGGAGGGCATCCAGGCTATGAGTTGAGCGTGGGAAGGACCATTTGATGCCCAGATCGGAACGAAAGCCTACGATGAAAACACGCTCTCGTTTTTGGGGTACACCATAATCGGCCGCGTTAACCAAGGTGGGAACCACATGGTAGGTGAGGCCCGATATATGTTGCGCACCTAATGTTTTCTCGGCTTGCAGACGCATTAGATGTTCGAGCCAACTTTCATGGCCGCGCCGCGTGACCTCGGGAAATTCCAGTCGCAACAGGATGTATTGGTAGTAATTCGCGAAACTGGAACGAGTGAGTCCCTTCACGTTTTCTATGATGAATGATTTTGGCCGCAACGCGCGGACAACCTCGACGGTCACGGGAAACATGTCCCGCCTGTCGTCGTATCCCCCATGCTTCCCGCCCATCGAAAATGGCTGGCAGGGCGGACCGCCGGCCAGCAGGTCCACGCCCTCGGGAATTGACGACCAGTCGAATCCACGCACGTCGCCCTCCCAGAGTGGCCAATCCGCAACCACCGGATAGCCACGCTTTTGATTTTCCCTGATGGTGTCGCATGCCCAGCGGTCCCACTCGACCACCGCCAAGGAGTCGAAACCCGCAAGGGAAACGCTCATGGCGAGTCCACCGGCGCCCGCGAATAATTCAACCGATTTCATTTTGTTCGCCTCCGCTCCCATCGCCAAGGAATAGCCTTACTCGATTTGATACTTCCGTCAAATCACTGGCCTGCATCTGACACTCCCAGATCACCAAGATACGCCACCCAAGTTCTCGCAATCGGTCGAGGTTTACTTCATCACGCCGCCTGTTTGCCTCGAGTTTATCAAGCCAGAAGGGGACTCTGGACTTCGGCAGTCTGGCCAACCGGCACCCATCATGCCGGTGCCAGAAGCAACCATGCATGAAGATGACGGCCTTCCTTGACGAAAAAACCAGGTCTGGCTTGCCGGGCAGACTTCCGATATGCAACCGATATCGGTAACCCATACCATGGATTAGGCGCCGCAGCCGCATCTCCGCGACAGAATCCTTGCCACGGACTCTTGACATCCGTTCACTGCGCTCAGCTGGATTTAGCGTATCCGTCAAGTTAACACCGGTGTTTTATTGTTCCTCGGATTGTTTTCCTGATGGGTAGGACGCTGGGTTAAAAGACATAGGGAAGCCGGCATTTTGAAGCTAGGCAGGCGTTATGAATCATAAGCCGCTGCGATGGCCATGGGAAATGCTTTCCGCCCCATTTCCCGTGCTTGTCAGGGTTCGAAATACGTCCCCAGCCGTTCCCGGCGCCAGATCTGTCCGCCGCGGGCGCGCTCTTCCGGGGTGGTGTAACGGTAAAGGTAGATCGAGGCGCGAACATGACGGGGCGGGGCATCGGGAAACGGGTTCCCGCCCAGCAACGCGAGAACAGGCCTGGAGCCTTCCCGTAGCCGTGCGCTGAAGCGTGGCAGCCAGGGCTGGTTGTCGGCATCACCCAAGGCGGCGAACCAGAATTGCCAGTCGAGACGGGGCTGATGCGGGATGTTCCAGCTCAGCGGTTTGTCGGTGGCATCCGGCTTGTAGCGGAAGCCATAGGCGGCCCAGGTGACGCCGTCCCGCGAGCCTTCGATGCTGATCTCCCGCCGTTCCGTGGTCATGACCGCGAAGGGGCCATAGCCGTTGACGATCCCGAAATCGGAGGCGACGCGCGCGAGTTCATGCAGCGGGGCTGGGGCAGGGGGATGGCGGCCGCTCAGCCAGATCAGGGTTCCGCAGACCGTCAGTACGAAAACGGCCAGCGTTCCGGCGCCGGCGTGCCCCATCGACGAGGCTGGCCGCGACAGGGCGGCACGCTTGCCGGCGAGCCACGGCCCGACAAACAGCCCGAGATCCCGGTCCTCGAACAGGAACAGACATAGGGCGAGGGTGAGCAGATTGAAGAAGGCGAAATTGCCGGTGAGGATGATGGCGGCCTGCAAGCCGATGAAGCCGATGGCCGCGCCGAGCCGGAACGGGCGCGGCAGCCATACCAGGAAAGGCAGCAGGAGTTCGATGATCAGGACGGCGGCGGTGGCCGCTTCGAGCACTCCGCCGGGCAAGTGATGGGCCTGCCAGGCCAGGGGAGAGGGCAGGGGCTCGGTCTCGAAGTGAAAGTTGAGCGCGGTCAGGTGGCGCCAGGCGGGATCGCCGCTGGCCAGCTTGACGATGCCGCCCATCAGCATGAAGCGGAAGATCAGGAATTGGTACAGGCCGATCACGATAGCCGAGCGTGTGGACAGGAATAGCGCCAGAAAGCCCGCTTCCAGCAGGAGCAAGTCCCACTGGAAACTCGTGAAGACTTGCCCGGCCGTGGTCAGAGACAGATAGAGGAGATAGCAGACCGCCAGACTCAGCCAGACCGCCCGATCCAGAACCACCAGCAACGCGGCCAGCGCGCCCGCCCAGCAGGCCAGTTGCAGGGTGGCGTCCGCGGCATCCAGCCAGAACAGCGTGGGCAGCCGCCACCACGCCGCCGCGCCCAGCGCCGCGTGCGCCTGGTCCAGGTACTCGGTCAGCGGCAGGATCCCCCGGCTTCCCACCAGACCCTCGATCTGGACGCCCAGCGAGGCGAAGGCCGCGAGGTAGATCAATCCGAGCGCCCGAAGGAATACCCAGGAGATGAGGATGTGATCGTTCCAGGCAGGCAGGGTAAAGCGAAATGATCGGCGGCGGTTCATGGCGGGTAGTGGACAGGCCAGGGTCATCGGGCGGGAGGGTTCACAGCAGCCGGATCCAGGCTCGGGGATAGAGGCGTTTGACGCCGGCGAACCAGCGGCAGAGCGGATACAGGGTGAACACGATGGCTGCGGTGGCGAGATAGACGATCATCAGGCCAAAACCATGATCCGGGGGCGGCGGGACCTTCAGCGGGGTCCAGGGCCAGCCGAACTGCCACTCGGCATGACCGTAGCGGCCATGATCCACCAGGGCGGCCAAGCCATGTATCAGCGGTAAATGCAGTAGATAAAAGAATAAGGGAACTTGTCCGAAGACGTTGATCGGCTGGAGCCAGCGCGGCACCGGGCGGTCCAGCGCCGCCAGCAACAGCAGGCCGGGACCTAAGGTCATCAGCAGGTAATGCAGCGAGGGTGGATACTTGGTGCATTTGAGGAAAGACAACAAGGTCGCGAGATCGTCGCCTCGCGTTGACCATACCGCCGGTTCGCCATAAAGATTGCCGGCGCGCAGCCAGATGAACGCCAGCGTCAGGAGCCAGCCCCAGCGCGTCAATAGTTGCCGCCGGCCTGGAGCATCCCGCAGGAAAAGAGGCCCACTGCCGAAGCCCGCCAGCAACAGGCCGATCCAGGGTATCAGCGGATACAGAGCGACGAAACGCAATCCTGGCGTGATATCGAAACCGCCGCCCGCGTACAGGATGCGCCAGAGTCCGCCGAAGGGACCGAACTGTTCCGGGGCGATGCCGTCGAGCAGGTTATGCGTGACGATCATGATCGAGCCGACCCATAGCAGGGTGCGTGGACGCCAGTGGATCACTAGCGCCAGGCCGAGCATGGAGCAGCCGATCGCCCAGAGCACGCCACCGACGAAGTGGTGCAAGTCCAGCGAAAAGGTCCAGCCCAGCCAGCGTACCCAGGTCATTTCCAGCACGATCAACAGCAGGCCGCGTTGCCAGAGCAGTCGCGTCTGCCCCGGGCGGTCGCCGGTTCGCGCCAGCGACAGGTAACCGCTGACGCCCGAGAGAAAGATGAACAGCGGCGCGCAGAAATGGGTGATCCAGCGTGTGAGGAACAGGGCGGGGGTGGTGTGTGTGAGATCCAACGGGTTGAAGTCGGCGCGGCTGAAATAATCCCGCGTGTGATCGAGCGCCATCAGGATCATGACCAGTCCGCGCATCAGGTCGATTGCGACGATGCGGCGGTCAAAGGGTTGACCGAAAGGGGTTGGTCGATCATCCATGGGGGGGTTAATGCCCTGTCCAGTGAATTGTGGGCGCCTGGGAGGGGAGGATGAGTCCCTCTTGCTATCCGGCGCCATGCCGGTCCCGGGTGCGGGCATCCCCGCGGGCTCGGCGTCGCTAGGCATCGCTTAACAACTGCTCGATGCAGTCCCGCATGTAGGCGGCGACCCGCTCGAGCTCCTGCTGTTCCTCGGTGCTGAGTTTGGGATGCAGGCGGCGGACGATGCCCGACCGGCCGACCACGACCGGGATGCTGAAACAGTTGTCACGCACGCCCATCCATTCGTCGAAATGGGTTGCCAGGGGCATGGTTCGGCACTGGTCGTGGACGATGGACTCCAGCACCAGGCAGGTGGCCGAGGCGATGGCGTAATTGGTGTAGCCCTTGAGCCGATAGACCTCGAACCCCGCTTCGACCACCTGATGAAACAACTGACGGTGTTCCGGGGTGTCCCTGATGGGCTCGCCTCCCGCCTGGGCATGGCTGAGCACCGGGAACTGGTTGGGCCCATGCTCTCCCAGCACATAGGCGCGCAGGTCGGCGGGATGGATACGCAAGGCCCGCGACAGCAGGCTGCGAAAGCGGGCGGAGTCCACCAGGGTGCCGACCCCCACCACCCTGGACGGTGGGAAGCCGGATAGCCGGGTGGCCAGGCAGGTCATGACGTCCACCGGATTGGTCACGATGACAAGGATGGCCTCGGGATTGGCGGCTGCCAGGCCGGGGATGATGTCACTGAATAGCCGGACATTGCCTGCCCCAAGTTGCATCCGCGAGGTGAAGGCGGCCTCGACGGCTACAGAAAGGGTGATCACGATAATGTCACAGCCGCGAACTTCGGCAATGACCCCAGCCTCGAGGGTCATGGAGCGGTCGCAGAAGGACAGGGCATGTTGCAGATCGAGGGCATCGCCCCGCGCCTTCTCCAGACTGCGGCCGGCGATGACCAGGTGATCACAGAGTTCCTTGAGCACGATGGCATGCGCCAGGGCCGAACCCACGCGGCCGGCTCCCAGTATCGCTATTTTCATCCCGACAACCTCGTCACTTTGCCGCTGTGCGTTGGTTTCGACCACGTGCCGCGAGGGTCTGCCGGGTCTGGAGAGCGGGTCTGGCCCGGCGCGGTAAGTAAAGATGTTGCCATTGATCCGGGTTTTGCAGACTTTCCATTGACATACCGTAGCTTAGCGGCCCCGCTGGAACAAGCCGTTCAGGTCGGCCAGGCTGAGTTGTACCCAGGTTGGGCGGCCGTGGTTGCATTGACCGCTGCGCTCGGTAGCTTCCATTTCCCGCAACAGGGCATTCATTTCCGGGATCGTCAGCTTCCGGTTGGCGCGTACCGAGCCGTGACAGGCCAGGGTCGCCAGCAACTCGTTCAGAGTCTCCTCCACCCGACGGCTATGACCCTGCGTGTTGAGGTCCGCGAGCACATCGCGCACCAGTTGCTCGCCATTCTCCGGGCAGATCAAGGCGGGGAGGGCGCGGAGCAGCAGGGTGTCCGGGCCGATCCGGTCCAGGTCCATGCCCAGATCTTTCAGCGACTCGGCATGATCCTCGGCCAGAGTGGCCTCGGCCGCGCTGACGCTCAGGCGGATGGGCAGTAACAAAGGTTGGCTGGGCACGGCGCCGGCCTGCCGTTGTTGCTTGAGCTTTTCATAGGTCACGCGCTCGTGCGCGGCATGCGCGTCGACCAGAATCAGTCCACTAGCGTTTTCCGCCAGAATGAAGGCCCCGTGCAGATGCGCCAGCGCGTAACCCAGGGGCGCGGCGGTGGACTCGGTGGTCGCCGGAGTGGGCGGGGCCTCGGTTTTCCGGCGACCATACAGCCCCTGATAATTCTGCATGAGTTCACCAATGCTCAGCGGCATGCCCATCTGGCGGAATGCCGGAGTCTTGCCGCCGCCGATGGAGGCGACACGGGCCGCGGTTCCAGGCGCTTCGGATATTGGCGCCAGGTCGGGCTGGGGTGTCGGTTGCGTCGCCACCAGCTCGGTCAGTTCGACACCCAGGCCCGCACGGGATCCCGACAATACGCGATGCAGGCCCCGGAACAGGAAATCATGAACCATGCGGGATTCGCGGAAACGCACTTCCATCTTGGTCGGATGGGCATTGACGTCGACCATGCCAGGGTCGAGTTCCAGATAAAGCACATAGACGGGTTGTCGCCCATGATAGAGAACGTCCTGATAAGCCTGACGGATGGCGATGCCTACCAGCTTGTCTTTCACCGGGCGGCCATTGACATAAAAATACTGGTGGTCGGACTGGCTGCGGGAGAAGGTTGGCAGGCCTACCCAGCCATGCAGGCGCAGGCCGGAGGCGCTGAGGTCTAGCGGCAGGCTCTGCTCCAGGAAGTCACCGCCGAGCAGGGCGGTCAACCGCTGGTCGACTTCGGCCGGGTTCCGGATCGGCATGAGTTGCAGGACGCCACGCTGGTTATGGGTCAGCGTCAGTCCCACATCCAGGCGCGCCAGCGCCATGCGGCGTATCAGCGTCTCGATCTGCTGGAATTCGGTTTTCTCGGAGCGCAAGAATTTCCGCCGTGCCGGCGTGTTGTAGAACAGATCTCGCACCTCGACCGTGCTGCCTTCAGGGTGCGCCGCCGGGCGCTGGTCGAAATCCCTCTCTCCCCCGTCGGTGCCGATCTGCCAGGCATGCGGTTCACCACGTGGACGCGAGGTCAGCGTCAAGCGGGAAACGGAACTGATGCTGGGCAGCGCCTCGCCGCGAAACCCCATGGTCAGCACGCTTTCGAGATCTTCCAGGGTGGCGATCTTGCTGGTGGCGTGCCGGGACAGCGCCAGGGTAAGTTCTTCCCGGGGGATGCCCACACCATTGTCCCGCACCCGTAGCAGCCGCGCGCCGCCTTGCTCGACATCGATGTCGACCCGGGTGGCTTGCGCGTCGAAGGCGTTTTCCACCAGTTCCTTGACGGCCGAGGCGGGCCGCTCGACGACTTCGCCAGCGGCGATCTGATTGATGAGTTGCGGAGTCAGGGGGCGTATGGGCATGGCGTCGAAGCGGGCGCTCAGGGTGTTGGCGGGATGGAAATTCCCGGGATTTACGTTCGAGGCTCCTGGGGGAGTCGCCAGCGGATCAAGGGCGCTCGACATCGTCCGCCGACGGTTGCGGCGGCGGAAAGTCGGCCAGGGCATCCGGACCTAGCCAGAACTCCAGTTTCTCCCGTGCCTGGTGATTGACTTCTGGCGTGATGTGCAGGGCCACCGTCGCCAGCGCCCCCGCCAGCACGCCCAGATCGTCCAGGAATCCCCCGGGGAGCGCATCCGGCACGGCATCGATGGGTGTAATGAAATAAGCCAGCGCCGCGTAGATGACGCCCCGCGCCCACGCTGGCGTCTCCTTGCGCTGTGCGGCATAGAACAATTGCAAGGCACGGTAGATCACCTCGCGGCCGGCCTTGCGGGCTGAGGTCCTGATCTTGGTCCAGAAAGCATAGGCATGGTTTGGCATCTCGGTTTGCCCGTGTCAGTGAAATGTCTGAAAACCCACCAGCCCGTGGTGTGAGGCGCTGAAGGAGGGTGTTTCCATGGGGTCTGATGGTAATTATTCATTGTACGGACATCCAGGCACGAGCCGGGAGCCTACATCAATTCCTACCAGGCCCGCGCCTGCATTGGCATGCCATTCCATTTTGGAAGGAAAAGCATCAATGCACACATGCTTGATTGGGTAAATAAGATATTTGCCAAGCATGCCTGCTCCATATCCTGACGATTGTCGCGCAGTATTGATCTCACATGGTCTATCAAATTGCACCAGATCGCGTCAGCAGTCGGATTGTGGTCTCTTATAGCGGTGCGCGTTCACATTCGATACGAAAATCCCCTTTAAAAATCATAGAACTAAGCCATGTCTCTGTATCGAATCCGATCAAGAACCGCTATAAACCCTGGGGGGCTCACAGGGACCCGGAGCTTGGGCTGCGGAGCGGTGCTCGGATTACGCCGAGCGAACTACGGGGATTTTGGCGGAATAGCGGAAAATCGAAGGGTTTCAAAGTCTTACCCAGGAAGGATAAGAAGGCTCATGGTCGCCCAGTCAGCGTCATCATGTGGGCCAGTGACGAGACAGGACGGGATACTACCGCATAGCTGAGGATGAGCAATCGATCTCCGATAAATCCCGGATTTCAACGGTGTTCCAGCGCCTATGTATTGGGATTCAGCGCGTGGTTGCCAAACTTGCTACTGTCAAATTGAGTTTGGAGCGAACGGCGAGCACCGTTGGTGCTTCCGCAGTGGCAAAATTGCATTTGCTTGCAACAATACCTTCGCCAATCGGCGTAGGTGATTTTCGAACTTGGGGCCAGAAAGGATGGCCTGAAAGGGTAGAATGCGGGGCTCATCACAACACCCGGCACCCGATCTGACCATGGCTGAAAT
>Ga0172373_10009843_pt1 | contig 11782 bp, 6 predicted proteins | sample Lak10m_2_FD_114546 | JGI IMG/M metagenome (GOLD analysis project Ga0172373, IMG submission 114546) | Freshwater microbial communities from Kabuno Bay, South-Kivu, Congo - kab_092012_10m | ecosystem: Environmental > Aquatic > Freshwater > Lake | place: Democratic Republic of the Congo: South-Kivu... | reverse complement strand
GAAATTTAATGTGGATTGTCTGTTGATAATAGCTTCATTACCTTCTGCTACCACACCATATTGTGCTAGTGGTATCCCACCATTCTCATGTGATGGTCCCCTTAATAACATACCACCTTGAGCTTTTAATATCCCTCCTTTTCTCAACGCTTGAGCATTTGATATTTGGTCTTGAATGATAACAATTTGACCAAGGGTTAAAGCCGCTGTAATACCTGCCATAATCGGACCTAAAATTGGACCTAATTCAGCCAAGGATTTAACAAATGCTTGAGCACCATTAGCGATGGTTTGAACTAGTGAAAATTGAAGGGCTTGAATTGCACCTTTCTTTTCCATTTCTTTTCTTTTAGCAGCATACTCCTCTTGAATTTCTAACCTCTTATCAGCAGCGGTTTTTGAATCCCCTACAACTTTTTCAAGTGATTTTTGCTCTGCTATTTCCAAGGATTTTAAATCTGTTCTAATTCTTTCTTGTGATAAAGCAGATATCTGATTTAATGTCTGTGAGAATAATTCAATTCCCTTACTGATGTCTTGAAATGTTTTATCTCTATTCTTTTTCTTTTCGGCTTCTGCGGATTTATCTGCATCAACCTCTTTTTTCTTGTAAGCAATATAAGCCTTCAACAAATCATCATAATTTGCTTTGGACAAATCAAGACCTTCTTTCTCTAATAACTTTTTAAAGTTGATTCTTTCTTGTTCACTTTCTTTGTATTTCTTGGTGAACTGTTCTTCAAGTTTTTCTTCCTCTGTTCTTGCACCTAAAATTATTTTACTTAAAGCATCAATATTTTCTGTTATTACACCAGCAATTGCTTTGGATAAAAGCTCAGGATTGTCTGTTATTTCTTTTGTTAACTTATTAACTTCAATATTGGTTTTGATAATTCCTTGTTCAGCTACTGTGATTGCATCGCTCATTCCGAGGAATGTCCCAACAATTTTGTTAACATTTGCATCAACAACTTCAGCCGTGATTTTTGTATTGTTCCCTACAATTTTACCTGTCTTAACAAAGGCATTAAATTGGTCGGTTAATGCTTGTAATCTACCTTCTGCTTCTGCTTTAACAGTACCAGTCGTCGCTGCTACAACCTTTCTCTCAATATCAATTTGAGCGGCTATAAGTCTTGTTGCTATGGTTGGATAGATATTTGTTTCAAGAAGTTTAATGAACTCAGTTGCATTCTTTTGAACCTTAGTAGGGTCAAATTGTATGGGAGCAATTTCTAAATCTGTTCCTGTAAATTCATTAACAAATTTTCTGTTTGCTGCAGATATCTCACCCAAAATATTTAACAATGCTTTACCACCACTTTCTGTTTCGTTAACCTCACCTCTAAAATCATTCCAAGCAACTGTAATGTTTTGTAATTGTACCCCCAATCCATAAAGTTGATTGTCGTTTAAGAATCTAAACACATCTTCATACGAACTTACAAGGTCAGATAAGATATTCTTTTGGTCTTGGGTAAGTTGTTTTCCACCTTCAATGAACTTTTTTCTTATATCAGTGAAACCTAAACCTACACCATTATTGAATAATGCAATAAATGAATTCTCAAGTTCATTACGAATATCTTTGAATACCTGTAATAGTTCATCTTTTGGAAGACCCTCAGGTCCCACACCAAGTCCGTTTAATGCATTATTGATTTTTGTAACATCATCAACCAATATTTCAGCAGCTCTTTTAGTATTCTCTTGGATATTTTTAAGTTGTTCTACAACAGGTGCATCATATTCAATCTTTGAAACTTTTTCAATGGTTTCATTATATTTTTTAAGTGATTCGTCTAACTCTTTAACAGCACCTGCTAAGTCAATTGTTGAATTGATACCCTTCTTGTAAGCTGCTGCTAATTCCTCTTGGTTTTTCTTAGCATTTTCCTTTTGGGTATTTAATTTCTTTTCAGTTTCAACTTGTGTTGTTAATTCTTGATTGTATGGTTTGATTTGTGTTAAAACTTTATCAGTTTCAATATATACACCTCTGAGAGCTTCTTCTAATTGAGCATTCTGGTCAATTAATTCTTTTCTAGCTTTTTGTTGGTTTTCCAAACCTGTTTGTATATCTCTTGATATTGATGTGTAGGCATTTCCACCACTTTTAACAAAGTTGATAAATTGTTGATAAAGTGTAACACTTTCAAGAAGTCCTTGTTGTTCAACTTCCAAAATTTTAATAGCGTTTTCAGCAATCTTTTGAGTTAAAAGTTTTGCCTTAGCTTCAAGTGTGTATTGTTGAATCTTTAATTTGATAAATTGAATCCCCTTTTCATTTAATCTATTTTCACTATCTATGAATGCATTAAATCCTGGATATTCCTTTTTTAATTTTTCAATTTCCTTTGTTTGTAATTCCCTTTGTCCATTGAACTGCGTTAAGATTATAAGTGAGTTTGATAAACTATTAGCTTCATCAGAATTCACCTTTGCTAATTCTTTTTGAACATTGATTTGTTCCTTTGTTGAATCAGTAAGTGTAACATAAAGAGCTACCAACGCACCCACAACTGCAAGAATTGCTCCAAGTGGGTTGGCTGCTAATGTCGCCCACAACACCCTTGTCGCTGTTGTCGCCGCATTTGCTGCCGCTGCCGAGGCGTATGTTGCGATGTTAGCCGCAACCGTTCTAACAGCAACAACTCCTTCGGCAGCCGACCTGGCTGCTAAAGCTATCGTGAGTAATGATTGGGCTTTTGCTGCTGCTTCAGCTACCGCTTCACTTTCGGTTCCAAACAAACTTATGGCTGCTTGAGCACCAGCAAAAGATGCTGTTATACCCTCACCAACTTTGGCAAAGGCTCCAACTCTTTTTTCCAATTCTTGCCCCTTAACAGACGCATTGAAATCTTCTAAGACACCCTTAGCATTTTTAACATCTGTGGATAACTTCTTGAAACCTTCTGAACCAATGGTTAAACCTTTTAATTGTTCCTCTGCTCCTTTGATGGCAGTCTCAAGCTCCTTGATGTTTGTGATGTTTTGTTTAACACCACCGATGGTTAGAGTAAGTGCAATATTTTTAGCCATATCAATAAATACGGATTAGATGGGATATTAGCATTGGTCTTCCGACGCTAATCCCAAATTGTTTATAACAACATAAGGAGTTGCCCCTGTTGTCTGTTTAAAGAATGTTCCTTGTGTAAACGCACTAGTCCCAAGTGAGTTGTAATAAAGGAATGTCCCGTCAACAACAGGGTTTTGTGAACTCCAAACATTAGTTATTGTGGCTGTGTTATTACACACTTCTGACTGCTGTGATGAAACAAATCCTGTTATTGCAAATGTAGCTCCCGATGCAGGATATGCTTCATTTGGTGTAATTGAATAATCAGGTGCTGGTGGAACAAATTTGTTGTATGGTGTAACAAGTTTAATTAGGGATACATCAGTTAGTTTCCAATTAACGAGGTCAGCTTCATTAACCTTTTCTATTTGAAATAAAGTATCCTTTAACCACACCTTATCAGTTAAATCAATCTGTGATATGAAGATAGGTTCCATGATAAATTTAGCACTAACCCTTCTTGTTTCAGGTGAATAAAGGTTGTTAAAATAATCCCCATACCATAACTGAAAAATATTGTTTGATGTGAATTGTTGGATTACATTATTCTCTTCGTCATAGAAGTCAGCCGTTTTATCAAAATTCATGTCTGATATTAGTTCGGGGTCTTGCTTATCAAGTGAGCTTAAATGGTTAACACAAGGATATGTATTCCATTCTACAGGTGTTCCTCCTGATGTTATCCACCAACTTGATTGTTGTGTTTTTAATTCATCAGTATAGAAGTATCTATTACCACACCAAAAGAAGATATGGTTTTTATTTGAGTAAGGTATTTCTTTACCTGTTGCAACATCATACTTAAAGACCATTGGGATAACAAGGTTTGTTGAACCACTCATCACATCTGAAGGGAATGGACGAAAGGGAAACTCAAGGTCAACTGTTCCTGTTAGGATATCACTTGTTGCAACAAATCTCTTTGTTCCAAAAGGTAACTCAAATTCATCTTCATAAATCTTTCCAAGGTGTTCATCTTCTGCTGGTAGGTATTTGAAGTTATATTCTTTTTGTAATTGGAAGTTAACAGGTTCAATCTTATATGGTGAGTTTTCATCAAACCATTGTGAGTAATCAACAGTCTTGGCAAAGTTTTGTGCGTAGTACCAGTTGAGAGGTTCCATTCTAATTGTCTTTGTGGAATCAGTTTGGACTACAACAAGGTTAAACATCTTGACGATTGCTTTAACAAAATCAAGACAACTAATCTCAGGGAATTGTAGTTTCATATCAACAATGTTGTTTGCAACAAATGTTGGGGAGTCATATAAATCCCATCTTGCTCCTTGTCCAATCCAATCAGTTGGACCTACCCATAGACCAGCATTTTTATTGGAGGAACTACTTGTGTTAAACCTTATGAATAACCCCACCCAATCACCAGCGTTTAGCTGGCAATTGTTAAAAAATATTCTTTGGTTATTGGCGTTTAGATAGTTAAAGGCAACAAGACCATCTGTTGTGCCCGTAACAACCGTTCTTTTGGTTGGGTCTGTTAGGTCCTGTGGTCTTGACGCTTTAAATATTGATAGACCATAATATGTTGAAACATAGTTATTGGAATATCTTTGGTTAATCTTCCCCTTAAACTCAAAAGAATATTGTCCTGAATAAGGTATCTGATATGCAGAATGTGTTTCGTTGAAATTAAACGATGGGTCATAACCATCTGTTGAACTAATCCTACCCATCGTTATTTTCTGAGTTACACCATTGGCATAAAAAAATTCTTGTGCCAGTGGTAATGGATTTCCATATACTCTGAAGATGTTTTGGTTTGTTCTGGCTGATGCTGTTTCAACACCAAGTCTTGAATTAGCAGCGAGGTCAATGTAGATGGCTTTGAAATATTCTGAATCAAAAAAGTTTGATACAATCTCATAACCACTTGAATCAAAGATTTTATCAAGGATTGTTCTAACCCTCATTGCTGGTTTGAAATAAGTTGGTGGCATTGAATTACCTGATAGGTTGATTCCTTTGGGGTCATTCACAGCAAAATTAAAGGTTGGGGTTGTCGCACTTGCTGGTTGATAATCATAACCATAGTGAATCATTGGATAAATAACTTTACCACCAAATAGACCATTCACATCACCACCATCAGCAGCCCATGATAGAGTTACCGTATCATAGTTTTGTATATGGTTATACTCCACCCAAGATAATTCTTTTAAGTTTTTATCTTGAACGAGTGAACTGAAGTCTGTTATTTCAGATAAAATATATACTTCATATTCAATCATATCTTTAACCCTTGTAACAGCGTTAAGTCTAAGAAATCCTTTGAATATATCACTCCCCCTATATTGAACAACACATTGTCTTCTTGTTAGGGGGTCATAACCAATAGCATTTACTTCATAAAAGTGCTCAAAGAAATCGTTATTATTCTTTGTACCAGGGATTGCAAATGTCTTAGAATAAGGTGAACGCCTTGCTTCAATATCAGTTATGTCTGTCTCTTGTATGATAACATTGATGGATAAGTTTTCGTATAGGTCTAGTTGAATCCATTGGTTGTTATCACCAAGAACAAGAAGGGTTGTCTCCATATTAGTTATTCAATAATTTAATGTTATTTGAGAAAGTATAAGTTAACTCAATATTGAATATCTGTTTGTTACCTTTTGTCTTCCTAACAAATTCAGCATTCACAATATTGATTGGAAACAATGTTCCATCAGTTTGAATCAGATATGCATCATTTGTGGTATATAATTCTTCCAAATAAACGAACATAGGTTGTGATATAAACCCTGTGTTTACAATATGTGTTTCAACAATCTCTGTATTAAAGTCTGTTGTTCCTCTTGAATAGTTTGTTTTGATTGGGTCAGATGAACCCCAATTCACATTCCATTGTCCATAGTTTTCTCTTGAGATACCAAGACCTTCAGCTCTTGCTCTATCAAATCTAAAATAGTCATAAGCACCATATCTGTTCTTGAACATAATCTGTTCGTTAAAGAATGGATTACATGGTGGGACCACATTGAATTGGAAAAGTTCAGATATTGCTGAATAACTAACACAAGGTGCTGTTCCTCCACTTGGGGTGATTGTTACAGGTTGAACTGATGGTTTTAATTGTGTTGGTTTTTCAGGGTCAACAGCACATATATAATCTGCCACACACTCATTACAATTGATGTAGTTTGTAGCTGTGGAATAATCCCCAACTGAACCTGAACCACCAAGAGCATATATCTGATAACACTGATTGTCTATAACAATCGTATTACCTATTCCAAGAGACAGAGCAACTTGAACTTGATATTCAAGTTGACCTGTACAACAATCTCTAACAAAGACATTTTGTTTTGATAATGAACTTACACTTGGGGTTGGTGTGGGGGTTAAAGAAGGAGTAACACAAGTAAATCCACATACTTTGTTGTTAAAGGCTGCAACATCAGCATAAGGGAAGCCAGGATTTATTGTAGAACAATAATGGCATGGTGTTATTGTGTATGTTCCAAGTGAACTTATAAATTCATACTGAGTATTACCTGAGCAGTCAATATATTTGATATACCCCGTATCTGTAACATTTATTGTTGTACCCGATACACAAACCTCACCAGCAGTCCCTGAAGGAGTTTGTGAAGGTGTGATACTCGGTGTTACGGGAGGTGAACCACAACTACCAAGATTTGTTGTGGTAACGTATGGGTTATATTCAATTGAACAATAACAACCAGTAACAATCTCATAAGCTCCAAGATAGAAGCTTAAATTAAAACCATTACAATCCTGATAGAATACTTCAATAGTAAATCCTACTGTTGATTCAAGTGTGTAGTCATCACAAGAACAAGCGGCTGGTGTGCTACTTGGAGTGGGGGTCATTGTCTGAGTTGTTGTAACACTCGGTGTTGGTGTTAAATTTAAAGTTGGGGTCTGGCTAGGTGTAGGAGTCGGCGACACAGGAATTGTACTAGCACCACCATATAACTGAACCGTGTAGTATGATGTATGACCAGGAAATTGGTAGATGTTTAATGGACCTGCACCAACATTTAGAATGTTATAATTTGATAGACCAGTAAAGGTATAGTTTTGATAGTCCTGTGTACAAGAAGTCATAGGTCCACCACCATTAGATAATATGTTAGAATACTTCTTTGTATCAATTAAAAAACCATTAACATCATAGAAGTTATATTCAACATAATAAGGCTCAGATACCAAAGTTCCACCAAGTTGAGCATTCGTAAATGATAGTGTATAATACTCATCTATACTGATGTCTCTTATTCTTGGTGAGTTGGTAAGAAATAGATTGGTTGTTGTATATGGAAATGCTGGTGTGGGATTACCTGATAGAACAAATTTGTTAATATCAAATTCTTCCAAGGTTGCGTTTCTATTTACCCCCATCGTTGATAGGAATGATTTATATGTTGAAGAAGGAACAGAAGGAAAACCTACTTGTGTTCCAATACCTGTAAATCCTGTAAGAGCACCAACGAATGAATCTGAATATTCCTCACCAACAAGAATATAATAATCAACAACTTCGTTTCCATAAGGTCTTGAAAATGGTGATGTCTGATGTAAAAATATTGGGGTTGTGTTGTGATAAGCAACAGGGTAGTTTTGTAGATAGGAATCTAAAACCCTTGATACATCAATAATACCAAGACCATAAGGGTTAGGTGTAGACTTCCCCTCAAATACTTTATACCCCTCCACATAGAGTTCATAGACATATCTAAACTTGGGTTGATTTGTTGTGTCTGCTGATACTGTGAAATACAACGAATCAGATTTTGATGGTTGAAACTCAGCAGGGTTATTTACGATTACTACACTCATTTTATTATAATAGATTTACAAATTGATTTTCAATTAACGTTTGGAAATAATTAGCCATTGCTTCTTCACCAAGTTTTTCAAGTTGATTGATAACTCTGTTTTCGGCTTTTTGTAAGAAAAATCTACCCTTGAAACCTTTTTCTTTTATTGAACGAGCAATTAAGAATGTTCTTTGTTTGACTGTTCCTTTACCAAACCTTCCACCTGAATCTCTAAAGAAAACAGGTTTAACTCTTACCCATGCTTCAATTGCTGCAAGTGGTGGATATTTGGTTGATGGTCTTCTACCTTCATCAATAATAAAAGGTAAAAAACTTGGTTGGATTGTTGGGAATGAAACAACAAGTTGGAAATTACCTTCAGGTGTTTCGTCCCATTCAACAGTTAGGTCTTCTACTAACTGACCTGTTGCTACAGAACCCCTCCTATTGAAACCTGTCTTCGGTTGACCATTATAACCTTGTGGTTTATATGGCATTCTAAGTTCAGTTACAATTGCGTTATATAACAACACCCTCATCAATTCCATTTGTGTTTCGTCCATCTTAATACTTGTTGGTTAAGTAAGTGAACATTTGGTTCATTTCACCATTGGTTAATTTCCTATCAAAAAAGAATTGTTCAGTATTAAAATCAATACCACCATCAAACATTAAACTAAAGATTGGAAGATTTACAGTCATAGCAGAATCACTAGCATTCGTGCCTGAACTGATTACACTACCATTTTCCCAAACTTCTAAAACAAGGTCTGACCCTGAATTATAACTTCTCATCGCAATATCTGTCCAAGCACTGAATGTTATATCTGTGTTTACCTGCACAACACCACTATTACCTCTATTTTGGAACCTCCATACAGGAGAAGGACCTGTATTTGGGTCTATCATCAACATAAACGCTTGACCACTAGGCCAAGGGTCGTTGTTATTTGTCCCAACAATAATTTTACCTCCCCTTTGTGATACTACATCGTCATATACTCTTCCAAACCAAGTATATTCTGTGAATGAACTACCGTAGGAACTACCATCATTTCGTAGTTGAGTTGCGTTTGTTCTAACATCTCCTGATATTCCCAAATAACCTGTTGAAGAATAAAGTGGACCTCCACCTGAACCTGTATCTGCGGTGAATACAACATTTGATATTTTATCCGTAGCAGACGCCACAAATGAACCCGATAAACTCAAAGTGGAAGCATCTGTGAAATCAATCCACCATAATGCACCAAGACCTGCTGGATTATCTGTTGTTGGTGTGGAGCTTGGGGTCGGAGTAACTTGTGGTGTACTTGTAAGCGTAGGAGTGACCGTAGGAGTGCTTGTGTTACTTGGTGTTTGTGTAGGGGTGAAGTTGATAGTTGGTGAAGGGGTCATAGTTGGAGTTAATGATGGAGTAACAGATGGTGTTACAACAATCCACTGCTCACAAGCATTGATGTCTTCATATACAATTAAATTAAGGTCAAGAGCAACCCCCGCAACATAATCATTAAATCTCTCCATAAATGGTTGACCATTAACAGGGAGTGGGGCGTCAAAATAATCTTGGAGGTTCCCTCTCCAAATTTCAGATAAGAGTTGTCTGGCTGCAAGGGACATATCAGATACAGCATCTTTTTCATTATCCAAATTTTCATTGAGTCTATCAGCGAATATTGTTGATAACTGATATGTTGTTGTGTTTTGGTCATACGATACAGATAAAGGAACAACAAATAGATATGGATAGGTTACCGTTTGACCTGAAACATTCTTTCCGAAGTCCACAAGGTTACCATAACCAAATGAATTTAAACAACAATAATTCTGTTGGAATTGCTCCAACTTATCTAAAACCTTGTGGTATGTTAGGTACATTTCCATATTTCTTCATTGATTTTTGTATCTCTCTTCGTTCAGCTTCTCTTATGTCTTTATTTCTAGCAAGAGTATTCAAACATAAATAGACACCTAATTGATTTATATGCGTGAGTTTGGTGATGTCGTTGTTTGCAAGTTCAAGTGACGCTGCAAAATAGAATCTAGCCGTAGCTTCTTTTGCACCCATTTTGGTAGGACCTTCGTCCCCTTCTCCATCAGTCGGTACATCTTCATGTGTGATTCCATAGTATTCTTTATATTGTCTATGTATTTGCTGCTGATGAAAAAAAAAAGTTGTGCTGCTCCAAACCAAATCTTTATTGGTATGTTCTTAAATAGTTGTGCTCTATCTTCAATGGTATCTGCATTGTAGGGTTCAATCTTATATTTTGTTCCGTTCATTGAAATGACTGGTCTATAAAGAACAGATAAGATTCTGTGTATGTTATCAGTTATGTTTTCTGATGATAGAAATTCAAGGTCTTGCCAAGCACCCCATGCTAGTTTCTTCCAATCGTTTTCAAACCCATAGGTTATACCTTCATAGTCAAAGGTGAAGATTGCATCTTTGGTTACATCTTTGGTAAGTCTTTCAAATACAAATGCTTCAAGAAACTTTACTTGTTCTTTCTTTGCATTCTTTATTTCTGATAGTGGTGCTCCTAAATAAGCGGCTAATAGTTTTGATGGGTCTGAGTTATCCAAGAATAATCTTTGAGTCTGTATGGTCTGATATTGACTTACACTCATTTCTCTTGGTATCTCATATTCTTTTTTTCCTAATGTTATTGTAATCATAATACTCTATATCTTCCTTGATGTTTATTTAATGTACTATCTAATACATATCTCACAGAATCTATTGTATGGTTGTGCTCGTCAATCATAGAATCTAGTATCTTTCCATCTCTATCTGTTTTCCATTTGTATGAACTGAACTCTTTAAGTATATTTGGAGAATCGTTGGTGATGAATACTTTATGTCTCTTTATTTTATCAATTCCTGCCAGTATGGATTGTTTTTGAACTCCTTGTGCGTTATATCTATTTCGTCTTAATTCCTCAATATTTTGTGGTAAAGCACTATCGCACCATATCTTGTCTGTCTTTTCAATTGATAATTCGTTCATTTTATAGACAATATCCCCCATCGTTAAATTCCTTACATAAAGTAATTCTTTAAGATATAACTCATCATCTTTCTTGTATACCTCCACAAGTGCTGTTGGTGAATTAAATCCAAAGTCCATACCCCTTCCTAACAATTTTGATTCAGGAGGTATTTGGTCAATCATATTCCATTTGTTGAACACAAGTGTTGTGGGAATGCCTTTTTCGCCTAAGGAATAGATACGATAATATTGCTCGTCTGTGTCTTTAAGTCTTTCAATTTCATCAATAAGTGATTGAGGTAAAAATGGATTGTCCCTCCATGTCGTTTTAAAGAAATAACAATCGTCCCTATGTTCAAGGTCATATACCCAAGATGTTATTTCTGATGGATTAAAGTCAAGAGTTACCATTCCTTCTGTTCTCATAATAAGTTGTCTCCAATCTTCAAGGTCAAGTTCATTTGCTTCATTACAAAATAGATAATCCCTTTTTGAACCTCTAAGTTTTTGTGGCTCATCTGCTGACCCCCAATTTATTATTGAACCATTTGGTAGTTCATACCACCCTTCTTGTTTGTGCCACTTTAATGGGTCATAGATTTCATACAGCTCAAGGACTGATACAAGGTCTTTAAGAACGCTGTTCTTCAAGCTCGGTAATGTCTTTCTAAAAATTGATAAGGTCTTCTTATCTTCCTTCAATAACTTTTGAATCCACCAAATTAAAGTGTTAAATGTCTTTCCACTTCTTGAACCCCCTTGAAGACAAACAATTTTCTTTCCTTGTTCCTCAGCTTTTAATAAGTGTCCGAAGACTACCGATGTTTTGATTTTCAAGTTTGGATTGTTTTTTATTTGCATAGAATCTAAATGGACTTGATATCATGTTTTCTCTGTATATG
>Ga0172373_10009842_pt1 | contig 11782 bp, 9 predicted proteins | sample Lak10m_2_FD_114546 | JGI IMG/M metagenome (GOLD analysis project Ga0172373, IMG submission 114546) | Freshwater microbial communities from Kabuno Bay, South-Kivu, Congo - kab_092012_10m | ecosystem: Environmental > Aquatic > Freshwater > Lake | place: Democratic Republic of the Congo: South-Kivu... | reverse complement strand
CTCCGGGGCGCGCGTCGATGACCGCGTGCGAGCGGCTCACTTCGTCGTCGGGCAGCACCACGTCGCAGTCGTCCACCCGCCCGATGCGGGTGCGCGTGTTGCGCAGCCGCACCACGAACAACGGGGTCGCGTCCTCGCCCGCGGCACCCAGGTAGAACACGAGCCTCGCCGGCGACATTCAGCTTCTCCGCTTGCCGGGTCGGGACGCCGGCCGCGCCCAGGCCGCCACGGGCTTGGGTTCGACGTCCTCGGGGTAGATCGCGTGGACCTCCTTGCGGAAGTCGGCGAAGCGCCCCTCGAGGATGGAGTTCCGCATCCGGTCCATGAACCCGGCGAACCAGGTCAGGTTGTGGATGGTGGACAGGGTGGCGGCCAGCACCTCGCCCACCCGGAACAGGTGGTGGACGTAGGCGCGGGAGAAGTTGGAGCAGGTGTAGCACCGGCAGCTGGTGTCCGGCGGGTACAGGTCCTTCCGGTAGCGCGTGTCGGTGAGCCGGATGCGACCGGCGCTGGTGTAGACGACGCCGCTGCGCGCGTGCCGGGTGGCCACGACGCAGTCGAACATGTCCACGCCGCGCGCGACGCCCTCCACCAGGTCCAGGGGCCGGCCGACCCCCATCAGGTACCGGGCGTGCCCCCGGCTCAGGTGGGGCAGGGTGGCGTCGAGCACCTCGCACATGTTCGCGTGGCCTTCGCCGACCGAGAGCCCCCCGATGGCGTAGCCGTCGAAGCCGATCTCCTGGATCTCCTCCGCCGAGCGCTTGCGCAGCTCGGGCCAGAAGCCGCCCTGCACGATGCCGAACAGCGCCTGGTCCCCGCGGGTGTGGGCGGCCTTGGAGCGACGCTCCCACCGGGTGGTGCGCGCCACCGAGGCCTCCGCGTAGCGGCGGTCGGCGCCGAAGGGGAGGCACTCGTCGAACACCATCGCGATGTCCGCCCCCAGCGCCTGCTGGATCTCCATCGACCGCTCGGGGGAGAGGAAGGTGCGCTGCCCGTCCACCTCGTAGGTGAACGTGACCCCGTCCTCGGTGATCTCCTTCTTGTCCAGAGAGAACACCTGGAATCCGCCCGAGTCGGTGAGGATCGGGAGATCGACGCCCATGAACCGGTGCAGCCCGCCCGCCTTCTGGACCAGCGCCTCGCCCGGCCGCTGGGAGAGGTGGTAGGTGTTGGCGAGGACGATCTGGCTGCCGGTGCTCGCCAGATGCAGGGGGGAAACCGTCCGAATCGCGGCCTGGGTCCCGACGGGCATGAAGGTGGGGGTGCGGACCGTGGCCCGCTTCAGGTGGAGCAGACCGGCGCGTGCGCCACCCGTGTCGGTCGCGAGCAGCTCATGGGGCGCCGGGCAGGTCATGGAGGTCTCCGCCATCCACCTACCGCGTTGGCGTGGTGTGGTCCCCCGCCCCGTTGCGTCCACTTTCTTAGGCGGACTACACTCCGCATCACCCTCCCTGGACCTCTCCCGCATGGCCAGCGGCTCACGCGCCCGCCCCACGAGCTTTCCGCCTGGCATGCACCTGTCGGACTACTACAAGGTCGAGGGGCTGATCCGCCTGGCCGAGGGGCGGATGTACTACCTGGTCAACGACCTGCGCCCGGACCGGTCGACGCGTCGCTGCTGGGAGTGCGGGAGCGAGGACAACCCGAACGACCCGGGCGGCTCCTGCGCCTCCTGCAACGCCTCGCTCGCGGTGAAGCGCTTCCTCCTCTCCTCCCGCTGGGATCGCGGCGGGTTCGACGCCTACCTGGCCTTCTTCCAGAAGCAGCTGGTGCACCCGGCGCTCCTCTCCCCCTGCGACGTCTTCCCCTTCCCCGAGGACAACCCCACCCAGATCTGCTCGGTGGTCCCGTACAACAACGAGTCCCTCATGCTGGACGAGGCGGCGCCCCTGCCGATCGACCGGGTGGTGGGCTTCGCGCAACGGGCGGCGGGGATGCTCGGCATGCTGGTCTACAACGGGGTTCGGCTCGCCTCGCTCCAGCGCGCGAACTTCCTGATCCGCCCCAATGGGGAGATCCTGCTCTACGACCCCGAGGTCGACCTGGTCCAGGACACCTCGCTGGCCCCCGAGGAGGCGGGCGACGCGCTGGTCCAGCTGGGCGAGCTGCTGCGCCGCTACACCCCCATCGAGGAGCCGCGCTGGCAGGGCTTCTTCCAGCGGGTGGAGAGCGGGGAGTACCCGACGGTGCCGGCCTTCGGGCGGGCGCTGCAGGCCGTGGCGCGGGACCCGAACGAGCGCACGGACGCCACCCAGCACGCCGGGATGACGGACGTGGGCCTCCTTCGGATGCTCAACGAGGACAACTGGGGCTGGGTGCGCCTGCGGGAGGGTGTGGACCTGTTCGCGGTGGCGGACGGGATGGGCGGGCACGACTCGGGCGAGGTGGCGAGCAAGCTCGCGATCGAGACCCTGGCCCGGGTGGCGCGCGAGCGCCTCGCCAACCTGGAGCACCCGGACGTGGAGGTCGCCGAGGGCATCCTCGACGAGGCCTTCCAGGAGGCCAACAACACCATCAAGGGCAGCGCCGAGGTGCGCGGCAACGACATGGGCACCACGCTCGTGGCCTGCATGGTTGTCGAGGACCGCTTCTCGATCTGGGCCAACGTGGGGGACTCGCGCGGCTACCTGAGCCGCAACGGCCAGCTCCTCCAGGTCACGCGCGACCACTCGCTCGTGGCCCGGTGGGTGGAGCAGGGCAAGCTGACGCCGGAGGAGGCGCGGCACCATCCCCACTCGAACATCCTCCTCCGCACGGTGGGCACCGAGCGCGACGTGGAGATCGACCTCACCCGCCGGGAGCTCGAGCCGGGCGACCGGCTGGTGCTCTGCTCGGACGGGCTCTGGGGCGAAGTGGACGACGCGGACATCGAAGCGCTGGTGAACCAGCACGACGACAACCGGGCGGCCTCACGGGAGCTGGTCCGCGCCGCGCACGTGGGCGGCGGGAAGGACAACGTCACCGTGGTCGTGGTGGGGATCCCCCGTCAGTCCCTCAAGAAGGGCGTGACCAACGCGTCGAGCTGGGCCTCCATGTCGGCCCCGGGGACGCCGATCGCGTCCACCGCCCCGCCGGCGTCCACCACGAAGCTCATGGGGTAGTGGAGGACTCCGTAGCGCGACACCACGATCTGGTGGGCGTCGTAGAGCACGGGGATGTCCAGCTTCTGCGACTCCACCCACTCGCTCGTGCTGGCGAGATCCCCGCCGTCCACGAGGATCGCGACGAAGCGCGCCCCCCGGTTGGCGTAGCGACGATGGAGCCGGTTGAGCGCCTCCAGCTGCGCCTCGCCGCCCTGGCGGCGGAGGAAGTGCACCACCACCACGCGGGCCGGGAACGAGGGCAGGACCCCCGTGAAGTCCGACAGCGCCACGTGGGGCCGCGCCACGGCGCGCATGGCGGCGTCCTCGTTCAGCGCCGGGAGCGAGAAGAGGAGGGCGTTGTCGCCGACCTTGAGCGCCGGGGCCGGGTACGGCTGGGCCGCAGCGAGGGCCACGAAGAGGGGGAAGAGCGTCATCGAGTCCTCGGGGGTTCCAGCTCTCCGCCTGTTAGCGCCTCGCCGCTCCGCGCGCCCGCGCGGGCCCGGTCGGGGCCGGCCAGGGGGATACGTCGGCGCATGGTGCCGGCGACCGCGCTCCCGCTGTTCGAGGCCGTGGCGACGGTGGGCGGACGAGCGCTCCTGGTGGGCGGCTCGGTGCGCGACGCGCTGCGGGGCGAACCCTCGAAGGACCTGGACATCGAAGTGCACGGACTCCCGGTCGAGACCCTCCGCGCCGTGCTGCGGCGCTTCGGAGCGGTCAATGAGGTCGGTCGGAGCTTCGGGGTGCTGAAGCTCAGCTTCGCCGGGCTCGACCTGGACGTGAGCGTGCCGCGTCGGGACTCACGGGTGGGGACCGGGCACCGGGGGATCCAGGCGGAGGCCGACCCGTGGCTGGGCGAGGCCGAAGCGGCCCGCCGCCGCGACCTCACCATCAACGCCATCGCCTGGGATCCGCTCGCACAGGTCTTCGTGGACCCCTTCGGCGGGCGGGAGGACCTCGGCGCCGGCGTGCTCCGGGCGGTCGACCCCACCACCTTCGGCGAGGACCCCCTGCGGGCCCTGCGCGTCGCGCAGTTCGCCGGTCGCTTCGGGTTCCGGGTGGACCCCTCCCTCGCCGGGCTGTGCGCGTCCATGCCCCTCGCCGAACTGCCGGCGGAGCGGATCCGCGGCGAGGTGGAGAAGCTCCTCACCCGGGGCCGGCCCCCGTCGGTGGGCTGGGAGGCGGCGCGCACCATGGGCGCGTGGGCGAAGGTCCTGCCGGAGTGGGACGCCTGCCCCCCGGCGCTGGACCGGGTCGCGGACGAGGTGGTGTCGGGCCCGAGGCGGCTGGCGCTCCTCTACGCGGCCGCCTGCGGGATGGGCGACGGAGCCGCGGCCGAGGCCGTCCTGGATCGGCTCTGGGTGCATCGTGTGGAGGGCTACCGGGTGCGAGAGCAGGTCCTCTTCCTCGTGGAGCACCGGGCCACGCCGGTCCCCGACGACCCCACCTGCCGCCGGCTCGCCGACCACGGCGACCTCGACCTGCTCGCGCGGCTCCGGGGCGACGCCGAGCTCCGGGACCGGGCCCAGCGCCTGGGCGTCCTGGGCGGTCCGCTCGCACCGTTGCTCGCCGGCCGGGACCTCACGCGACGCGGCATCCCGCCGGGACCCCGCCTCGGGGAGCTCCTGGCGCGGGTGCGCGAAGCCCAGCTCGACGGCGTCGTGGCGAGTCCGGAGGCGGCCACGGCCTGGCTCGTCGCGAACGGTCTCATCCCGCCCTGATGCGCGCCCGAGCGGGGCGAGGGGGGGGAACTCGTGCCATATTGCCCTGTCGACCTCCCCGAGGAGTTCAAAGCCTGATGCGTACGTTGCCGCTGCTGCTCGTGGCCCTCGCGGCCCCCGCCCTGGCCGCGCCCGGGACCTCCACCGCCCCGGCCTCCGCCCCCGCCGGGGAGGTGGTGACCAAGGCCGGCGCCGCGGTGACCGCGGACCTGCGCTCCGAGTACCTGGCCGGCTTCCCCGTGCTCGTCGAGGTGCGGGTCCGCAACGGCGGGTCGGCCCCGTTGAGCTTCCCCAACCTCTCGGCCCGGCCGCACCTGGTGCGCTTCCTGGTGGACGGACCCAAGGGGCGGACCGAGCGGTTCACCACCCCCCCGGCGACGGACTCGGGCAAGACCTGGACCATCCCGCCCGGCTCGACCCAGCGGGTGCTCCTGGAGGTGCCCTCCGGGGACGCCTTCGCCCCGGGCGACTACACCGTCACCGTGCGGATCGCCGACCCCGCCGGCGAGGTCGAGCTGCCCACCCAGCCCTTCACCCTCCGCACGCCCTCCCCGGTGGCCGGGCGCCCCCTGGTGGAGCCGTCGATCGCCCGCAACAGCGGCGCGATGTTCCCGTGGATGCACCAGGCCGGGAAGGGGTACGAGCTCTACCTCGCCTCGTACGACCCGAAGGCTCCCGGGCAGGTCGTCGCGCAGTACCACCTCGCCCACGTGGACCAGAAGGCGGAGCCGATCCTGGCCCGCTCCCGGCCGGGAGAGGCGTCAGCGCGACACGTCTACTGGCAGTCCGCGCCGAACCAGCTCACCGTCGGCCAGCTCGCCGTCACCCGCTTCGAGAACCCCCCCCGGACCTACACCCTGCCCTACCCGAGCTTCACCCTCCTGGATCGCGGCGTGAGCGACGAGCAGGGTCGGCTGGTGATCCCGGTATGGGTCCCGGCCCCGAAGGGCACCGGCGGCAACGTCTACGCGTGGACCATCACCAACCGCGGCGAGCAGGTGGTCCGCGACGTCCTTCGCCTCGACGCCCCTCCCGCCCAGGTCACCGTGGCCGCCGACGCCGCCTCGCACCCGGTCATCGCCATCGCCCACCGGACGGGCATCGACCTGTTCCGCGTCGACCCGACGCTCCCCCCCGAGATCCCCGCCTACGCCAAGCGCGCGTGGAAGGCCGAGGGCGGCTGGGCCGTGAGCCGGCTGGCCTTCGACGTGCTCCCCACCTCGCCCACCCACCCGGGTGGGCTCTCGCTGCTCGGTGTGCTCACCCGCAGCGCCGAGGGCGTCGCGAGCCACCGCGCGATGTGGTTCGACCTCAACGGGTCGACGGTGTCGGACTCGGGGCCGCGCCCCTGGCCCTTCTCCGGCACCATCGTGGACCTGCTGCCGGCCGGCTACGGTCCGTTCTACGTGCTGGTCCAGGACGCCCAGGGCTGGGCCTGGGGAGCGCAGGGGGGCAACGCGGCCCGCCTGGCGAAGGGTGGGCCGGGCGCGCTGTGGGAGGCGGCCGACAGCATCAAGCTCCGGACCCTGGGCGGGGCCACGGTGGCCACCGATCTCACGCTGGGACCGAAGGCCCAGTAGCCGGCCGCTCGGCCACGCTCTCCCCAGAGCGACGAAGGGCGGCCCGAAGGCCGCCCTCGCCGGGTCGACAGCCGGCTGCCCTCACCGATCCAGGCAGGGCGGGTTGTCGTCCTCGAGGTGATCCTCGCAGTAGTTGTTCAGCTTGCGCGCGTTGCCGCAGAACGCGTCCTCGAGCTCCGAGAAGTAGTCCGAAGACTCGCCGAGGGTGTACTCGTCCCGGAAGAAGCACTCCTCGGGGGCGAGCGCCTGACAGGGGCCGTCGAACACGCCGACCGCGTAGTTCGCGATGCTGTCGTCGATGGGCACCATGAAGGTCTTCACGACCACCGTGAACGCCACACCGCCGCGCTGATCGGTGTCGATCTCGCAGTACTCGACCGTCCCGCGGCCGCCGTGGACGTTCGGGGTGTTCGAGTAGCCGGTCTGGAGGCACTCGTTGAAGACGATCTCGTGATCCTGGCCCATCTGATCGGTGTAGATGGCCTCGAAATCCCCGATCTCCACGCCGGGCGAACCGGTGTAGTAGGCGGAGAGGCCGGCCTGGAGGTCCACGTCGGCATCGTCCTGCACGTTGTCGTCGTAGGCGAAGCCAGAGGTCCGGTCGGCCTGGGGGCTCTCGAGCTTGGTCCAGTAGACGGCCTCCGGGTCCAGCACCACACACACCGGGCCGCCGGTGCCCGCGAAGGTGAACGTGGCGCCGCCCGTCACGCCGGGGTCGGGCGCACCGAGCTCACCATAGTGCACCATCCCGTCGAGCACGCCGGCGGTGATCCCGTCGCCCGGGACCTCGTCGGGGGACACGACCGGGAACTCGCCGAGGTCGACGACCGCCGGCACGCCCGTGTTCTTGGGCCGGAACTCGAAGCCGGACGAGTCGCAGCCCACGAGGCCGAGAATGAGGAGCAGGCTAAGGGTCGATTGCATCACTACTCCTCGAGGCTCACGCCGAGCGTGACGGTGGGCTGGTCGTCCTGGGAGGTCATCGTGGTGGACCCGTCCGAGACCCAGTCGCCGACCCGGAGGTAGCCACTGGGGAGGTTGAGGATGTCGTCGTAGGCCGCGCCCTCGTCGACCACGTTGTCGTACTCGGTGTAGTCGCGGCCAGCGTCGGCGTCGCAGGTGGAGAAGGTCCCGTTGTTGAGCGTGTCCACCACGCTCACCACCGGCGCGTCCATGAAGCCCCAGATGGTCATCCCCTCCTTGAAGGTGGTGCGGGGCATCTGGAAGGAGGCCTCGAAGTCGCCGTCCGCATTCTCGGTGAACTGCTCGTCCCCGATGAACGACAGCTCCTGGTCGCTCGTGATGTTGAAGTAGTCGTAGCAGTACTGCTGGAAGGTGTCGGCGGAGCTGATCTCGAAGCCGTGGCTGTCCACCACCGGCGCGCCCAGCACCTTGCCGAAGTAGTCGATGATGTCGGCGTAGTCCTTGAACCGGCCGGTCGTCACCTTGCAGGCGATGGACTCGTAGCAGGCGTAGTCGTACCGGCCCACCGTGGTACCGCCGTAGGGGAAGGCGTCTCCCGCCTCGCCGGCGATGACCGGCCCCATCGCGGGGTGCGGGTAGGTGAACGAGGTCGTGTCGATGCCGGAGTAGGCGCCCACGAAGATGGGACCGACCAGGCGCACATCGGTGACCTCCTCGTTCCCGACCACCTGACCGTCCTCGAGGATGGGGACGGACCGGGTGGCCGCGGCGCGGGGAAGGACGACCTTGCCCACGACGTCGATCTGCGGGAGGTTCTCCTGGAAGCAGCCGACCAGGAGCGTGAGGGGCAGCAGGGCTCGCATGGTCACTCCTAGAACTCGTACTTCGCGCCGACGCGGAAGGCGATGGGGTCCTGGCGGTAGAACACGATGTACCGGTTCTCGGTGGAGATGTACCCGGACGAGGTGCTGGTGGGGTACCGGTTGTTGGTGACGTTGTCGATCTGCAGCGTCCCCGCGAGCTTGCCCTTCTTCACCGGGATGTCCTGCTCCAGCAGCAGGGAGAGCTGCCAGTAGGGGATGGACCGGGTGTAGGTGCCGAGCCGCTCCTTCAGCAGGGAGTAGCTGGAGGTCGTGAGGCCGCCGGCCGGCGAGTAGTAGTACCGGCTGTAGGGGACGCCCGAGAAGTAGTTCCCGCTCGCGCCGATGGTGGTGGTCCAGGGGTCGTTCGGGATGTCCCACGCCGCCGCGAGCTTGACCTGGTGGCGGATGTCGGTGCCGAGGTTCCCGTAGTACAGGTCGATCTGGGCGGGGTTGGCCAGCGCCGCCGAGGTCAGGCTGTTCTGGACCCGGCCGCGGCTCACCACGTACGAGTAGGTGGCGAGGAGGAGCCAGCGCTCCGACCAGGCCCGCTCGAGCGAGATGTCGGTCTGGTAGTAGTCGCGCAGCGCGATCGCCGGGGTGCGGAGCCGGAACAGCACGTCCGTGGTGCCGTTGCCGGTGCCGACGAGCCCGTATCCGTCTTCGTCGTAGATGAGGTTCGTCTCGTCGAGGACGTAGATGTTGCGGGTGAACTTGCCGGTGAACTCCACGCCCGCCGCCAGGTTGGGGATGATCTCCCGCTGCGCGCCGACGCTGAACTCGTCCGAGTGCGGGACGGTGGTGTTGTCCCACACCGACGTGGTGTTCTCGGTGGTGTAGTCCGCCGCGATGCACTCGGCGCCGGACTCGAAGTTCCCGAAGTACTCGCCGACGAAGACCTTCTGGCCGAGGCCGTTCTGGGAGAGGTAGTACGAGACGCCCAGGCTCCCGGAGTCGTTGAAGCGGCCGTACCCGCCGTAGATCTTGGTCTTCTGGTTGTTGAAGGGGTCCCAGACGGCGTAGGCGCGGGGGCCGAAGATGCCCACGTCCACCACGGGGGTGCCGGCATCGTTCCGCATGACCGCGCGGTCATAGCGGATGCCGTAGCGGAAGGTCAGGTTCTCGATGGGCTTCCACACGTCCTGCACGAACGCGCCGACGTGGTAGCCGGTGGACCGGTACTGGTAGGGCCCGGACACCTCGACCCAGTAGTAGTTCTCGAGGGTGTTCGGGTCGAACGCGTTGACGTACAGGTCGTAGTAGAGGAGGTTCCCGTTGTAGCCGACGACGCGGTCCCAGGAGAGGAAGTTCCCCTCGATGCCCGCCTTGAAGTCGTGCTTGCCGAGCGCCTCGACCTGAAGGATGGAGAGCTTGGTCTCACCCGCGATGCGGAAGCGGTCGTCGAAGTCGAAGTAGCCGTAGTTCACCGAGTCGTAGGCGCCGTAGGTGCCGACGCGACCCGGGGTGTAGAAGTCGATGTAGTTCTCGGGGGTGCCCGGGGAGCAGGGGTTGTACCCGGTCGACTTGTCGTGGGTACAGGGAACCGTGGACTGCTCGATGAACGACTTCTGGTAGGAGAGCGAGCTGTCGAGGTTCGCCTCGGGGTTGATGAACCAGTTCCACTTGAGCGAGGAGGAGTACCCGCCCTGCGCCTGGCGGCCCTGCGCCTCGGGGTACACGGTGGAGTACTGGGCGATGTTGTCGAAGGTGGCCGGATCGCTCTGCACGGTCCAGGTGAAGCGGTGCGCGGAGCTGGGCTGCGCGGTGAGCTTCCCGAAGAAGGAGTGCCCGTCGATGTCCAGCGGGAGGGTGACCCCGATGTTCGAATAGAGGCCCTTGTTGTACTCGTAGGCGCCGAAGTACCAGATCCGGTCCTTCAGGATGGGGCCGGAGACCGCCAGGCCGACCTGCACCGACTCCCCGGAGGAGTCGAAGCCGGTGGGGGCGATCTCGTACCCGTCGGAGGCGAAGCGGGCGTCCAGCTTGGGACCCCAGTTCTCGTTCCGGTAGATGCCGTTGGCGACGACCTCGAGCGTGTTGCCGCCCGACTTGGTCACGATGGAGAACACCGCGCCGAGGCTGGACCCGTACTCGGGGTCGAAGCCGCCGGTGATGACCTGGATCTCCTCGATCGCGTCGAAGTTGAAGTTCAGCGAGAAGGTGCCGGTGACCGGGTCGGTGGTGTTGACGCCGTCCAGCAGGATGGTGTTCTCGTTGTAGGCCGCGCCGCCCGAGTTCGGGTTGCCGCCGCCGCCGCCGGTCACACCCGCCGCCTGACCGACCGCCGCCTGGTAGCTCCGGCCGGACGGGATGCGGGAGAGGAAGTCCTTCGTGAGCGTGCTGCCGCGGGAGGCCGACTCGGTGTCGATGGTCTTGGCGGACTCCTCGACCACCACCGTCTCACCGCCGTAGCTGAGCTCGCAGGTGACGGTGGTGGTGGCGCCGAGGCGGACGTCCACGCCCTCCTTCGTCACCGCGCCGAAGCCCTGCTTCTGGCAACGGACCTTGTAGTCGCTGCCCGGAGGGAGCTCGGTGAAGATGAAGTTCCCCTCGTCGTCGGAGGTGCGCTGCTGCGCGCCGCCGATGAGCTTCGCGGACTCCAGGGTGACGAGCGCCTGGGGGATGGCCAGGCCGTCGGTGTCGATCACCAGGCCCTTGATCTGACCGGAGGTCGCCGCGACCGCCACGCCCGGGAGGGCGAGGAGGGCGACGAGGAGCCCGAGTAGGCAGATCGTCAGGGTACGAAGCCTCTTCATGCTGGAAAATCCTGCGAGGTGTTCCCTGACGCCGCCGGGGAGGCGCCAGGTGGGGGCGGTTCGGAACGGCAACGCATAGTAGAACCACGCACGGAAGTCAAACCGGTTTTTGCCGATCGCGTCGAACCCAGCGCGGCCCTTGACGTGATTCGGGTCGGACGGTAGCCTCTGCCGTTCCGTTCGACTCACGAGGTCTGCATGCGTTTCTTCGCCCCCTTCGTGGTGCTGCTCGGGATGGCGCTCTCCGCGCCGTCCGAGGCCACCACCCTGGCCCGGCTCACCCCGGATCAGATGACCGACGCCGCGGACTACGTGGTGCGCGGCACCGTCACCGCCGTCTGGACCGAGCAGGACGAGCGCGGGAACATCTGGTCCAAGGCGCGCGTGGACGTCGTCGAGTCCTACAAGAACGACGCCCCCGAGCAGATCGTCGTCGAGTCGCCGGGTGGTGAGTACCGCGGAATCCTCGCCGAGGTGGCCCTGGCCGCCCGCTACGACGTGGACGAAGACGTGGTGCTGTTCCTCTCGCGCATGGGCGCGGGGGACCGCTTCGGGACCGTGGCCATGTACGGCGGCAAGTACACCGTCCGCACCAACCCTGCCGACGGCTCGGAGATGGTGGTGCACTTCTCCCTCCCCTACACGCGGGAGTACGACCACCGCTTCATCCCCAACCCCCCGGCCGGGCAGCGCGTCTCGCTCGACTCGGTGGTCAGCCAGGTGCGCGCCCGCGCCGCCCTCGGCTGGGACGGACAGCCCATCCCGGGCATCTCCGCCGACCACCTCCGCACCATCAACCGCCTGCAGCCGGGGGTGAAGTGATGCTCGCCGCGCTCCTTCTCGCTTCCGCGCCCGCGCTCG
>Ga0172373_10009840_pt1 | contig 11785 bp, 11 predicted proteins | sample Lak10m_2_FD_114546 | JGI IMG/M metagenome (GOLD analysis project Ga0172373, IMG submission 114546) | Freshwater microbial communities from Kabuno Bay, South-Kivu, Congo - kab_092012_10m | ecosystem: Environmental > Aquatic > Freshwater > Lake | place: Democratic Republic of the Congo... | reverse complement strand
TTTTGTTCATTTTCAAGGCGTAAAAATAGGCGCATAGTGAGCTATGTAACTATTTTTACAACGCAGAAAATGGACAAAAAGACCAGCGAGTTGGGTATATTCTTCGCCGGAAATCGCCTTATATCAATGAACACCAAAACAGGCGTTACAAACAGGAATCTCCAGGTATCGAGTTTCAAGGCTTTTAGAGTCATGTGATATGAATGCCGTTTTTATCTTTGCACTATGCCAAAAACCCCTGCCAACTAACACCTACATTGCTGTATTGAAGGCATTTATACGACACTGTTTTATCGACCCGACACTGGCGCTAGCGCGGCTTGTAGGCAGGTTAAGATTTTGATAAATTGGCTGCGCAGTTTCCTAAAACCCTCTTGCAGTTCACCCGTCTCAATACCAAGGATAGACTTAAACATGTCCAATGCACTGGCAACCAAAACAGCGATCACTTGCGACAACTGCAATCTCGACAAATTATGCATCCCTAAAGGCTTGAACAGGTCGGAGGTCGGGGAACTCAAGCTGCTGGTCAGCCGCAACAACATTCGCCAAAAAGGCGAAGCGATATACCATGCCGGCAGTTCCTTCAGGGGCATTATCGCCTTGCGTTCCGGTAGCGTAAAATTGCTCAGTTTTGACCGGCACGGCAATGAAATTGTCGTCGATTTTATCCTGCCCGGCGAATTGCTGGGTTTTGATGGCATGTCCCTGCAAGTGCATAACTGTACGGCAATCGCTCTGGAGACGGTCAATTTTTGCCATTTGCCTACCCATCAAATTGAAGCGCTGACGATTAACACGCCCGGTTTCTACCAAATATTGCTGCAACGTTCATGCAATCAATTCGATGTTCAAGTGCAAAAAATGATGCTGAGCCGCCGTTCCGCTGAAGAACGCGTAGCCTCTTTTATCCTACATATCTCTGACCGCTTGAAAATACGTGGTTATTCGGAGCTGGAGTTTCGGCTGACCATGTCGCGTGAAGAAATCGGCAATCATTTGGGCATTGCCCATGAAACGGTTAGCCGGATCGTGCATCATTTTCAATCGCTTGAAATCATTGAGATTAAAGCCAGGCAATTAAAAATCATAAACAAAAAAAAGCTGTTTAGCTTTTATAAGGAATAAACGCTAAACAGCTTAAGGCAAGGAGAGAGAGATTTAAAACACTGAAATTTCGTTATAGCTAAAGCCTGCGGTATTCTTTACCGGACGGTCGGCGCTTCGAATCATCCATCTCTCAAGAAGCTCATTCCAACTAATTGATATACATGGTGTATTTTTGAGCTTCTTTACAATACATTCCGCCCTTTGGGTGGTTACTTCGCTAACAGGTGTGCTATAGCGGAATATTTACTTACGGTAGGCTGAATTGGACGCATCTTCTGCGATTGCTTTTGCGGCCGTTTCAAATTTGCCGTGTTCGCTGCCTTTAATAGTCAGCATGACAACAATAGTAGCGATCACAATACCGGCAACGATAAGCCAGAAATTGTCTTTTTCTTTTACTTCATTCATAGTCATTTCCCCACATTTGGATAAGGTTGAAAGCTGTTTACGTCGACGTGGGAATATTTAAACAAAAAGCGGCAAAAAAAAATTGAGCTGGATCAATTATTGTGTCGTAACTGCCCAACAGTTAGAAAAATGGAACGCAGATGACGCAGGTAAATAGAATCAACACAGATAAATCAAGTTGTAGGGCGTGCTGCGCGCGCCGGCGGATCGGCTCGTTGCGGCAAGCATCGGAGTAGGCGCAGGCTGGACGGCCAATAAAGCGTTCAGCGCCGGCGGAGTGCGGAAGCATTCAATACCGACCAGACCGAACGCACATTAGACCTGGGTTCCGGCAACAGCAAGGTTAGGGCTATCTCTTCGACAGCCGCCAGCAGGCAAATCACGGCGGCCACGCGGAACGGCCATGCCGAACCGCCCAGGAACAATATGTATAACGTTAAACCCATAGACGCTGCGGCAATTTTCACCATCCAGGTATGATAGCTGGTAAAACACCCGAATTTGCTGAAGCCGACAATCGCCGGCAATAAGCAGCTAGCGACAATCATGCCGACATAAACCAGCTCCCGCTGCACCACATCAGGCCATAACCACCAACAACACAGGCTAATCGTCAGGTAAATCGTTACATCCGCCCAACTGTCGAGAGCGGCGCCGAATTCGGAAACCTGCCCGGTTAACCTGGCCGCCAGGCCGTCGAGTAAATCCGTCAAGAAGCAAACCGCCAACAAAGCCATAAAGCCAAGACTATAGCCATACCAAGCCAAAGCCAGTAAAAACGGCGCGGCCACAAAGCGAAACCCGGTTAGCAGGTTGGGCAGGGTCAAGCGTGATTGCCCGGTGTATTGCGGGTGGTTCATAGGCTAAATGACGCAAGCAACGGCGCATGGTCAGAAAGCTTATACCACGGCGCACGGTCAAGCCGTTCACAGGATACCGGCGTTAAACCGCGATAATAAATACGGTCCATTTGTAACAAAGGCAGCCAGGACGGAAACGTTCGCGCATAACGCCCATGCGTTTTCCGGAACACTTCCTGCAGGCCCAGGTGCTCGTGGAACAAATGTTCAGCCTGCCCCAGCCAATCGTTAAAATCACCCGCGACAATCAACGGCGCATCGTGCGGCACATGACTATCGATGCGCTCGCATAATTTGCCTATCTGCAAACGGCGCTCCTTGCCCAGGAAGCCAAAATGAATGCAGACAATATGCACATCCCGGGCGCTTTGCGGGATACGGACAACGCCGTGCAGCATGCTGCGGCTGGCCCACGGGAACGGCGATACATTAATATTTTCCGAACCTTCAAACGGGTGTTTGCTGAGGATGGCATTGCCGTGATGACCGGCATCGTAAACAGCATTTTTGCCGTAAATATAAAAAGGCCAGAGGTCTTCGGCGATAAATTCAAACTGCGACCGGTCGGGCCAATTGGCGATTTTCTTTTCGCGATGCCGGTGCTCGCCCTGCATTTCCTGCAAAAACAATAAGTCGGCATCGGCGGTGCGCAAGGCTTCGCGAATCTGGTGCAGGACAAAGTGCCGGTTGCCGGCATTAAAACCTTTATGAATGTTGTAGGTTAATATCCGCAGCCTTTTTCCATTCATATCACAGTCCCACCGCCGGCTAAACGCCGACACTTTGCTAATTCAGCCATCATGACAAATTCAGGCCCGGCCAAAAAACAGCCCGCCCAATACCCTGACCGCCGCGTAATAAAGATAAGCCCACAAAAAATTGTCTTCTCTCAGGCATTGAAGAAACAGCGTGTCCGCCTCTTTTCTTTGCACCCCGGCTTGTTTGCCGAACTGGTACAGGACATCATGGAACAGCGAGGCATAATAAGTCTTGCGCCGCTCCGTAGCCGGGTTGATCACGCCGTCGGGAATGCCCCATACCCAATCCAAAAACGCGCCTTTCGGGCTGCAACCATCCCAGGCATAGCCGTCCCCCTGCGGGTTCGTACCCTTAACCGTAAGCAGTCCGTCATCATCCAGCCGCAACCATTCGTTATCGAAAGTCCTTCCTTTAATGTCGGTTTTTCGAGTCACATCGTCATGAATGATATACAGCCAAAAATTATCATTATTAAATTTCATATCATGCTCCGTAAATTAATGGGTTAACGACAGATAGTGTAACTTCTCATTACTCGCAGGTAACCCGCAAGAGGTTTTTAAAACCTCGTAGGTCTAAATCCGGCAGCTAATGAGAAGTTACCAGATAGTGCGATGACTCCGCAGGTTAAAGCGGCAAGGCAATACAGCGGTTACGCCCTTCCTGCTTGGCGCGGTAGAGCGCAATATCCGCTTTGCTGAGTATGTCATATTCAATGCTGGGGATGCCTGTGCACAAACCGATGCTGATCGTCACCTGCTTAAACAGCGGTGAATTTCTGTGGGGTATTGCCAAATTGAAAACAGCATCCTTAAGCTTCTCGGCATACTTTTCAGCCTGTTCTGCCGTCAAGTCCAGCAATATCAAGACGAATTCCTCGCCGCCGAAGCGCGCAATCACATCGCTGCCACGGGAAAGCGTGGCTTTTAAGGTTTGGGCGACGGTCTTTATCACCTTGTCGCCGCTTAAATGGCCGTAATAATCGTTATAGTCTTTAAAGTAATCGATATCGATCATAAAGACAGACAAGCTTTGCTTTTGCCTTACCGCATTATGGAAAGCAATCTCGTAATGCTCATCAAAAAACCGGCGATTATAAATACCCGTCAAGCTGTCGGTGCTCACTTCGCGCCTTAGCGTTTCAGAATGCGAGCGCAGCATTTTCTCGCGCTTGATCGACGTGGTCGAATCGCTCACCTGGATAATGCAGTATTGTTCACCCTGCTGTGACAAGAGCGGCGAAATCGTGATGGATTGATGGAGCCGTATTTTCTGGCCGGCCAGGTCATATAGCGGCAATGGGGAACGGTGCAAGGCATTGGACAATACCGTCGGCAAGCCATAGGCCAACGTGTTTTTCATCGCACTCAGGAAGGTCGGCGACAAGGGCTCTGGAAATACGCCCGCAAGGTTACGGCCTATCGCGTCATCTTGTCTGATATGGGCATGCCTGGCAATCCAGTCATTCCAAAGCAACACGGTATAGTCTGCATCAACGACAATTAAGCCAAGGTTTATCGCATTAAATACATCTTCCAGAATGTAATCAGGCATATTTATATTTCGCTCAGGAAATGATCAATATGCCGGATGAGATTAGTTAATGACGCCGAGCTGAGCAGCAAAATGAGATGGCCTTGCGACTGCCTCCTGGCGCTGGTAAGCGTAATGTTCAGCAGTAAAATATAATCCTGGACGGCGCTGGCGGTAACCTGGTCCAGTATTTCATCGCAGGAAGCGACCGTATAGCACGGCAAAGAGCTGTTCAGCGAAATACTCAGCATGTCCGCCATCGCCGATAAACAGGCATTCAGGATGATATTGCCCAGTTCGCACATCGCTTCCTGCTCGAATTCGGCAAGATCATCGAGACTCATTTGCGAACCCATCATATCGCGCACGATCTCCAGCGCATTGTCTTCTGAAAACAACAACATCGCGGCGGCGTCAAACGGGCCGCTGAAATCCTGGCGGACGGTACCGAACCTGCCGTCGTTTAATGACAGGATGCCGGGACTGATCTCAGCCGATTGTTTAACTTCGATGGCAGGTACTGAAAGTTTGACTTCATCACCGACGATTTCACTGATACTCGATGCGGCGCGGCCGGCCCCGACATTAAAAACTTCGGCAAGCGCATCCAGTTGCATCTCGGATAGCCTATTCAATTGGGGCATTGGAAATGATGGAGGGCTAGCGCAATCGATTTTTCTGAAACCGGCTTTGCAACAAAAGCGGCGCCTAGGGCATTTGCCCGGAATTGATAGGTTTCCTGGATATTTGCCGAAAAAATAACCATGCGTATCGACGGATGTTTTTCCAGGATTTTTTCAGCGGCATCCGTCCCTAAAATACCCGGCATATTAATATCCATCATGCAGTAGTCCGGCGGGTCTTGCTCAACGAGTGTGAGCGCTTCGTCACCGGAGCTTGCATCCACAATGATCCATTCGGGATGAACGGCGACAATTTGCGCACGCATCAGCATTCTTGAAACTTTACTGTCATCGACGATCAACAGTTTTTTAACGATATTATCAGCGGTCATTGTAATTATTATGGTTTTTAAGCGGTCGCTTATTCTACATGATTAATATTCATTATTCAGCCACTTGACGGATGCCGTCGCAGGGCAAGCACGCTGTTTTTACAGGACAACACAAAACGTCCGACTGCGCGGCCTGCCATCGGGAAGGCGGTTTTCCCGGCCTTAAAACAGGTTCTCGGAAAAACCCGGTGATTGTTCTATATAATAGACTTTATAAACCCTCTCCACCACTGGTAAAAACCGACAAATGCCTTTATTACGCTTATCTAACGTCTCAATTGCTTATGGAACGCACGCCTTATTAAAAAACGCCGATTTTCAACTGGATGCCGGCGAACGGGTAGGCTTGCTAGGCCGCAATGGCGAAGGCAAATCCACTTTGATGAAGATTATTGCCGGAAATATCTATGCCGATCACGGCGACATCTGGCGACAACCGGAATTAAAACTGTCCTGGCTAGAACAGTCCCCCGATTTACCCGACGATGCGACAATTTACGATGCCGTTGCCGACGGTCTCGGCGAACTGGGACACTGGATCACCCGTTATCACAGCCTGTCTTTAACGATGGATTACGAAGACGAAAAAAGCCTGAATGAACTGGGTGATTTACAACATAAGCTGGAAACGCATAAGGGCTGGCATTTCCAGCAGCGGGTTGAAACCACGTTAAGCAAACTGGACCTACCGGGCGAGTTAAGCGTCAACGGCCTGTCCGGCGGCTGGAAGCGGCGCGTGGCGCTGGCGCGGGCCTTGGTCATCGAACCTGACGTGCTATTGCTGGACGAACCGACTAACCACCTGGACTTTGAAAGCATCAATTGGCTGGAAGAGCAGATACTGAATTTTCAGGGTGCGGTATTGTTTGTTACCCATGACCGTGCGTTCCTGCAAAAACTGGCAACCCGGATCATCGACTTGGACCGCGGCAACCTGGTGTCCTGGCAAGGCAGTTACGACGATTACCTACGCCGCAAAGCCGCGGCGCTCGAAGATGAAGCCAACCAGAACGCCGAATTTGACAAAAAACTCGCCGATGAAGAAGTCTGGATCAGGCAAGGCGTAAAAGCGCGCCGCACCCGCAACGAGGGCCGCGTCCGTGCGCTGAAAAAATTGCGTGATGAACGCGCCCAACGCCGCAATATACAAGGCACGGCAAAAATAGCCCTGAACCGGGGCGACGCCTCGGGTAAAAAAGTCATTGAAGTCGATGATATTGGTTTCAGCTACGGCGACAAGCCCATCGTTAAGCACTTTTCGACACTGATACAGCGCGGCGACAAAATCGGCTTGATCGGTGCTAACGGCGCCGGAAAATCGACCTTATTAAAACTACTGCTGAAACAACTTGAACCGGATAGCGGCGTCGTGGAGCAAGGCACGCGCCTGGAAATCGCCTACTTCGACCAATTGCGCGACCAGCTCGACCCGAATATGACCGTTGCCGACACCGTTGCCGACGGCAATGATTTCGTCGAAATCGCCGGCAACAAAAGGCATGTCATGTCTTACCTGGGGGACTTCCTGTTTGCACCAGCCAGGGCGCGCTCGCCCGTCAAGAGCTTGTCCGGCGGCGAAAAAAACCGCCTGCTGCTGGCGCGTTTATTTACCAAGCCTGCGAACCTTATCGTCATGGACGAACCGACCAACGACCTGGATCTCGAAACACTGGAGCTGCTGGAAGAGAAACTCGTGAACTACGACGGCACCTTGTTGCTGGTCAGCCATGACCGGGCTTTCCTGGACAATGTCGTCACCAGCGTTTTTGTGCTGGATGGCTCGGGCGCGGTCAACGAATTCATCGGCGGCTACAGCGACTGGCTGGCTTACTGCAAGGACGCCAGACAAGCGGCAGCCGCGATAAAAAAACCTGCGGATAGCCAAAAACAGCAAAAACCGCCTGCCGCTAAAAAAAAGAAGCTGAGCTATAAAGAACAGCAGGAACTGGATAAATTGCCGGCCGTCATTGAAGAACTGGAAGCCCGGCAAGCCGCATTAACGCAGCAAATCAGCTCGCCCGATTTTTATGCCCAGACAGGTACGGATCAGCAGGGTATTATTGCCGGGACCTTAGACGAATTGAAACGGATAGAAACCAAGCTGGCAGCCGCTTACCAGCGCTGGGATGAACTGGAAGCGCTGACTGAAGAAGGTGTTGGGTAAGATGTGATTTAAAAGTGCGGTTTTTGTAATTATTTGGCAAGCCGAACTGTTAAGCCCCCCGATGTTGGCTTGCGAAAAACGGGCAAGCCAACATCGCGAGGATCTCCATAAATGAAATACAGTACATTATTTTTGTTTCGGCAAATCATTGCGCCTTAAAACTCAAATGTGAAAAATGGCTACCCACTTAATGCAGGACAAGTAGCAAGGCTTAACCTCAGACCGTGTCCCGTCTTAAGTGGGTTGCCTGAAAAATCACTGTAAGCCTTCTCGTCCAGACACTGACCAGCCCTTTCCCCCTTGTCATCAAAATGGGCTAAACCGTAGCCTACATCGCAAACCTCACCCATAAGAAAAAGCCTACAAACCACTATCATTTGTCCTACAAATTTAAAAGCGTTTTTCTGATTCTTAAGCGCTATGTTTAAGACCATAATGGAGAAACACAGAATTTAAGGTTTTTATTAATGGATTCCCGCCTCACTCTCAGCCCGGACTGCATCAGTGTTTTGTTGGATGTACATGACCTATTGATGGCATGGCGTTCCGACGAAGCCGCCCTATTGCAAAACATTTGTGAGAAATTGTGCTTATCCCTTTCTTTCGACTTGGTCTGGGGCGGATTGCTCGAACCCGATACGACACTGTCCGTGCAAGGCGTCGCCGGTAACGGTGCGGAACATATCAAAGGCGCCAACCTGGCATGGACAGACGCCTCGGCGCAGCATCCGCTTAAGCGCTGTATCGACACCTTATCGCCAGTCTGTTTGTCCGGCGGACTGATTGATTTGAACCACCCGTTGTTTAAGCGATTGTCATCCGGCGTCAGTTCGTTACCGAGCCATATTTATCCGCTCTCACTCCATAACCGTTGCATCGGCCTATTGGGCGTCAGCACAAAAAACCAGGCCTATCATCATAAACTGCTGCAATTGATTGCAAGTCATGCCGGTTTCTCACTGGGTATGCGGCAATCATTGGCTGCCCAATACCATATTCAAAACAGCCTGAAACTGGCCGCCGCCGTATTCGACAATTCACTGGAAGGCATTTTCATCACCGACACGTCGGGAACCATTCTCGCGGCCAATGCCGCCGTCACAAAAATCACCGGCTATGAAACGGAAGAATTGCTGGGCAAAAACCCCCGTATCCTGAAATCCGGTCGCCATGATCCCGAGTTCTATTCAGCGTTATGGCATGCCGTCCATAACCATAACCAATGGGAAGGCGAGATATGGAATAAACGTAAAAACGCTGAGATTTATCCCGAATGGATGAGTATTTCGGCGATAAAAAACGAGCAGGGACAAGTCCAGAACTACATCGGCATTTTTATCGACATATCCAAACAGAAAAAGGCCGAGAGCCGTTTATCTTACCTCGCCTATTATGATCAATTGACAGGCTTGCCGAACCGCGACCTCTTCCATGACCGGCTCAATATGGCTATCTTGCAGGCGAAACGCAGCCGGCAACAAATTGCCGTGCTGTTCATCGATATTGATCATTTCAAGCAGATCAACGACACTTTCGGCCATGCCAAAGGCGACCTGCTGTTACAGCAAGTTGCGCTGAAACTGAAACAGGCTTTGCGCGAAAACGACACCCTGGCCCGCATGGGCGGCGATGAATTTACCGTGATCCTGCAGGATTTCGTTAACCACGGCGATGTCGAGCTGACTGCGCGCCGCTTGATCGCGTCGCTAGATGAGCCGATCGGCCTGGACGACCAGGATTTGTATATCTCTGCAAGCATCGGCATCAGCTTTTATCCCGAAAATGGCGACAGCGCATCGGTCTTGATGAAACATGCCGACATAGCGATGTACAGCGCCAAGAATAACGGCCGCAAGCGCCTGCGATTTTTCCATCAAGGCATGGAAGAACAGCTTAACGAACGCATTGACATGGAGCGGCAGCTTCGCCACGCGCTTGACCACGGCGAACTCCAGATGTTTTACCAGCCACAAATCAACCTGGACAGCGGTCGGATCGTCGGCGCCGAAGCCTTGTTGCGCTGGCGACAACCTGAAGCCGGGTGGCTGCTTCCCGGCCAGTTTATGCCGTTGGCGGAGGAAACCGGCTTGATCATTGCCATCGGCGAATGGGTGCTACGCGAAGCCAGCACACAATGCCGGGTGTGGCGGGAAGCCGGCTGGAAATCCTTGAGAATGTGCGTCAACCTGTCTGTTCACCAGTTCAGGCAGTCCGGTTTAATTGCTATGGTCGCCGATATTTTAAAAGAAGCGGGTCTGGACCCGCAGTTCCTGGAACTGGAACTGACCGAAAGCACAGCGATGCAGCATGTTGAAAAATCCATGAAAATACTCAATAGGCTGAAGCATTCGGGCATACAAATAGCGATCGATGATTTCGGTACCGGCTATTCGTCGCTGAATTACCTGAAGCAATTGCCGCTTGACCGATTGAAAATTGACCGTTCGTTTATCATCGGACTCGCCAATAACCCGAATGACGCCGCCATTGTTGACACCATTATTGCGATGGCTCATTGCCTCGGACTTGGCGTCATCGCTGAAGGCGTCGAAACGGAAGAGCAGTTGAAATTCCTGAAAATGCATGCCTGTAACGAAGCGCAAGGTTACTTATTCGGTTACCCGATACCCGCCAATGAATTTTCCGCATTATTGCATCGCTCAACGCCGGCAAAATCCGCGTGACGGGTTTGATAGCCTACGTTGGGTTTATTCACACTGCGTAAAATCACTGCCGGACGAGCAGGATGCCGGACGGGGTTGCAAACCCCGTCCGGCATGGGTTTGGGTTTAGCGCGCGATAAAAACCATCTTTCCTGTCACTATTCAGCCTGCCTATTGTAGGGCTTGCCGCGCGCGCCATCAACGGCCCCCCATGCTAGCCACGCACCGGAAAAAGTGCGCATGGCACGCTTCAGATGCCCTGGCAACGAGCTGACTAGTTATTCTTTTCTTAATCATCAACTTATCCACATTTTACAAAAACCAATAACCAGGCCATGAAAATCAACCTCCCGATAACCCGCACAGAATACCTGCTGACAGATAACGACTCCGTTGTTTCCAAAACCGACCTGAAAGGCGTCATCACCTGCGTCAACGATGATTTTGTCCGCATCAGCGGCTTCAGCCGGGAAGAATTGATCGGGGCTGCGCATAATATCGTGCGCCACCCCGATATGCCGGAGGAAGCCTTTGCAGACCTGTGGAATTCGCTGAAAGCACGGCGTTCGTGGACAGGGCTGGTTAAAAACCGCTGCAAAAACGGCGATTACTACTGGGTGCGGGCTAATGTCACACCGATTTATCAAAACGATCAACTGGCCGGCTATATCTCCGTGCGCAGCAAGCCCGAACATGCGCAAATCGAAGCGGCAACCGCCGCCTATCGGCTGTTCCGCGAAACCAAGGCGGCTCACCTGGAAATCCGCGACGGAAAAGTCGTCAAATCGAATTTACCGGGTAAACTCAAGCTGCTGTTCAAACAGTTCCACATCAAAACCCGTTTAAGAGGGGTTATCGCAACGTTATCGATGCTTCTGCTGGTGGTCGGCAGCCTGGGGCTGTTCGGCATGAACAGGGCCAACGAAGGCTTGCGTACCCTGTATGAAGACCGCGCGATTCCGATGCGCCAGCTTGCCGCGATCCAAAAACATCTGCTGACCAACCGGATACTCATCAGCGCCGGTCTCAGCCCGGCAAACCCGGAGGCTGTCCAGGCCGGTACGGCCGAAATGGAACAGAATATCGCGGACATCACGCGGCTCTGGGTTGCTTATATGGGCACTTACCTGAGGCCTGAAGAAAAGCAACTGGCAAGCCGGCTTGCCGAAGACCTGAAACATTTTGTCGAAAACGGCCTGAGACCGGCCATTACTGCATTGCGCGCCGATGACCCGGCACTGGCCAAGCAGCTTATCGAGAATAAGATACGCCC
>Ga0172373_10009839_pt1 | contig 11785 bp, 14 predicted proteins | sample Lak10m_2_FD_114546 | JGI IMG/M metagenome (GOLD analysis project Ga0172373, IMG submission 114546) | Freshwater microbial communities from Kabuno Bay, South-Kivu, Congo - kab_092012_10m | ecosystem: Environmental > Aquatic > Freshwater > Lake | place: Democratic Republic of the Congo... | reverse complement strand
GATCAGCGACTAAACCCTTCAATACTCCGCCGTACTCAGCTGCAGCACCCTTCCCCATAATCTGATTCAAGTCGCGAATTGCTGTTGCTGATGTTTGAGCACCCTTTGCAATAGCCATCAACAAATCTTCCGGGCTAAGCGTTTTAAGATCAGCCATGCTGATCCCCATATGCGCAAACGATTCTGCCAGTTCTTTGTTGCCTAATATCGCTTTCTCTTGAGAATCAAGCATCCTTACGATCTTGTTATTAAAACCTTCGGCACTGCCGCCAGCCACTTCAACGGCCTCATCAAGTTCGTGGATCGATCCGGCAGACATCCCGATGACTTTACTCAGGTTCTCAAGCTGCCTTGCCTCGTTCATTACTTCGGCTCCAAAATTGACGATTGCTCCGACTGTAAAAGCCGCGCCAATCATACTGCCGATTTGCGAAAGCGCACCGTTCGCCAAAGATGAAACGTTCTGTTCCACCTCAGCTACAGCTGTTTTAAACTGAGTGTTTTCCAGTGTGGCGATTGCTTTTAATTCTGCCGCTGTGAATGCCACGTTAATCCTCCAGGATTAGTATCTCGAAATCGTTTCCCGTGTAATTAGTTGATATGGTTGTAAGTTTGTAATTCAGGTTCGTAAGTGGATATGCCGGAGCCAGCCGCATGAAGTAAAACTCATTTGTTTTTACCACTAGGTGATCTGTCACCCCGTTGTCAAACGAAAAAGTGACGCTCGAATATGTCCCGACATTGCGGATCCATATAATTCCGTTGGTTGTGAAACTGACCGCGGCCATAGGCTGATAATTCGTAAGGGCAGTATATATGATCGGCCCGGCGTATTTATTCCCCACCCAATCAAGCGCAATCGTGCCGGGCTGCCGGGAGATAGATCTGGCTCCCTTACTTGCTGTCATATACCCCTGCATCTGGATCTCATTCGATGCGTAGGCAAGCCCGGCAATGACACAAATCAATCCAATAAGACGGAGTATTCTTTTCATATTTTCAATTCCTTTTCTTTTTGCGATGCGGTTTCTCTCATCTGTTCAAGAGCCTGATATTCCCAATCTGTTTTTAAGTTACGGTCGCCGGAAAGTTCTTTGCTTGCGCTCCAGATAGACGCGGCCATAGGTAGCGGCATATTCCATGCGCGTTCCTCACCCACAAGAGGCATAATGCTTGTAGCGATAAGCAACGGCCATGGATGCTGAGTTGGTTCAGGGTTTCTTGCCTGGGACCATCGTACTGGAAATGCCGAAAAGTCGCGGAGATACTTTTCAAAAATGATCCCCTGCAGGCGGAAGTTGTTTTTCCGACATCTCTTGCCCCATGCCTTAACATCATCAATAATATCTTCCGACTTCATCCATGCAGTTGCCTCATCAAATGTGCGAGAGCAAATACCCACCGCAAAAGCCAGGTGAATCAATGTTGGTTTGATTTCTGACAACACGACGTAAGGATTATCTGCGGCCATAAGGATGAACAAATGACCGCAGCACAAAGGGCGGAGCTGGCATTCAAGAACCTTCGGTTCTCGATGATACAGCGCGTTTTTGAACACCTGTTGCATTATCCAGCCCCCTTCCCTGCAAAACTGGATCAAGAATACGTCATGGAATCTTCTTTAACGGCTTCAAGCACTGCCCGCGCATCGGTGGCTTGATAGGAGATATCGAGTCTAGTCAACATGCAATTTACACTGTTGATAGATACTGTGTCACCGATCTTTGCGGCAGCCATTGTTGTCAGATCCGCAGACAGAAGCACGCCGGTTGCTTTGTAAACCTTGCGTGGATCTGTGATCAGTTTGGTAACTGTTGCGGCCTGCGGCCCTTTAATGGATTTAATATCGGCCTGCGGACTCTCCCCGCTATCCTGCATTATCCAGGTTCCAACCGTGCGACTGTTAAAACCCACCACTACCGATGTCCCTTTCTGAATCAGATCTCCAGCTGCCATGTTTGCTCTCCTTGTTTATATGTTTAATACCCGCCGAGTTGTACCGGCTGGGCAATTACTGCCACTTGAACGATTGTTTTGAGACACCTTTTCTCGGGTTCGACATCCCGGTCTGCATCACGCATTTGTGCGCACTTAATCCAAATGCCGTCGATTTTCTGATACACAAGATACGCGGCCAGTCCCTTGGGCATATCACCGGAATCAGCCTGGACAACCGTGGCCAGATCCGCAGGCCCGGCGTCTGTGTCTTCTATTGCTAGCGCGGTCAGTACCGCATTCCGGCAGTTTCGATTTTGCTCCCGAACGCCAGAAAGAGCAACCGCCTGCTCGTTTACAACCTTTACGGCCTCAACAAGTATGGCGATCTCCACCGTTACGGTAAAAGCTGTACTCCATGCGCCTTTCTCGTCTCCGACTTTTTGAGTATGTCCGGCCCGAACCACTGCACACGGAAATTGGATCGCCCCGGTGTCGTATGCCGGATAAATCTTCATCGGCACGGAAGGGGTAACAGCAGCTGTCAAGTAGGATACAAAGGCATCCTCAACGCGTTCTTCTCTGTCATATGGTATGGTCATGCTGCCTCCGGCAAAAAGAATGATTGAACACTCTGAGCCATGAGCGAATTTCCGCCCTGCAACGTGGACAGAAACAGTCTCTCCATCTTTCGCGCAGCTTGAGCCATGATTTTATTGGTGGCCTTAGTCGCTACGTCGTTTTCCCAGCCACCAGGCATAATCCGGTTGATATAGTTGAGTTTGTTTTGCTTTATGGCTTCAACTTTCGCCGCTGTCTGGTTAAAAAATACTGCCGAGACTCCAGGTATAGCACCGCGTTCCTCTGTGCCGCCCCATGATGTCAAACCCCACATCCATGCGCGTTTTGCCAGCCCATGGTTTCTTATAATTTGTGCCTTGGCCCAACCAGCGTCATCCATTGAGGATCCCGTGAAATTCTTTACCTGGATAATATTACCCTTCGAGTCATGGACCTTTGAAAACATCCACTTATGAATCTTTTGCGCATTGGACCACCCCTGCCGCCATCGTTCGACGTATTCACCGCGATCATCATTCAGGATGGCTCTCCGCTCTTTTGCTATCGGAGTTATTGCCCTGGCAGATTGCGCCATAAGAATCACTGCGTGTTTGCAGGCTTCGCCGGCAGAACGGCCAAAAACATCCTGACTCACCACTATTGCCCAGCCGAGCGAGGTGTGCATCTTAGCCCGCCAATCGCCAACCACTTTGAAAGAAACAATATCCATCTACTGAACCTCTGTCGTGTATTGGAAATCTATGGTCAGTAATGCACCCACCCCATCGATGGATGTATTTCCAACTATGGCTTTAAATCCATTGACTAAAATTGTTGCTCCCTTTTCAGGTGTACTTAAATCGTTTGCTTTCAAGATCACTCGGCCCGTTGTAAGGCCCCTCTCCCCGTTAGCATCAAGAGATTCGCCGTATGAAGTTGTGTTGCCTATTCCTGAAGCTGTGTGTCCATTGGAAATAACAGTAATAACCGTTTCCGGGATCAGACCTTTTATCGCTCCCAGTGCCGATCTCACTGTTGATTGTAAACTCATCATTGTCCTCGGAAAGAGGCTCCCGGAATGTAACCAGGAGCCTCTTGGTCGTTTCGTGGAACCGATTACACTACGCCGTCAAACACATAGGCCGCGCTGGTATTCAGGGCGGTTGTGTCAAACCACATCGTTGCGGTGAACAGGTTGTTCACGTTCACGAGGTCAGCGCAGCTGGTAATCTGCCAGGGCTGATTTCCGTCAGGCAGGAACTGGAATGTCTTGCCAAATACCGGAGTCCACTTATGCGAAAGCGGATCATTTGAAACATCCACCTTCACAAAAGCAAACTTTCCCTGCAGGTTCTTGCTAACCACTGACGTGCCGTTCCAAATGTTGCTGTCACCAGCGAGAACCTTGTCAACGCCGAGCAGCATTCCAAGTCCGGCCATCCAGGAATTGAAAGTCATTCCTGAAGCCGCAACCGTCGGAGATCCGCCGCTGATAAGACGGCTGAACATTCCGCCGATACCGGATGTATCTTTCAGAATAGCCTGAACCATCTGCTTGAGAACCATCGTCGAACCTACGAGAGCCGTCTGACCTTCGTAGAGCCGAATGGAATCAAGAGCGGTTTGCGACTGATCCATTATCTTGCTGCCGTCGAACGTAGCACTGGCAGTAAGGCCCAGCAATTCAGCCGCTATTTCACTCTCGAGCGCACGCATGACCTGACGTTTAGCGTACTTTGCCCCGACAACTTCAGCCTTGGCGATGCCGCCCATCTGCTTTACTTCGTCAGGGACAATCGCTCCGCGCTTATTGCGTTCCAAGCAAGTGAACGATGTTGAACTATCGCTGATCTGGCTTGCCGTAGGAGCTGATCCCGCGGTCCTGCTGGTCTGCGCTGCCGCGTCTGCGGTAACGGTCGAATAGTACACCGTTCCACTCTTATCCGCCACAGGTACTATCGGCATAATCTGCTGACCTATAAAACCTTCTGGCGGGTTGACTTCAATGGCCGCAAGGTCGGGCCTGTCTGCATTCTGTGTATAGTTATCCATTGTAATTTTCCTTTCGTAAGTTACTTGTTGAGGACGGTTAGTTTGGCGGAATTAACCGAAGCTCCGCCTGCACTTGGCGTCAATGTGACTGTTACTTTACCGGAAAGAACGATCGGCCCGTACCATGTATTAGTGTTTGCATCTGCCGTCGTTCCCGATAAGAACGTCAGTGCTGTGCCAGTTGTGCCGTGCTGCTGAATCAACGGATAACAGGGCGCGTTATTAGTCGTAAACGCGTACGAAAATACGGTTTGATTGTCGTTGATGATTGCAACAGTGCAATTCGTAAAACCAGACGCAGTTGACGACAGAAAGGACACTTTTGCCAGAGTGCCGTTAGCCGTGAACTGGTTGGTATATGTCGCCGCAGTAGCCGTCGATGGAGATGTGACCGTAATGTAATCGGTCCCAGCCATAACCAGATTGACGGCAAAGAGCAGACTCGCAAAAACGAGTAGTAATTTATTCATGCTATTTCCCTTTTGTTTTGTTGGCTTCTCTTATGTATGTTTTCAGTATCTCAGGATAACGCCCAGCCGCTTTTACATAGTCGTTATCGCAGGCTTTCATGGCTTCTTCCCACGTTGTAACGGTGGGTTCAAAAGTCATGGCTCCTGCAATCAACTTGCTGTTTCGGTCGTTTGCTTCCTGCAAAGTCTTTCTAAGTTCAGAGATTTTAATATTCAGAGTATTGACTGCCGCTGAGTGGTCCTTAGTGAACTTTTCTGTAAGGCCGCTAATCTGTTTGGCGTGTTCGGCAGACATATCTTGAACGGTCATGGATAATTTGGATTCCGCATCAGCCACGGTCTTTTTGAGTTGGGCTTCAAGAGCGAGAACCTGCGAAGCAGCTTTGTCCTTTGCGCTCTGGTGAGCCTTAATCAGTTCATCCCTTGCGGCGAGCTGTGTCAGATACTTTGCCTGTTCTTCGGCTCGTATCTTTTCCCCTTCGGCAAGCCCTTTGATATAAGCCGGATCATCTGCGGTTGTGACCGGCTGGACCGCTGCTGCTGGCGCAGGAACGACGGCCCCTGCATCTGTTTTATCTGCATTGTTTGGCTCCTCTTTTTTAGGCGGTTCGGCTGGAAGTTCGACGAGTGCTTTGGGCCACTTGCCGGCTGCGACTATCTCCTGTTTGACGGCTTCATATTCTTCGGGCTTGAATGGGTCGCAAATCTCCTGGACAAAACCGAGTGACTTCGTTTCATCTGGCAACATCCAGCGTTCCTCGGACATCAGCTCAAGCATTTTATCGGGCTTGTTGCCTGTGCGTTCTGCGTAGAATTTTGCGGCTTCCTGCTCGCAGTCGCGGAGAGTCTTTGCCATCTTTTCCATCTCTGCGGCATCCCCGGTTATACCTGCCCACGCATTATGAATGAGGAAACGACCATTGGCGGCAATCGTGCGGGTATCGCATGCAACGGCGATGAGTGTTGCCATGCTCGCGGCAACCTGTATTTTGGCTGATGTCTTTATCCCGCGCTTTGAGAGTTCCCCAATTTCCTGAACAATGCCATTACCTTCCCAGACATCACCACCAGGTGAATAGATGTCAAAAAGTACTGACTTGGTGCCGTCCGGTATGGCCCGGAGGATCTCGCGTAACTTCTGATATCCAACTTCCCACCCTACAACACCGATAATGTCTATTATCTGCTCGGATGAATCTGCTGCCATTGCTCTTGCGAAAATACCTTGCTTCATGTTGCTTGCTCCGTGTTTGTTTTTTTAGGGTTTACACTAATACCGCCCGATGCAGTTTCCAGAATCTTCATGGGCAGGTTTAATTTCCTGATGACTTCCACCATCTCCGAAAATCCTTCGAGCCGTTTGCGCCAATCTGGTCCGAGTAACTGCGAGTAATCCGTGGTTCCATTCTTGAGGGCTGCGGCTATGGCGTTCTGCGCGTCAAGTTCATCAACTTCCGGCATTTTCGGCCACGTCCACGATAATGCGCGTTCCCACCCTGCCGGCAGTTCCGGGATTTCGTTCTTGCGTTGCGCCCAGGTGAGAACCTTCTTGGCTATCCAATCAGCGACGTTGCGTTCCATCATTTTTTGCAGCCAGTAGAACGTAGTCCAGGAGAGAATCATGTCTCCGCGAAATGCGGTGTAAGAACTGTCAGCCCGGAGAATCGTGTAAGCCCTAGCCAATCCAAGGGCAGCCCCGCCGTAACCGTGGACTGCCTCAAGAAATGCCGCTAATGCAGAATTAGGATGCTTCAAATCTGGAATGATTACTTCATCTTCTGGGTCAAGGTAATCGGTAAGACCTCCAGTAAAGGCTTCGATCTTTTCGTAGTTCTTGGCGGTATGCGTGGTCTGGTTTGCGCCATCCGTAGCGACATCGGCAGCCGATCTACCATCGTTTTCGGGCAGATATTCGGGCGAATTGGCCGGGGTATCCCAATCGGTTACAGCATCTTTGCGGCGAACGTAAGAGTATTGTTTAGATGCGCGTTTTGCGCTCTGGAGTTCGCTTGCCAATATCTCGTATAGGTCGATGAAATTTGTCGATGGAGTAATTAGCGACGGTATGCCTCGCCCTTGATTAAGCCTCCAGGGATTCTTAACGAGCCGCGCCTGTTCGCGCGTCCAAAATGTTACATCCTCTTTTTTGTCGATAAGCGTCAATCCGCGCTTGCCCGTTACGCAATAGGCTTCAATCTTGCCCCACTTGCCGCGGAGAATGCCATTATCCTGTGTTCGCCCTTTATACAGGCTCTGATTCAGAATCTCACTATTGACAGGAGCAATCTGGTCAGACTCCCAGGTAAGCAATTTGCCGGAATCGTCAACGAGGTTATCGTCAATGATTGCCAGCATATCACCCTCGCGGATAACACTAGCTAATATGTTCTGCAACATCGTGGACCAATCGGAATCGTCTCTGTAATCACAGTCCTTGGCCCAGACCTCATTGAACCAATCGGCAGCGGAATCACTTACTTTGGTGTCCTCTCCTGGCTTTGTATTGATTCTCAACTTACCAAGTCCACCCACGACGTTAATTTTGAACTGGTGAATCAGCGACTTGGCCGGAGAGTAGTTGCGCTCCAAGTCACGACCTAGATTGCAGCCCTTCATCCTGCGACTCATATCGTAGATTTCGGATTCGTTCTGAAATTCGGATATGGCCTGCCTGCGCTGGCGATTTGATTCTGTGGCATCATACTTTGACAATATTGCGGCCCTGCGTTTGGCTATCGCCGTATCAAGGATGAGATGAGCCTCGCGGTTCTGCTCTTTAAGTGTTTTCGGTTTGCTTTTCATGAAAAATCTGGAGTGACACGCTTCCTGGCGTTCTTCTGGGTAATTCTACGGGCAAGTTCCTTTTCGCGGGTCTCTAACCATGACAACTGATTGCCGCCATAGGTTACTTGGATGTCTCCGACGTTAAATGAAACGATATCTCTGCGGTTTCCATCGCTGTCTAACGTGGTTAATTGCTGGATGGCCTCTCGGACTGCTGCGTATTCTGCGGCGTGCGACAGAGCTGTCATAGTTCTCCGTTGTTTAGAGGGAAGCCGCCTTTTCAGGGGCGGCACAAAAAAGAGGAACCCTCTAACAAGTGGGAAAACCTTTAACCGGGAAATGAAGAAACTGGCTGAATTGTTAGGATTAACTCAAAATCTGCTTTAACCGTTTGAGTCTTTTTGTAACTGCGGCAGCCGAAATTTTCATAATGCGCGCTGATTCTGATTTAGTTAGCTTCTGGTTAACAATCGCATCAAGCATAACTAAATCACGGCCATCAATCTTGCCCTGCGCGTACAAGGCAAGAATCATATTATCTGGAATGATCACTCTATAATATCCTCAATTTCCGATTTCTGTTTTTCCCACCAGCCGTCAGGCAGTTGTGCTGACCTTCTGTCATCCTGTGGCTCCCAGGGCTTACCCTGTTTGCGGCATACAGCATCACTTCGTTCATCCTTTGTGCATTGCAACCTGAATCGGCATCGCTTACAGTTTAATTTCTTACAGCTCACAATCTTGCCCTCCTGCGTGGTACGAACGGAATGGCGGTAGGTTTAGAAAAGGTCAGTAATTCTGGCTGTTTTCTTGGGCGTTCTGCCATGATTGGCGCGGTTTCTTTGGCGGGATAGTCTATCCACCGTCCCAATTTCGACCAATCCCACGAGTGCCACAACTCGCGCAACGCGGCGATTTGCTTTGTTTTCGCAATCTTCTCCGTTGCAATCAACGGATTTTGTCTCAACCATGTCTCCAGTTCTAGGCGCGAGGCATCCGGCAACGGGAGCAAATGCAGAAAAAGAAGTTGATTAATCAGGAATTGATGCTTAACTGAATCAGGAATCTCGGTGCTTTTCTTGTGCTTGAAGAAATGCGCGACCTCGTAGTTGAGCAAAGCGCACTTTCCTCCAGCCAACCAGGTTGCGGCGCTTAATATCTCTTCATCCATGCCCCACTCTTTCAACACCTGCAATGGTGAGCCTATTTTCTTGTACCATTCTTTTGAGAATGCATAACAGGCCCCGTACACGCAACCGATCAGGCCATTAACCCCCTGCTCTTTCCATCGCCCGGCCATTATCCATTTCTGGTTTTCGGGGGCGGTCATCTTGTAAGTAAATCTACAGCCTCTCCCGTTGTGCGAGTAATCCCACTTCCCATCCGCGCTTAATGCGATACTCTTGCCGCATGAAAGATGCGATTCAGCGGCATAATCGGACTGATTATGCCACTCAAGAATGACGTTCCCAAACCCCTGCGAGAAATCCATGTGGGCGTCGGTAAGAAATATCAAGTCATTTGAGGCTTTTTTTATCCCTGCATGACGAGCCGGACCGACACCTTTGCCTGTCCTGATATGAATTATCTGGTCAACATCAAGATCAACGTCTGGTTTTGTGCCATCCCAGACCGTAATAATCTCAACTGGACACCCGATTTTTGCCCTGATGTTGGCAATCGTCTGTTTCAGATACGGTTCCTGCCCTCTTACTGTAATGATTACGCTTATTCCTCTGTGCATTTTGCCCCTTTATTTTGTCTAACCATCTTGACAGATATTACTCAACTGTCACCTTCGCTTTTCTGGTTTCAACGTACCGTTTCCGCGTGACAGGCATTCCGCTTGCGCTTAATCCGCACGCCGCGGCAGCCACCCAGGAGCCGGTCAGTGCATCGCCGTAGTCCCAATGAGTTCCGGGCACGTGCCGCCACTCCCATCTTAAACCCTGGTCTGTGTCGTATTTGTTGCTCAACTTCTCAGCGCATATCTGATCTGCAAAGTTCTTGTGCCGGTATGGATCGTCTGCGTGATGTATCGTGTAGCCTCCGGGTGCAGCCACCTCCGCTAGAAATGCCCTCTGCGCCGTCTCCCTCCAGTAATCAGAATTAAAAATCAGATAATGTCCGGTTCCGTCTATGGTTTTCTCAACGTGGCAGTTTTCAAACGGCCTCCCAACCAGCTTATTCTTGCTCACATAGTACTTCTGTGCCGCCCTGCCACCGCTCGGCAACACGCGGAAAGGATACCGAGCCTGATTGCAAAAACGCATTACCACGTCCCGCTCATAGCCCAAGTCGATGAGAAACAGTCCTAAACGAACTGGTCCTATGAATCGCGTCTGTGCGATTGCATCACACACGGCTTTTAAACCCCTAAAAATGGCCTGTTTGCGGTCCAGTTCTGGCGCATTCTTCTCCCACAGTTCGCCATGTTGTGGTGTTTTCCCATAGGCGACGCAATGCCCGGTCATCTGCTGATCGAAAGCTGAGAGACACCAATGCAAGCCGGCACGGTTAATATCGCAATGCCCGGTGAAAACTGTTGAGGATGGTGGCAAAGTAAGGCGCGGAATGGTTACGGTATGTTTAATAACAATGTCGGAAGTGAGTTCATACTGAGATGCGATAGCGTCTAATGGATCTCCTTGCCTTTCTGCCATGAATGCCGATTTACCCATGCGGAAGTAATCGAACATTGCGGAGTAATATGCGTCAGGCTGGCCCTTGCTGTATCTGTGATCCCATGATACAACCATGCCTTTAATCAGTTCATCTTTATGTGTCTTGTAGAATGCAAGTCCGGCTTTGCCTCCATCTTTGTTTTCCTCTCCAGCTTCGTAAGCCTTATGCCATTCTTCCCAGAGTGCCATGTTCTCCGGCCAGCGTTCAATCTGGGCCACCCTTACCGCTCTCCATCCGCTTTTAGGATCAAGATAATGTTCCGCAACATCTCCCCTTTGTTTAACTGTGCAAGCCATCATCATCGGCATAGGAGTATCAGGTCCAGCCATACCGGAGATATCCTTGTCCACCAGGTCGATAGTGTTCTGAATCTGTGTGGCGCTCTGGGCTGTTTCCGCGTCCTGCGGATCGTCAATTAGTACACAATCTGGCCTTAACCCTTCTCCTTTGTCGGTAGTATGGTGTAGTCCGAGTGGATTCCCGTTCATCGTGGATCCTCCGATCACGCCCAGGGAGTCCGGTAGCACGATAAGCCCCTCGCTGACAAGCAATCTGGCTCCGTATGGGCGGCCATCATCGTCGAGTAAGGTTAGACATTTCTGACTGCTGCCCCTGCATGCCACAAAAGGATGACAAAAATCGGCGTAATCTTTGCTGAACTTTTCATTGAAGCATAACGCTTTCTGCCAAAACCCAAGTGCTTTTTTAAGCCCTTTGGCATCCCACGGAATAACCACGGGAAATCTGGCTTGTTTCTGAACCACCGCCAGGAGTGCCATGCCGTCCAGCAGATAACTCTTACCAGTTCCACGGGGTCCAGCGACAACACACCGCCCTCCAGTCTTAATCGTATAGTTTACGGCCTCAATAATCTCGTTGTGGACCTTGCCAAACGGCAACCGGAATATACCTGGGAAGTAATAGCGCAACCACTTGGCCGGCTCTTTAGCAAGTCGCTGCCGGCGCCGGATATTGCCTCTCGGGATCTCCGGCCTCGGCAATTTACGCGCTGCCTGTCTAGCTTCGGATCGCCGTGTTACATCATCTATCGTTTTGCCGTATCCTGGCATTGTATTGTAACCGTTAGTATTTTGCCTAGAAAATATGCCGCGAGCGTGAGTGCTGCAGGTTTATCTGTTTCAGGAATGTCGAGTTGCAATCTACCGCCGCCATCACCATGAAAATCAATCGCTTTGCCTATTGGCGGAATAGAAGCCGTAAAAGACACTTCTCTCGTATTTGATAATTGCTGTTTTTTTGTCATAATCCTCATTTCGGTCAATCTATGTGTTTCTGAT
>Ga0172373_10009836_pt1 | contig 11788 bp, 12 predicted proteins | sample Lak10m_2_FD_114546 | JGI IMG/M metagenome (GOLD analysis project Ga0172373, IMG submission 114546) | Freshwater microbial communities from Kabuno Bay, South-Kivu, Congo - kab_092012_10m | ecosystem: Environmental > Aquatic > Freshwater > Lake | place: Democratic Republic of the Congo... | reverse complement strand
TCGCCGACGGCGCAGGCGGCGCGCTCCCAAACGGGTTCGCCGACGGCGCAGGCGGCGCGCTCCCAAACGGGTTCGCCGACGGCGCAGGCGGCGCGCTCCCAAACGGGTTCGCCGACGGCGCAGCCGCCCCACCAAACGGGTTCGCCGACGACGGTGGCGCCCCACCAAACGGGCTCGCCGACGGTGCCGGTGCCCCACCGAACGGGCTCGCCGACGGTGCCGGTGCCCCACCAAACGGGCTCGCCGACGGCGCCGGCGGCGCGCCACCAAACGGGCTCGCCGACGGCGCAGGCGGCGCGCCACCAAACGGGTTCGCCGACGACGGTGGCGCCCCACCAAACGGGTTCGCCGACGACGACGGCGGTGCACCAAACGGGTTCGCCGACGACGGTGGCGCCCCACCAAACGGGTTCGCCGACGACGACGGCGGTGCACCAAACGGGTTCGCCGACGACGACGGCGCCCCACCAAACGGGTTCGCCGACGGCGCAGCCGCGCCACCAAACGGGTTCGCCGACGGCGCAGCCGCGCCACCAAACGGGTTCGCCGACGGCGCAGCCGCGCCACCAAAGTTCGCCGACGGGGACGGCGCACCGCCGAACGGGTTCGCTGCGGGCGCGGCGCTCGCGGGCGGCGCGAGCCCGGCGAAGGGATCGGCGGGCGCGGCGGCCGGCGCCTTCTTGACGACCTTCTGGGCGCCGCACTTCGGGCACTGGGCCCGCACGCCGCGCTCGGAGATGAGCGCGTCGTCGATGGTGAACGCCGCCTTGCAACTGTCGCAATCGATCCGCATGGGCCGACCCTACAGGCGACAGCACGTGCGAGCCAAACACCGTCCGCGCGGCGTCACCGTCGGCGAAACGCACCTTTCCCCACACCGGGTTCAGGTCGACGGGACGTCGGTGCCGCGGACGTAGCAGCGACGGCAGCGGGCCTCGTAGGCCTCGCCGGCCCCCACCTGGATGACGTCGTCGCCCACCTGGGAGGCGCGGGCGGCGTCCTTGTGGACACGCTGGGACTTCGACGCCGGGGCGCCGCACACCATGCAGACGCTGAGCTGCTTGGTGACGCTCTCGGCGAGGCACAGCAGCGTCGGCATCACGCCGAAGGGGCGACCGAGATAATCCTGATCGAGGCCGGCGACGACGACGCGGACGCCCCGATCGGCCAGCCGCTCGACGACGTCGACGATGGCGGCGTCGAAGAACTGGGCCTCGTCGATGCCGACGACCGCAGGCGTGGCGCCGTGGGTGCGCAGCCAGCGCTCGATGTCCGCGCTCACCTCGATGGGCACGCTCTCGATGCGGAGCGAGGAGTGCGAGACAACGGCGCTCTCGTCGTAGCGGGCGTCGATCTTCGGCTTGAAGACCACGACGCGCTGGCGCGCGATCTGGGCGCGCCGCAGGCGCTTGATGAGCTCCTCGGTCTTGCCCGAGAACATCGGCCCGCAGATCACCTCCACGTGCCCCTGAGTGCTGCGCTCCACCATGGGCGGTCCTTCCGGCAGCAGCGCCGTTCGCGCAACCAGGTCCGGTGACGTCGTCGCGCCACCGGCCAGGGGCGCGCCACGATGCCGTCAGCGCTGCTGGCGCAGCTCGCGGCGGACGCGGACGAGGTCGTCGAGGTAGTCCGGCGACGCGCAGTAGCGCAGCGCCTCTTCCCGGCGGATGAGGCCGGCGACGATGTGGTCGGCGAGGCTCTTTTCGATGGGGATGAGGTCGTCCTGGTTGCCCTGGGCGAGGGCGCGCAGCATGTGCGTGCGGCTGTCGCGGATGGCGTTCTTCACGCGGATGGAGCTGTGCATCGCCTCCCAGGCGAGGACGCGGCCCTCGCCGTCGGCGCGGCGAACGAGGCGCTGCGAGAACACGAGTTCGAGGCTCTCGGCCAGCTGGGCCCGGACCTGCGACTGGATCTCCCCCTGGAAGAAGTCGAGAATGCGATCGACCGCCGACGTCGCCGACATCGCGTGCATGGTGGCCATGACGAGGTGGCCGGTCTCGGCCGCCGTCAGCGCCGTCGCGATCGACTCGTGGTCGCGCAGCTCACCGATGACGATGACGTCGGGGTTCTGGCGAACGACATGCCGGAGCCCCTCGGCGAAGCTCAGCGTGTCGGTGCCGACCTCGCGCTGGTTCACGTTCGAGCGGGCGTGGTGGAAGTGGTACTCGATCGGATCCTCGATGGTGACGATGTTGGCCGACCGCATCACGTTGATGTGGTCGATCATCGACGCCAGCGTCGTGGACTTGCCGTGGCCGTTGGGCCCGGTGATGAGCACGAGCCCCTGGGTCTTCAGCGCCGCCTCGTGGCAGAGCTTCGGCAGGCGCAGCTCGTCGGCGCCCGGCACATGCTCCTTGAGGTGGCGCGCCGTGAACGACAGCGACCCGCGCTGCCGGTAGAGGTTGCAGCGGAAGCGGCCGACGTCGCCGACGCCGATGGCGAAGTCGAGCTCGAGGTCGCGCACGAAGGTCTGCTTCTGCGCGTCGGTGAGGAGCGAAAGCATCTCCACCTGCACCGCCTCGGGTGTGAGCGGAGTGAGCGGCAGGCGCACGAGTTCGCCGTGCAGGCGCATCGACGGCGGTGCGCCCGCCGACAGATGGAGGTCCTGACCGCCGCGGCGGGCCAGCAGGGTCAGCATGCCGTGCAGGCGGTCCCGGGCGCTGCCCTCGCTCACCGTCCGCATCTCTTCAGGGCTCAGGTTCAGGGTGGGCGACTTCAGCATGACGAGACCTCCGGCCACAGACGGCGAGCGCTTGGGTAAGCGCGAACCATGCCCGCCCACCACCGCGCCGGCGCGGCGTCGCATCGCGACGCCGGCGATGGCAACAGTGTCATTTCACACAGGTGCCGGGCCTTCCCCCGCGATCGCATGTGAAGGGGAAGCGGTGCGGGATCGTTGGTACCCTGTGCCCATGCAGTGGTTCGACCGCCTCCGCGATCATCGCGACCGCCTCCGCCGCCGGGTGGACGCCGTCGCCCGCGACGTCACCCGGGCGCGGGCCCAGACGGAGCAGGCGCTGCGGACCCTGGGGATCGAGCCACCACCGCCGGATGCCGACGTCATCGACGTCGAGACGGGCGACCACGGCCTCGTCGGCGGCGCCGTCCGCAGCGTCGTCCGGCAGACGACCCGGGGGCTCATGCTGGTCGCCGCAGCCGTCCTGCTCGGAGCGGCCCTGTGGTCACTGGGGATCTTCCTTGGCGCCAGCCTGCTGGCCTTCGTCGTCCTCACCCGCGGGCTCGGCCTGCGCATCGATGTCACTCCCCGCCCGGCTTGAGGGCTCCGAGGTCACCATGTCCACGCTCCACCTGCCCCGCCTGCTGCGCTTCGCCGTCATCGGGGTCGGCGTCACCCTGGCCACGAGCGCCGTGGCCGACGACAAAGGCAAGAAGGACAAGAAGCCCGACGCCGCCGTCGACGCCTTCTTCGACGAACCCACGACGCCGAAGAAGTCCTCGATCGAAGCCCTGACCGAGGCGAGCAAGGGCGTCGTCAACAAGGAGCAGAAGACGCTCGCCCCGAAGACGACGACGGTCGACGACGAGGCGAAGATCCAGTTCTTCTCGGTGTTTGCCGCCGAGAAGATCGTGATGGACAAGAAGCTCGGCTGCCAGCCGGCCGGCCCCGAGAAGAAGAAGCTCACGTTCTTCAGCTTCGACGAGGTGCCCGCCGAGGGCGTGCCGATGTCGGTGTGCCTGACGATGCAGTCGAAGGTCGGCCGCTCGATGGCGATCAGCGTGGCCATCGTCGACCCGCGCAACGCCCGGGTCGTCAAGGCCGAAGACGTCGTCGACTTCGCCGGCCGCTCGGGCCGCATCGACCACGTCCTCGACTTCCCGGCGCCGGTCTTCAAGGTGGCCGGCCCCTACCAGTACCTCATCGAGATGGACGGCAAGGAGGTTGCCCGCCTGCCCATCTTCGACGTCCGGGTCGAGGCCCAGTGAACCATCTGGCCCGTCCGTCGGCCCCCGCTGCCCTGCCCTCGGTCGACGAGGCCCGCGCGTTCGGCGCCCATCTTCGGCCTGTCGACCCCGGCCTGTTGCGGCAACGGCCCGGCATCCGCTCCCGGTGGTGGGTCTGCGACGAGCGCTACATCGAGGTCAGCGTCGACGACGACGACGGCCCCGACCCGCTGCTCGTCGAGGTGGCGGTGCGCGGTCGGATCGCGCGCTTCCGTCGGGACCGCGGCGTCAGCACCAGCAGCACCGAGGAGCTCGAGGGCCCGGGCGACCGCGCCGGCGCCGTCCCGTCCTCCCGGCTCGAGACCGGCGATGCCTTCCGCCGCGCGGACGTCGTCGCCGTCGCCGCCGCCCTCCTCGGGGCCGCGCCGGATGACACCCTGCGCGGCCTCGCCAGGCTCTTTGCCGCCCCCGTCGACTGACGGCGAGCGGCGGAATGGTTCCGGCGGCGCCGGACTCACTTTTGTCGGCGGCGGAAGCGGGGTAGCGATCCGCATGGCGCGCGGTCGACCTGGCCTCCTCTCCCGGATCACGGACGTCATCGAGGGGCTCGTCGACCCGAGGCTGCGCGCCCGCATCGACGCCCTCCCCCGCAACAACCTCAACGAGTTCGGCGTCGACCCCTTCGGCTGCGACCCCGAGGTCATCAAGCTCATCGCGCCCTTCATGACCTTCATGAAGGACAAGTACTTCCGCGTCGAGGCCCACGGCACCGAGCACATCCCCGGCGACGGCCGCTTCCTCCTCATCGGCAACCACTCCGGCCAGCTGCCCTTCGACGCCATGATGGTCGGAACGACGGTGCTCACCGAGGCGCCCCGCCCCCGCCTCGTCCGCTCGATGGTCGAGCGCTGGTCGGCAGACCTTCCCTTCGTCTCGGAGCTGTTCGTGCGCTCCGGGCAGATCGTCGGTGACCCGCGGGTGTGCACGCGCCTCCTCGAGGCCGACGAGGCCGTGCTCGTCTTCCCGGAGGGCGTGAAGGGCATCAGCAAGCTCTTCTCGCAGCGCTACCAGCTGGCGAACTTCGGCCACGGCTTCATGCGCCTCGCGCTGCAGACGCGGGCCCCCATCATTCCCTTCGCTGTCATCGGCGCCGAGGAGCAGGCCCCCGCCATCGCCGACATCCAGCCCCTCGCGCGCCTGCTTGGCCTGCCCGCCGCCCCCGTGATCTTCCCGCAGTTCCTGCCGCTGCCCCTGCCCACGCGCTACCGCATCTGGTTCGGCGAGCCGATGGAGTTCAAGGGCTCCGTCGACGACGACGACGACGTCGTGGGCACCCACGTCAAGAAGGTGAAGAACACCATCCAGCGCATGATCGACCACGGCCTCAAGCGCCGCCGCTCGGTGTTCTTCTGATGGCGACGAAGAAGGCGCCCCCGACGCCGACCGCGACGTCGTCGTCGACCGCGACGTCGTCGACGACGGCTGCGACAACGGCTGCGACGACGGCGACAACGAAGCCGTCGAAGACCATGCCGGCCCGCGAGCGGCGCAGCGCCGATCGGCTGGCCCGGCCGCGCGTCCTCGTCACCGGCGCCGGCAGCGACCTCGGCCGGGTGCTGTGCCGCACGCTGCACCGCGACTTCGACGTCATCGGCATCGACACCCGCGCCTTCCCCGACCGCCCCAAGGACGTCGAGCACCACGAGGTCGATCTGCGCCGCAAGGCGGCCCAGACGGTCATCAAGAAGAAGCGGCCGGACTTCGTCGTGCACCTCGGCCCCATGCACGACGACCGCCGCCAGAGCCGGGGCGCGGCGCTGCTCGAGGCGACCGCGACGCTGCTGTCGCTCGTCGAGGCCGTCGGCGTGCGCAAGCTCGTCGTGCTGAGCTCGGCGTCGCTCTACGGTCCGTCGCCGACGTCGGCCGCGTTCCTCACCGAGGACGCGCCGCTGCTGGGCGGCCAGCGCCACGCGCGCATGGCCGACGCCATCGCCGTCGACATGATGGTGCAGAGCTTCTTCTGGAAGTCGCCGTCGACGGAGACGGTGATCCTGCGGCCGGTGCACATCATCGGGCCGCACCTGCAGAACCAGATCTCCCGGGCGCTGCGCCAGGAGCGCATGCCGACGATGCTCGGCTTCGACCCGATGGTGCAGCTCATCCACGAGGACGACCTCACCGCGGCGGTCGTCCTCGCCCTGAAGCCCGGCGTGCGCGGCGTCTTCAACCTCACCGGTGGGACCCAGGCGCCCCTCAGCCGCATCCTCGAGGTGCGCCACATCGGCGCCGTGCCCATCCCGGGGCCCCTGCTCGGCGCGGCCGCCACGCGGCTGCGGGCGCTGCGCCTCGCCCGCTTCGACCCGGCCGACATCGTGCACCTCAAGTACGCCTGCCTCGTCGACGACGGCCGGGCCCGCGAGGCCATGGGCTTTTCGCCCCGGCGCACGCTGCTGCAGGCGCTGCAGGATCTGTAGGGCGCGCGCTCAGCGACGCGCGGCGACGCTGAAGCGGGTCTCGCCCACCCGCAGCACGTCCCCCTCGTCGAGGTCGGCGCCGACGACGCGTTCACCGTTTCTGAACGTGCCGTTGGTGGACCCGAGATCGAGCACGCTCACGCCGGCCTCGTCGCAGAACACCATGGCGTGGCGGGCGGAGACGCTGTCGTCGACGAGGGCGACGTCGTCGACCCGATCGAAGCTGTCGAACAGGTGGCGGGCGCCCTCGCGCTCGGGGACGCGGCCATGGAGGTGACCGGCCACCGCCCGGTGGTCTTCGTCCTCAAGGGCCGCGAGGACCTGGGCGCCGATCATGCCCGTCGAGCGCGAGACCTCGGGCGCCCGGACGATCATGGCGCAGTCGCCGACCCGCAACGCGAGCACGCGCCCGAGGTCGCGCGGCTCCCCGCGGGTCACGGTCAACAGGGCGCCGCGCTTCGACGTCGTCATGCGCCCGGCTTCTCGTCCTTCACGAGGCCATAGGCGGTCGCCTTGCGCCACAGGGTGGTCTTGGCGACGCCGAGCGCCCGGGCCGCCTCACCGATGGAGCCGTGGGCCTTCAGCGCCGCGTCGATGGCGGTGCGCTCGACGTCGTCCATCGTCATGCCCTTCTTGTAGAGGGCGGCGCCGGTCGTGACCTCGTCGAGCGTGGCCGGGATGAAGGCGATGTCGGCAGCGTCGATGGTGGCGCCGTCGCCCATGATGAGGGCCCGCTGGATGACGTTGCGCAGCTCGCGGACGTTGCCCGGAAAGCTGTGGCGGCGGAGCTTCTCCTCGGCAGCCCCCGTCAGCGTCACGCTGCGGTGGGGCGAGATGAGGGCACCGAAGTGCCGGGCGAGGTGGACGACGTCGACGGGCCGTTCCCGCAGCGACGGCAGCTTCACCGGGATGACGTAGATGCGATGCAGCAGGTCTTCGCGGAACCGGCCCTGCTTCACATGCTGCACGAGGTCTCTGTGGGTGGCGCAGACGATGCGGACGTCGACGGGGGTGTCGCCGCGGCCGCCGACGCGGCGGACCGAGCGGGTCTCGAGGACCCGCAGCAGCTTGGCCTGCATCTCCATCGGCAGCTCGCCGATCTCGTCGAGAAAGAGCGTGCCCTTGTCGGCTTCCTCGAAGGCACCCTTGCGCTGACGGTCGGCGCCGGTGAAGGCGCCCTTCTCATGACCAAACAGCTCGCTCTCGATGAGCTCCTCGGGAAACGCCGCACAGTTGAGGGGAACGAAGGGCCCGTTCTTGCGGCCCGACAGCACATGCAGCGCGTGGGCGACCAGCTCCTTGCCGGTCCCCGTCTCGCCGAAGATGCAGACGCTGGCGTCGTGGGGCGCGACCTTCTCGATGAGGGCGAAGGTCTTCGCGAAGCCCGCATCCGCGGTCGTGAGCTGGGCGCATTTCCAGGGCCCGCGGCCCTTCGCGGAAGCGTCGACGTCGACGTCGCTGTCTTCGGTCTCGACCTGGATCTTCACCTTGCCGAAGCGCAGCGTGCTCTTCGCCGGCACCTCGGCTTCGACGACGCGGACATCGTTGACGAAGGTGCCGTTGGTCGAGTCGAGGTCGCGCACGAACAGGCGCTCGCCGCGCAGGAAGAGCTGGGCGTGGTAGGAGCTGACGAAGCCGTCGTCGACGGCGACATCGTTGTCGGAGAGGGCCCCCACCCGCAGGCCCGACGACGGGATCTCGAGGCGCTCGCCGGATGGCAGGCGCAGCCGGAACTCGGTCTTCACGAGCTTGCCGTCGCCGCGGGTGCGCAGGATGCCGGTGCGCTGTCCGCCCTCCTTGCCGCCCTTGTCCTCGGGGGTGCGCGCGTAGCGGGCCGTGAGCCGGCCGAGCCGGAGCTCGGCGCCGTGGGGCAGCGGCTCGTCGGTGACGCGGCGACCGTTCAGGACGACGCCCTGTCCGCTCTTGTCGACGACGCGATAGCCCATCGACGCCGGCTCGAGGGCACAGACGAAGGGGGCCAGCTCGTCGTCGGGGATGCTGACGTCGTTGACGGCGCTGCGGCCGATCGTGAGGGCCTGTCCGTGCAGGGGGGCACGCAGGACGGGGGTCTCACCGCTATAGAGGACAAGCTCGGCCATGGTCGTGGTTACGACGCCGCCGCACAGCGGCGCAAGCCGCCGTTGTCGTCGTCCGGGTCGGTCACCGCGGATCGATCCGGCGGCCCGCGCGCGGGCCTGCTATGAGGGCGCCCATGAGCACTGTCGACCTCACCTCCTTCGACCTCGCCCTGCCGACCGACGAGCACAAGATGCTGCGCGACCAGGTTCGCGCCTTCGTCAAGGCCGAGGTCGAGCCGCAGGCCCTCGAATACGATCGCCACGAGCGCTTCAACCGCAGCCTCTTCACGAAGCTCGGGGAGCTCGGCCTGCTGGGCATCTCGGTGCCCGAGGAGCGCGGGGGCGCCGGCATGGACGCCACCGCCGCCGTCATCGTCCACGAGGAGCTCTCGGCGGCCGACCCGGGCTTCTGCCTCGCCTACCTCGCCCACAGCATGCTGTGCGTGAACAACCTCGCGTGGAACGCCTCCGCCGAGCAGTGCGCGCGCTGGCTGCCGAAGCTCATCTCCGGCGAGCACGTCGGCGCCATGGGCATGAGCGAGCCGGCCGTCGGCACCGATGTCCTCGGCATGCGCACCACGGCGAAGAAGGACGGCGACCACTACGTCGTCAACGGCCGCAAGATGTGGATCACCAACGGCGTCGTCGACGAGGATCAGAAGACCACGGCCGACGTCATGCTGTTCTACGCCCGCACCGGTGGCAGCGATGATCGGCCGCAGATCACGTCCTTCGTCGTCGAGCGCGGCACGCCGGGCTTCGCCGTCGGCCAGAAGATCCGCGACAAGGCGGGCATGCGGGCCAGCAACACCGCCGAGATGGTGCTGGAGGATGTGAAGGTCCCCGCCGCCAACCGCATCGGCGACGAGGGCGGCGCCATCAAGTGCATGATGCGCAACCTCGCCCTCGAGCGGCTCACGCTGGCGGCGATGTCGCTCGGCATCGCCAGGAAGAGCATTGAGGTCATGGTGCAGTACGCCAACGACCGCATCGCCTTCGGCAAGCCGCTGAACGAGTTCGGGCAGATCCAGCGCCACATCGCCGACAGCTACGCCGAGTACATGGCCTGCCGCGCCTACGTCTACGACACCGCCCGCCGCATGCCGCTCGACGCCTACGGCAACCGCCTCGACAGCGACGGCGTGAAGCTGGTGAGCTCGACGATGGGCAAGAACGTCGCCGACCGCGCCATGCAGGTCCTCGGCGGCTACGGCTACGTCGGCGAGTACGTCGTCGAACGGCTGTGGCGCGACGCCAAGCTCCTCGAGATCGGCGGCGGCACCATCGAGGCCCACCAGAAGAACATGACCCGCGACCTCACCCGCGGCCCGTTCCCCTGGGCCTGAGGGACAGCCGGTATCGACCGATCGGATGACCGGCCCGCAGTGGCCGGTCTTTTCTTGGGCCGCTTCAAGACCTTGGATCTACGTCGTTTTTTCAGGTCCATGCACAAAGCGGCCGCGAGAATCGGCGGTACAGGTGTGGGCGTCTTGCGGCGCACGAAGGGAGGAGCACCAGGCCATGCCGGCTTGACCGGCGCCAGACACCTGCGGTCGCGCGGCCGCGGGATGCCCACGAAGGCGTGAAGGCCCGGTCGCGGCAGGTCCGCGGGTCCGGGGTGGTGGTGGTGGAACTTCAGCGCGGCGGCGAGCCGCTGCGCCGGAGGCGTGTGGGGGGGAGGCACACGCTCGACACCCGCCCGAGGGAGGGCCCGAAGGGCGAGGTGCGTCCTGCGCCCGTCACGCTCACGCGTCCTGTCCAGCCCCGAGGGCTGGCCTCACCGTCCCGATCGGAGTACCGCAGCCATGATGTCCCGCTTCGTCGACGTCTCGAACGACCTTCGCACCAGCCCCCGCACCTGGCTTGTCACCGGCGCGGCCGGTTTCATCGGCAGTCACCTCGTCGAGAAGTTGCTGGCCCTCGGCCAGCGCGTCGTCGGCGTCGACAACTTCGCCACCGGCAGCCGCCGCAACGTCGACGCCGTCGGCACCGGGCGCCCCGGCTTCACCTTCCTCGAGGGGGACATCAACGACGCCGCCCTGATGGCCCGCGCCTGCGCCGGCGTCGACGTCGTGCTGCACCAGGCCGCGCTCGGCTCCGTCCCCCGCAGCCTCAAGGATCCCCTCGCGACCCACCGCGCCAACGTCGACGGCTTCGTCGTCACCCTGCTGGCCGCCCGCGACGCGGGCGTGAAGCGCGTGGTCTACGCCTCGTCGTCCTCGGTCTACGGCGACGACCCGAACCTCCCGAAGGTCGAGGATCGCGTCGGGCACCCGCTGTCTCCCTACGCCGCCACGAAGGCCATCGACGAGGTCTACGCCGACGTCTTCGGCCGCTCCTTCGGCCTCTCGTGCATCGGCCTGCGCTACTTCAACGTCTTCGGCCCCCGCCAGGACCCCAACGGCCCCTACGCCGCCGTCATCCCCGTGTGGGTTGCCAGCATGCTGCGGGGCGAGCCCTGCCGCATCAACGGCGACGGCGAGACCAGCCGCGACTTCTGCTTCGTCGACAACGCCGTCCAGGCCAACATCCTCGCCGGCGTCGCCGACGCCGACGCCGCCGGCCGGGCCTACAATGTCGCCTGCGGCGCCCGCACCAGGTTGACGACGCTGCACGACCTCATCCGCGACGGCCTCGTAGCCCGGGAGACGGACGCAGCCCGGAAGGCCGCTCTCGCCGCGCTCCGCCCGGTCCACGGCCCCTTCCGCGATGGCGACGTCCGCCACTCCCTCGCCGACATCACGCTCGCGCGTCGCCACCTCGGCTACGAGCCCGGCTACGACGTCGCCGCCGGCCTTGATGTGGCCCTCGGGTGGTATGTCGACCACGCCTGAGCGTCGCCGCCAGCAACGCGAGGAACCCCCGCTCACCAGGGCCGGGCTTGAGCGGAGTGCGTTGTGGCATCTCCAGCGCCGGGCCCTCACCGAGCACGAGCTCCGCACCGCCCTCGGCAAGAAAGCCGCCCGCGCCGCGCGAGCCCACAGTCCCTGCGCGGAGGCAGCGGCCTGGATCGATGCGTTGGTGGAGCGGCTCAAGGACAGCCTGCTGCTCGACGACGGCCGCGTCGCCAGCGCCCGCGTCGCCAGCGACGTCGCCCACGGCCGTTCGCGCCGCATGGTGGCGCAGCGGCTCAAGCGCAAGGGCGTCGCCGCCGAGCTCGTGGTGGAAGCCACCGCCGATGTCGACGACGACGTTGCCGCCCGCGCCTTCGTCCGCCGAAGACGCCTGCAGCAGAAGGATCGCCAGAAGGCCCTCGCCGCCCTCGCCCGCCAGGGCTTCGCCTTCGACGTCGCCCGCCGCGCCCTCGACGCCGAGGCCTGAGGGCCAGGTGAT
>Ga0172373_10009835_pt1 | contig 11788 bp, 8 predicted proteins | sample Lak10m_2_FD_114546 | JGI IMG/M metagenome (GOLD analysis project Ga0172373, IMG submission 114546) | Freshwater microbial communities from Kabuno Bay, South-Kivu, Congo - kab_092012_10m | ecosystem: Environmental > Aquatic > Freshwater > Lake | place: Democratic Republic of the Congo: South-Kivu... | reverse complement strand
TCCAATCTCTACCAATATGCCGATCATTCTTCGTATCATATTCCACAAAAAATGTGAACCGGAAATGGTAATGACAAGTAAATCACCTTGTACATTCACTTTGATATCGGTGATCTCCACTTTTGTGGATTTCATATCAGGATCATCTGCAGTGAAAGAACGAAAATCATGCATTCCTTTAAAGTGCCTAGCCGCTTCTTGCATCTGTTGTACTGACAATTGATCTTTCACCCACCACACATATCTCTTTCCGAAAGCTGTTCTTCTTGTTGATATTTGATACACATATGTTCTTTCAATCGCATCATGTCTTGCATGAAATTGCTTTGCAACTTTCTGCACATTCCGAATGGATATATCTGCCGGCAATGCATCATTCATTTTGAGCTGAATGATATGAGGTGCCAACATGGTATCCACATCTAAGTGAAAAACCTGTTCCAAGGCATGTACACCAGCATCTGTTCTTCCTGAACCATAGAGCTCAAATGCATCAGTATTGAAAATTGACTTTGAAGCACCAATCAATTCTCCTTGTACTGTTCGTGCATTTTTCTGAACCTGCCAGCCAGAAAATCGCGTTCCTTCATATTCACATGTTATTTTAAATCTTGGCATGATATGTTCTTTTGATGTGGTGATGATATGCTCTGTGTGAAATACTGATTCACTTCTTCTGTTGAAACTCTTTATGTGATGATTTCCTCAATGATTCAGCAAGTTCCAGGATTTTTTCTGCACCGAATTTTCCATTCAAAGCATAATTCCAGAATTGTTCAAATTGTCCTTTTCCCATAGCCAATTGCATTGCACCTTGGGACTTATGTTCGGCAATAAGCCAATTCACAATGATTTGATAATTCAATTTCTGTTGAAAGCCAAATGGAGTAAGTCTATTGAAATGATCAATCGGTGATTGTTCATTCATCAGTGTTTCCGGATATGTAGTTAGACCAAGAAAAGGTTCGGGAATTACTTTTGTTGAATCAGTTACACTGCATCCAACTATAATTGGTCTTTTCATTTTAGGCATCCCTTTCACTGCTCTCAAAGCCAGGATAGTAGCGGCTTTATGATGTCCATGAGTGGATATGACAGGAAGTAATGTAAAGATAAAATCATAAGAATGTCTGGATTGTAGATCTCTGATTCTTTGAATGACAGTCGCTGTGTCCCAAACGATATTCAGTACTGAATCTGCATTGAGAGTATATCCTGTATCTTGTTGATCCATAAAGTGATAATCTCGCAAGCCAATATATGCACCACCCGACATCAATTCCTTTTTTCGAATTGTGGGCAGTGCTTTACGACCTGATTGTTCATCAGTCAATTCCTTTCCATATATATCTTCAGCAAGCGTGGAATATTTATATCCACCTTCTCCATTAGTAACAAGCAGAATATCAGCAAATCCATTCAGATCATGTGTGATCTTGAATATAGTTGCCGCGAATGCTGTTTCATCATCTGGATGGGCTGTAACAATCAGAATTTTTGGACCATTTGCAAATAACTGCACAATGGACTGGCATCCAATCAGCAATAAGGATAGGCGTATGAGAATTGGGAATATATTCATGGTGTAAATTTCGACATTATACAGTGTAAATCAAAAGCGATAAAAACAAAAAAGCCCAACCTTGAAGATTGGGCTTTTCGGAATAAGCATACTTATTAATAATTCATGGAAGCATAGATATCTTTCAAGCGTTCGCGAAGGTGCAAAACTGCATATCTTTTGCGAGCAAGGAGTGTATTGATATTCACTCCGGTTTCTTCAGACATTTCTCTGAAAGAAACTCCATGAAATTCATTTCTTTCAAATACTTCGCGTTGCTCATCTGGCAATTCTTTCAATGCTTCTTGCACTCTTTCCCAAATGGTTTTACGAAGTAAATCTCCATCGGGATTATACGACATATCTCCCAAGAGATAATCGAGGGAATCATTGCCTTCTTCTTTTTGGCGTGGAGTGATTAAATCTGAGAATGTATCTGCACGCTTTTTACGGTAGAAGTCGATGATTTTATTTCTGACTGCAGTGAAAACCCAGGAAGCAAGATTCTCGATGGGTCTTTGAACATGTCCGGCAGCAGAAATGACATTTGCGAATACATCTTGCAAAATATCTTCAGCATCTTCCTGACTACGAACGCGTTGGCGGATAAAACTCAAGAAGCGCTTTCGGTCTGCCTTAAATAAGGCCTCGATTTGCAATACTAAGTCCATTCTCTCTTCTCCCGTAAGTGTGGTGGAAATCGCTACTTCATCCTTGGGTGCTCCAAAACGCTCATCATCAAAGTAGACATTGGCCGGAGCTTGAGTTTCATGGACAACACTCATCAATGTTGTGTCCATCTCATTTGTAGATCTTTCGATAAATTCTTGCATGATCATTCTCCTTGGAACATTGGATGAATTCGATGACCTATTGTCATTTCGAAAAGTAGTAGCTGATTGAACCATTCAGTCCTTTCTTGAGTGAGAAAAAATATTGTCTGTCATTATTACAGTATCTGACACTTTTCATTGACACTTTGACATCGCAATGTCATTTTGTCTGTTTTTCCTGTCAAATCTTCTGTTTTCAATCATTAATCTCTAACTATAGGGTATAAAGGAATTTTTATGCCAAACTTTTCTGCATTCCCCAGAGCCCGCTTATAGCCTGCATCTGTATGTCGTAAAATGCCCATTAATGGGTCATATGTGAGGACTCTTTTCAACCTTTGTTCTGCACCTAAAGTTCCATCTGCGACAATCACCATACCTGAGTGGAGTGATAGTCCCATTCCGACGCCTCCACCATGATGCAGAGAAACCCATGTTGCACCTCCAAGCGTATTCAATGCAAAATTGAGATATACCCAGTCCGCAATTGCATCAGAACCATCCAACATGGCTTCCGTTTCTCTATATGGTGAGGCAACAGAACCACAATCAAGGTGATCTCTTCCGATGACTATTGGAGCTGATACCTTCCCATCTCTCACTAAATCATTGAATAATTTGCCGGCTTTGGCTCTTTCGCCATAATTCAGCCAACAGATTCTAGCTGGCAAACCTTGATACCCGATTCTTGATTGTGCATTCTTGATCCAGCGATGAAGTCCTTCATGCTCAGGGAATAATTCCATTATTGCTTGATCTGTGACTGCAATATCTTGGGGATCGCCCGATAATGCAACCCATCTGAAAGGTCCATTACCATCACAGAATAATTGCCTGATATATGCAGGTACAAAACCCGGAAAATCAAAAGCATTCTCAATACCTGCTTTATCTCTTGCCACACCACGCAAGTTATTTCCATAATCGAAGACAATTGCTCCTTGTTCTTGAAAAGCAAGCATGGCCTTCACATGCTCACCGATTGAATGATGCGTCTTTTCAAGATATGTTACAGGGTCAGATTCTCTCAAAGCATCAGCTTCTGCTTTCGACATTCCTGCAGGATAATACCCATTCAAAGGATCATGAGCTGCAGTTTGATCTGTGACGACATCCGGAATGACATTTCTTCGTACGAGTTCCGGTAGAATTTCCGCTGCATTGCCAACGAGTCCAATTGATAGTGCTTTTCTTTCATTGACGCATTCTTGTACTTTTTGCAAGGCCGCATCCAAATCATGTATCTTCACATCACAATAGCCATCGTGAATGCGTTTATCTATGCGACTTTCATCAATTTCAATGCATAATGCAATAGCCCCATTGAATGTGGCGGCAAGCGGTTGTGCTCCGCCCATTCCGCCAAGTCCGGCTGTAAGGACAAAACGACCATATAAATCTCCACCAAAATGTTGTCTGGCACATTCCGCGAATGTTTCATAGGTACCTTGTACGATTCCTTGGGTTCCGATATAAATCCAACTTCCTGCCGTCATTTGACCATACATCATGAGTCCCAATTCATCGAGTCTTCGAAACTCATCCCAATTGGCCCAATTACCAACAAGATTTGAATTTGCAATGATGACTTTTGGTGCATGTTCATGTGTTGGTACTATACCAACCGGCTTCCCTGATTGAACCAGTAATGTCTCATCAGGATTCATTGATTTGAGTGAATCGAGAATTGCTTGCAAGGAAGCATGATTTCTGGCGGCTTTTCCATAACCACCATAGACGATCAATTTTTCCGGATGCTCGGCAACTTCCGGATCCAAATTGTTTTGAATCATTCTATAAGCGGCTTCAATTTGCCAATTCGCGCAATGTAGCTCAGAACCACGTGGAGATTTGATAATAGACATGTTGAAATTCCTAGAAATAACAATGGGAGGCTGTAACCCCTCCCAATCATAAAAAGTTCATTATTTATCCATTGGCGAGGCAATGAGTGGAGGTTTTGGAAAATCACTTTCCAAAGGTTTGAATTCTATGTCTTCAAGCAGTATATCAGGTACAATAAGCGAAGCAGAAACGAATTGTGATCCACCGGTCAAGAAAGATGATACCACAGATGAAGCCAACAAATTATATGCTCGACTTTTTTTTCCGACCAATAAAATATCCTTGAATGATGCCGGTCCAATTCCTGCCAATTCACCACCTCGTACTCTCTCTTCCTTACCATCCGGAAATACTTTATATGCTTCAAGGACAGTCAATTTTGAATCACCTTGGGCAAATGGAAATTCACCCGAGGTTTGCTCATATAGCACTGTGTAGAGAATATTCTGATTCAATACCTTTCGAATGATGATACCATATGGCAATTCTCTGGCTTTGCAGAAAGACATCATCTTGGCTTTCATAGCTTTTGAATCTACTTCCTTTTTCTTATCAGTGGAAGTCAATTGCATAACCCCATAGATTGGCGCACCGCCCCGGGAATGACCATTTGAAGAGCGAATTCTCTTTGTGGGTGTACGACCTGCCAATAATGTTTTGAGATATCCTTTTTCGACAAGATTCACAGATTGTGCGGGGGTGCCTTCATCATCAATTGCATAATGTCCGACCAAAGAAGTGCCATCATATTGTTGCAATCCGGGATTATCGGTTATCGATAAAAACTCCGGTAATACTCTACCACCGATCTTGTTTTGGAATGCAGTGTATCTGTCATTGTCTTGCACACCACGATCTGTCAAAGGAGGTCTTTGAACAATACATTGAGGTGCAAAAATCTGCGCAAAAAATTCATGCGCTGCTTGACCTTCCACCATGATTGGACCTGAATATGCTTCTTCCAACTTTTGCGAAGCATATGCTTGCTCAAAAGACTGAATGAGCGCAGTTGTAGCTTTTGATAATGAGTCTTTGGAAGGCAAAGCTCCAAATGAGCGTGCATATGCAGTATATGTTTCAGCTATTGGCATACCGTCTTGACATTGTCCTGAGGCTACAATTTCAATTCCTGTCATATGCTTTGTTTTGATGAATTCTCTCCCTTCAGTATTTACATACAATACTGTTTCAGGGAGATTCTCGATACTTACTGTGCTCGATGCGATAGATGGATGATTCACAAATGCGCGTGAAAGTTCGCTGACGAGTGCTTGGATATTTTCCAAATCAAAAGATGCAAATCCTTCGGCATCCTGAAATGTTAATGGTCCCTGCGGATTAAAGTCATGCGTTGTATCGGTACGTAATCTATTCTTGATTGCGGCTTCTTTTTTTGCATGTAATTCCGATGATTGTTTATAGCATGCATCAGTTGCAAGCCATAGTTCTCTGCGGAGAGTTGAATAGTCTAATTCAATCGGAATGCGTCTATTTCTAAATGATTCTTCATCATCACCACTTCCGAAGAAACCCAAGCTCACATCAAAAAAATTGGTATTGTCGAATTTGGGATTACCCACTCGGATACCAACTGTCAAAACAGCTGACATTCCTTTTCTCGTATTGATGATTCCACCTAGACTGGCTTTTGCGGATTCACTATTCCGCATTGTGAGCATATACTCCACATAATAGGGCTTCTGTAATGACTCAACTTGAAGCTCGGACAAGGCCCTTTTGGCTTCATCACGCATTGCACGCATCAAATCATCATACGGTTTGGCTTGCACGCCAAAAATTGCACTGCATGCCAAGATGAAAATGTGAACATGTTTTATTGACATATATTGTTCCAATCGGATATTCTAGAGTGCAAAGATACAAAAGCCACTCTTATTGCTTTTGATCTGTACCGTGAATATATTTTCTCAATGAAACAATCCGCCTAACCGGTTCAACTCCCTTTTGATACATGATGGACTCATTTTTCACCATGCCGATGCCCTTTGCAAGCCACACATGATTTTCAAAAGTGACATTACCGGGCGCATTAAAGAATGAAACATAATACAAGCAAGTAAAAGTACCGGCGGGAACATTGAGTTTTGATTCAGTTTCTTTTACTTCCACCTTTACACCATTTGCCGTATAGGTTTCTCCTTTTTTTGCAGGGTATTTATATGTGAGACTGAATACAGGCACTTCAGTGGTATCATCAGGATCTTGAGGCCAGCTATAGATACCTTTCTCTCGCACCGTATACCATGTTCCTCCTTTGGGAGTGGATATCGTACGAATAAGTGAACAAGGATTGCTATCAAGCATTGTAGATCCATGGACATAAAGGGTATCTCCCGAAGGAAATGAAAACTCTGCATTTGGCTCAAGAAATGTTCCTGTATTCACATCCTGATATGAAATATCAAAAAACCACGCTGAATTAGGTGCCAAAGGCATCATCAATGTGTCATCTCTTTCTCGTAAAGGATGTTTTATGGTCTTTGCTTGGGAAAACTGCCTTGTTTCCTTTTTTTCAATAGCATCTTCGGAACAAGAGAACTGAATCAATGCACAACAAATGAGCATTGCATTCACAAGAAATTGATTGATCTTTGATTTCATGGTATCCATCATATTTTCTTGGCAAATTACGGCTATGTTTCAAGCCGAGAAAGTGCTTTTTTTCCCGTATCTTTGCGCGCAGCATAACCTCTTTCATTGCAAATAGTTCAATGTCCTACAGCAAACACAATACGAATAAACCGGGCCTGAATTCCATTGCGGTTCATACAGGAACGATTCATGATGCTTTTGGGGGAGTGAATACACCTATACAGCCATCAACAGCAATTGAATATTTGAATGGACATGGCACTATTCCCTATCCCAGAAATTTTTCTATTCCGAATCATGATGCGGTTGCGGAGAAAATTGCAGCTTTGGAAGGTGGGGAGTCGGCTTTGGTTTTGGCAACCGGGATGTCTGCGATTTCAGCAGGCATATTGGCAATCGCCAATCCCGGTGACCATATCCTCATGCAGAGTAATATCTATGGTGGAACAAGAGCTTTTGTCGAGCTACTCCGAGAAAAACATCATATCAATGTGACATTGATTACTTCCATGACTCCGGAAACTTTGTCAAAAAACATGACAAATGAAACTGTTTTGGTGTACATGGAGACGCCAACCAATCCATTATTGGAAATCATTGATATTGAGCCAATCACTCAATGGGCCAAGGATCATGGCATTCTCTCAATGATTGATAATACATTCGCATCACCGGTGAATCAGCAACCTCTGGCATTGGGTTGTGATATCATCATGCACAGTGCAACAAAATATCTTGCTGGACATAGTGATTTAATGGCAGGTGCATTGATTGGTACTTCTGAATACATAGAGAAATGTAGAAAACTCTCTGCCATTTATGGAATGTCACTCAATGCAGTTGACTTGGCTTTACTCGAAAGAAGTGTTAAAACAATCGGTGTAAGAGTTCAGCAACAAAATGCAAATGCCATGGAGATTGCTCAATGGTTGCAAACGCATCCAAATATTTCAGCTGTTCATTATCCCGGTTTGCCTTCTCATCCAGGTCATGAAATAGCTCAAAAACAAATGTCCGGTTTCGGCGGAATGATGTCATTCGAGCTTGCCGGAAATGACACTGAATTCCGTGATGCCTTTTTGCAAAGGCTTTACATGATTTCCACGGCTACTAGTTTGGGTGGAGTGGAGTCTACAATGACCTTACCGGTACAGACTTCTCACAATCTATTGCTTCCTGAAGAGAGAGCAGATTTGGGGATTCATGAAATGCTCATTCGTTTCAGTGTTGGCATTGAAGATGTGAAAGATCTCATACATGATTTGGAAAAGGCATTGCAATGAAAGTCACTGAGATACCCGGAAAAATAGATTGGTTGATTTTTTTCATAGCTACCGCACTCTTATTGTTTTCCGTTCCCTTCGTGTATAGCGCAAGTGCATATGTGGCTTCCCAAAAATTTGGTTCAACCGAAGGAATTGTCATGAATCAAATTTTACGGGTTGGTTTATCACTAGGATTCATCATTCTTTTTACCCGTATAGATTATCATCGATATAAACACTATTCCAAATTGCTGTATATCTTGGGCATAGGTGCACTTGTCATCGTTTTATTTGTAGGAGCCAAGACCAAAGGAGCCGTCAGATGGATTGATATCGGTGGGATCAGTGTTCAACCATCGGAATTTGCAAAATATACATTGGTGATTTTCATCTCATCATGGCTATCTGACAATTTCAATAAACTCGATGATTTCAAACGAGGACTTTTGCCGGTTTTGGGAGCTGGAGCTTTGGTGATTGGTCTCATCGCATTGCAACCGAATTTCTCCTCAGCATTTGTCATTTCCGTGATCATGCTCACTATGTTGTATGTCGGCAATGTGAAAATGCACTATTTCCTTACGATTTTTGGCGTGGCAGTTTCACTCCTAGGTGTCTATGGAGTCTCTGCTGAATATCGCATGAAACGCATTATGTCATTCATCGGCATGGGTGATAGTCAATCCACGAATTATCAATTGGAACAAGCACTTATTGCATTTGCAAATGGTGGATTCTTTGGTGTCGGCCCCGGACAAAGCAATCAACGTGATAAATTTCTTCCAGAAAGCTATAGTGATTTCATCTCCTCAATCATTGGTGAGGAATATGGATTCTTCGGAATTCTCATAATGATGACATTATTCGCTCTTTTTCTCTATCGCGGACTTCGTGTAGCACGATTTGCACCGGATAGATTTGGAAGCATGCTTGCTTTTGGCATCACGATTACGATTTCTGCTTATGCATTTGTAAATGTGGGAGTGAATTGTGGCATTCTACCTACAACAGGACTACCATTGCCATTCTTGAGTTATGGTGGAACTGCAGTGCTATTTTCTGCCATGGCAGTTGGCATCTTGCTAAATATCGCTTCGCAATCAGGTATGTTTCCTGATACAAAAAAATCATCTTGAATTTACTGAGCATCAAATCATGTGTGGAATAGCAGGCATTGTCGAATATGCGATTTCAGAATCCGGTATTCATGAAAATCTCCTGAAATCCATGAGCGATGTGATTCAACATCGTGGACCCGATGATGATGGACAATGGATTTCGCCTTCTCACAAAGCAGGATTTGCATTTCGTAGATTGGCAATCATAGATTTGACTCCTGCAGGACATCAACCGATGTCAACTCCCGATGGTAGATTCACGATTGTATTCAATGGTGAGATTTATAATCATGCGATATTGCGTGAGGATCTTGAGAAAAAAGGATATCGCTATCGTTCACATTCTGACACTGAAACGATACTGTATGGATTTGCAGAATATGGTCCGGAATTCCTCCATACAATGATCGGCATGTGGGGCATCGCAATTTGGGATGAACAAGAGCATACATTATTTGTGGCAAGAGATCGCATCGGTATAAAACCTTTCTATTATCATCATGCGAATGGTCGTTTCATCTTTGGCTCCGAAATCAAATCCATACTCAAACATCCCTCGATTTCCCGCAATATCAATCATCAGGAATTCGCGAATTATCTCACATTCTCGATGTCGAGCGATGCTCATACCATGTTTGATGGCATCCATAAATTACCGGCAGGACATTTCGGAATTTTGAAGAATGGCGAATTCGTAAAGCATCATTATTGGCAACCATTGCAAAAAGGTGCTGAATACTGGGATCATGATGAAGAGTCCACAGTAAATGAAATCATGCGACTATTACGCCAAGCCGTGAAGGATCGCATGATGAGTGATGTGCCTTTTGGTGTCTTTTTGAGTGGCGGCATTGATTCCAGCACAAATGTTGCCTTGATGTCTGAACTCATGGATCGTCCTGTAGATACATTTACTGTCGGTTTTAAAGAATTGCAGAAATATAATGAGCTTGAGCAGGCAAGACTCATCGCAAGAACATTCAATACGAATCATCATGAAATCGTGATTGATCACAATGATGCACTTCCTGTTCTCGAGAAACTCGTGTGGCATGAAGATGAACCGAATGGCGACCCGGTGTGTATTCCATTGAATTTTCTCAGCAAATTGACCCGAGAATCCGGCACAACCGTGATACAAGTTGGCGAAGGAAGTGATGAACAATTCATCGGCTATTCATGGATGATTCGCGATCTCAAATTTTATGAAAAAGAATGGAAGCGCTTTCTCTCCTATCCGAGAGCAATTCAAAAAATGATTTATGAATTGGTGAAACCATTTCTCATGGCATCGAAGCGATATCTCATTTTGGATTATATGCGTAGAGCAATTGATGGTCATCCATTGTATTGGGGTGGAGCCGTGGACTATACACCATCGCATTTGAAGCAAGCGCTTGGACCTGCATATAATTACTTGGCAGATTCTGTAAGCGAAATGCCCATTCGCCTAGACAAAGAAATCGCCGAGATACAAGCACATCCTGAAGATTATGCCCAGCGCATTGCCAATTATGAATTGGCTCATCGTTTGCCTGAACTATTGCTCATGCGTGTCGATAAAATCACGATGGCACATTCACTCGAAGCACGCGTTCCATTTTTGGATCATCGCCTCGTGGAATATACCATGCGTATCAGACCTGAACTCAAGCGCAAATCCTATGAGGAATCAAAATATCTTCTCAAGAAAGGAGTGGATGCGCTTCTTCCCCATGAAATCATTTATCGCAAGAAGCAAGGTTTTTCAGCACCTGTTGCTGAATGGATTCGGGGTCCATGGTATAATTATACCGTCAAAACCATCTTGCAATCTCCTCTGATAAAGTCCGGTTTGCTCAATGATGCCTATTTCAGAGTGATGCTGAATGATCATAAGCAACAAAAAGGCAAACATGGCAAAGCTCTGTATTCAGCACTGAATGTCGCGCTTTGGCATAAGGTATGGATGGAGTGAGTTCAGACATTCAATTCAAAGTGCTTGGGGGTGCCGAGGAAATCGGCGCGAATTGCATACATCTTTCCATCGGCGGAACAGGCATCGTTATTGATTCCGGACTCCATCCCAAACATCGCGATCTCCGAGCATTTCCAAATATTGATTCTTTGGAACATGAAGAACTTGATGCACTTCTCATTACGCATGCACATACGGATCATATCGGAGGCATGCCCTATCTTCTCAAAAAGCATCCTTATCTCGCGATGCATACCACACCTCTGACGCGCGACATTTCCTCGATCATGCTGAAGAATACGGTCTCACTCATCAAAGAACAAATCGATTTGTCAAGAGAAATGCAGGATGCGATTTCGCTGTATGACAAAGACATCATTGAATATATTTCAACCGTATTTGAAACACATCTTTATGATGAGTCATTCGAGATTCTGGGTAAAAGAGGGTTATCTGAAATCTTATGTACTTTTCATGATGCAGGACATATTCCGGGTTCGGCGGGTATCATGCTAGAATGGAATGGGAAATCAATTTTTCATACGGGTGATATGTGTTTACATGATCAATGGTTGATTCCCAAAGCACGTTTTCCG
>Ga0172373_10009834_pt1 | contig 11789 bp, 11 predicted proteins | sample Lak10m_2_FD_114546 | JGI IMG/M metagenome (GOLD analysis project Ga0172373, IMG submission 114546) | Freshwater microbial communities from Kabuno Bay, South-Kivu, Congo - kab_092012_10m | ecosystem: Environmental > Aquatic > Freshwater > Lake | place: Democratic Republic of the Congo... | reverse complement strand
GATGGTGCCCTGCGGCGTGTCCTCGAGCAGGATGCCTTGCGCCTGCAATGCCTGGCGGATGCGGTCCGCTTCGGCGTAATTCTTGTCGCGCTTGGCCTGTGCGCGGGCGGCGATCTGCGCCTCGATGGCTTCGGCTTCCCCCTGCGCGCCGCCGCCGGCGCCCTGCAGGAAATCTTCCGGCGAGCGCTGCAGCAGACCGAGCACGCCCCCCAGCGACTTGAGCAGCGCGGCCGTTTCGGGCGCACGCGTCCGGTTCAGTTCGTTGGCCAGGTCGAACAGCACCGAGATCGCTTCTGGGGTGGCGAAATCATCGTCCATCGCCGCTCGGAACCTGGCGGCTGCCGGCGTATTCCAGTCGATGGCTGCCGGTGCCGCATCGACGCCGCGCAGCGCCGTATACAGTCGGGTCAGCGACTGGCGCGCATCATCCAGGTTATGGTCGGAATAATTCAGCGGACTGCGGTAATGCGCACGCAGGATGAAGAAGCGCACCACTTCGGGGTCGTATTGCTTCAGAACCTCGCGGATGGTGAAGAAGTTGCCGAGCGACTTCGACATTTTCTCTTCGTCGACGCGCACGAATCCGTTGTGCATCCAGTAGTTGACGTAGCTGCAGCCGTGGGCGCCCTCGGACTGCGCGATTTCGTTTTCATGATGCGGAAACTGCAGGTCCTGCCCACCGCCGTGAATGTCGAAATGCTCGCCGAGATGATGGCAGCTCATCGCCGAACATTCGATATGCCATCCCGGACGGCCCGACCCCCACGGGGCATCCCAGGCCGGCTCGCCGGGCTTGGCCGCCTTCCACAGGACGAAGTCCATCGGGTCGCGTTTGTGAGTGTCCACTTCCACGCGCTCGCCCGCCCGGAGGTCTTCCAGCGACTTTCCTGAGAGCTTCCCGTAATCCGTAAAACCGCGCACGGCGTAGTAGACATCGCCGTTGTCCGCACGATAGGCCAGGCCGCGCTGCATCAGCGCCGCGATCAGTGCCAACATGCCGGAAATGTGCTGGGTCGCCTTGGGTTCGTGGTCCGGCTTGATCACGCCGAGCGCCGCCGCATCCTCGTCCATCGCCGCGATGAAACGGCCGGTGAGCGCCTCGATCGACTCGCCGTTCTCGGCGGCACGCTTGATGATCTTGTCATCGATATCGGTGATGTTGCGCACGTAGGTCAGCGCGTAACCCGAGGCCCGCAGCCAGCGGCTGACCATGTCGAAAACTACCATCACCCGGGCATGGCCGAGGTGGCAAAAATCATAGACCGTCATCCCGCAGACATACATGCGAACCTGGCCCGGCCGGATCGGCTGGAAGTCCTGTTTCTGACGTGCGATGGTGTTGTAGATTTTCAGCATGTTGGTGGTCTGGAAGCGGCTTGGCGCATGGCCCCGACAGGGCCGAAACTACTGGAGATCGATAGCGCTTGTTGATAGAATTGGCTGTTAAAATAACCGCGCAAAGTATAGCACAATGCAAATACGCACCCACATCCTCGCCGCGGCCCTGCTGGCAATGCTACTCAGCATCGGCAACGCTTCTGCCGACGAATTGAAAGACATTTCGCAGCTGGTCACACAGGGGCAGCACGAAGCGGCGCTGGAAAGGGTCAACACCTATATCGGCCGCAATCCCAAGGACGTGCAGGCGCAATTTCTCAAAGGCGTGATCCTGGCGGAGCAGAACAAGTCCCAGGAAGCCATCCGCATCTTCACCGGCATCACCGAAAAGCACCCGGAACTGCCCGAACCCTACAACAACCTGGCCGTGCTCTATGCCGATCAGGGCCAGTACGAAAAAGCGCGGCGCGCGCTCGAAATGGCGATCAAGACCCATCCCAGCTACGCCACCGCGCATGAGAACCTGGGCGACATCTACGCCAAGATGGCCTCGGATGCCTACGACAAAGCGCTGCAGCTCGACAAGAGCAACGCCCGCGCGCAAACCAAGCTGGCCATGGTGAAGGAGCTGTTCTCCGGCAACGCCAAACCCGCCGGCACCGTGGTCGCCAGCGCCGAACCCGCCGCGAAACCACAGCCCCAGCCTACGCCGCCGGCCGAAGCGACGGCGAGCAAACCCGTCGCGCCTGCGACGCCGCCCGCCCCGCCCGCCGCCAAGGAAGCCGCGCCTTCAAGCAAGGAGACCACAGCCGTCGTCATCGACAGCGCAAAAAGCTGGGCCAAAGCCTGGTCGTCCAGGGATGTGGATGCCTACCTCGCGCATTACGCGCCAGGTTTCAAGACGCCGGAGGGCGAAAGCCGCGAAGCCTGGGAAAAATCCCGCCGCAGCCGGATCAAGGGGGCAGCCTCGATCAGCGTCGAACTGTCCGACCTAAAGGCCACCCTGGAGGGCGACAACCGCGCACGGGTGACTTTCCGGCAAAACTACCGCGCCGGCAACATCGCCAAGCGCACCAAGAAATCGCTGGAGATGGTCAAAAAAGGCGATCAATGGCTGATCGAGCAGGAACTGACTGACCGCTGATGCTGCAGCGCCGCCACAAACTCTCCAAACGCCTGATGTCGGCTGCGGCAGTCGCCCTGGCGGTATCGCTGTCGTGGAACGCCACGGCGCTCAACCTCGGGGCGGACCGGCCATTCTTCCTGACCAGCACGCCCTTCATGAGCCCGCGCGGCAACGAGGGCCTGCTGGTCAAGAGCCTGCTCGAAATCAGCCAGGGCCAGACGCAGGCCGCGCTGAACACCATCGACAAGCTGATCGCAGCCGCCCCCAATTTCAAGCTCGCCCATCTAGTACGCGGGGACCTCCTGATGGCGCGCGCGCGCCAGCTCAACAGCTTCGGCGACGGCACGCAGGCACAAACCGATACGCTGACCGACTTCGAGGAAGAAGCCCGCGTGCGGTTACACCGCTACCTTTCCCGGACGCAGCCTCCGCAAGCCCCTGACCACCTCTGGCAACTCGATGCCAGCCAGAAACACGCCATCGTCATCGATACCAGCCAGTCCCGCCTCTACCTCTACCGCAACGTCAATGGCATCCCCCGCTATGTCGCGGACTATTACATTACGGTCGGCAAGAACGGCATCGAGAAGCACAAGGAAGGCGACAAGCGCACCCCGCTCGGTATTTATTTCGCCGGCTCCCGGCTGACCAGGAAACTGCCCGACTTCTACGGCACGGCCGCCTTCCCGCTCAACTACCCCAACGAATGGGACCGTCGCCAGGGCAAGGACGGCCATGGCATCTGGCTGCATGGCACGCCCAGCGACACATACAGCCGCCCGCCGCGCGCCAGCGACGGCTGCGTGGTGCTGTCCAACCCGGACATCTCGACGCTGATTCCCATCCTGCAGGACGGCAAGACCCCGGTCGTCATTACGCGTAGCCTGAGCGACGACGGCGAGCAGGCCGCCAACAAAACGGAACTCAGGCAGGCTCTGGAATCCTGGCGACAAGCCTGGCAGTCGCAGCATACCGACGCCTATCTCGACTTCTATTCTCACGACTTCTTCAGCGAGAACCGCGATTTCGGGCAATGGGCCGACGAGAAGCGCCGCATTCAGTCATCAAGCGCACCGGTCAAGGTGGCGTTGTCCAACGTCAGCATGTTCCGCTACCCGGACCAGCAGCGCCCGATGGTCGTGGTCAACTTCGATCAGCAATACAGCAACGGGAAACTGAATAGCGTCATGCGCAAGCGCCAGTACTGGATACTGGAAAACGACCGCTGGAAAATCCTCTACGAAGGCGCCGCCTGATTCGGGCGAATGCAGCCATGCGCCATCTGGTACTGCTGTTTTCATTTCTGCTCATGCTGGCTCCTGGCCCGGCCAGCGCCGCGCAGCCGCAGGTGGAATTCACCACCAATTTCGGCAATTTCGTGGTCGAGCTGTATCCGGACAAAGCCCCCAGGACCGTGGAAAATTTCCTCGAATACGTCCACGATGGCTTCTATCACGAGACCCTGTTCCACCGCGTGATCGACCGCTTCATCGTGCAGGGCGGCAGTTTCCGTCCCGATCTCTCGCAAAAGCGCTCGTATGACCCGATCGCCAACGAAGCCAACAACGGCTTGCGCAACGAACGCGGCACGCTGGCCATGGCGCGCGCGTTCAAGCCGGATTCCGCGGCGGCAGAGTTTTTCATCAACCTCAACGACAACAAGACGCTCAACTACTATAAACCCGAGCCCGCGCTGATGGGCTATTGCGTGTTCGGCCGCGTGATCCGCGGCATGGACGTGATCGACCGCATCGCCAAGGTGCCGACCCGCGTCGAGGGCCAGCTCACCGACCTGCCGCGCGACAACGTCATCATCCACAAGGCCGAACTGCTGAGCACGCCTGTACAGCCGGACCAGCCGGCGCCGGTCACGGCCGAAGGCGCCCAGGATAAGCCGGCCAAACCTACCAAATCATCCAAAAAAGGAAAAAAACGTGGTTAAACTGCATACCAACTTTGGCACCATCACACTCACGCTGGACGCCGACAAGGCCCCGGTCACGGTGGCGAATTTTCTGCAATACGTCGACAGCGGCTTCTACGAAAACACCATTTTTCATCGCGTCATCGACGGTTTCATGATCCAGGGCGGCGGTTTCGAACCCGGCATGAAGCAAAAGGACACCGAGTCCCCGATCAAGAACGAAGCCGACAACGGCCTCGGCAACAAGACCTACACCATCGCCATGGCGCGCACGCCGGATCCGCATTCGGCCAGTTGCCAGTTCTTCATCAACGTCGCCGACAACGATTTCCTGGATTTCCGCGCTCCGACCGCGCAGGGCTGGGGCTATTGCGTATTCGGCAAGGTCACCGACGGCACCGACGTCGTCGATACCATCAGGAAGGTGCGCACCGGCAACAAGGCAGGCCACCAGGACGTGCCGGTGGATGACGTCATCATCGAGCGTGCCGAGCGTTGCTGAAGCAGCCGCACAGCCTGTTCATTTCCGATTTGCATCTCTGCGCAGCGCGCCCGCACACCGGCGCGCTGTTGCAGGCCTTCCTGCGCGGGCCGGCACGCGATGCCGAAGCGCTCTACATCCTGGGCGACCTGTTCGAATACTGGGCGGGCGACGACGACCTGGAGAGCCAGCAGGACACGGTCCAAGCCCTGAAGTCGCTGCATGACAGCGGCACCGCCCTGTTCCTGATGCACGGCAACCGCGACTTCCTGATCGGCCTGGACTTCGCCGGGGCGGCCGGCGTCAGCCTGCTGGATGACCCGTGCTTGCTGTCCTGTCACGGGCACCGTGTGCTGCTGAGCCATGGGGATACGTTGTGCACCGACGATGTCGCCTACCAGCAATTCCGCAGCCAGGTTCGCGACCCGCAATGGCAATCCGCGTTTTTGGCGCAGCCGCTGGCGACGCGCAAGCAGCAGATCGCCGCGCTGCGCGAGAAGAGTCAATCGGAGAAATCCGGCAAGATGGCCGAGATCATGGACGTCAATCCGGTTGCCGTGCAAAGCTTGCTGCGCGCGCATGACTACCCGGCACTCCTGATCCACGGCCATACCCACCGACCGGCCTGCCACAACACCCTGTGCGACGGCCACGCCTGCGATCGCTGGGTGCTGTCCGACTGGGACCACAGCGGCAGCTATCTACGCCTGGACCGCGACGGCGTCAGCGTCCATCCGGTCCACGCGGCAATGACGGACTAGCGGGACTTCTTTTTCTGCGGCGCCTTGTTGCGCGCCGACCACCACGCGCTGGCCAGCTGCTGCGCTTCCGCTTCCTGCGCCGGCATCAGCAGTTTCACCGTCACGTCGCGCTTGTCTGCCGCGTCCTGCATCAGCTTGCCGGCCTCGGCATCGGGTTCCTCGCCCTCGCGCAGGGTCGCGGCGATGTCGTACCACATGTAGGCCCGCACCAGGCTACGCTGCGCCCCTTCGCCGTTGCCGTACATGTTGCCCAGCATGACCTGCCCCTGACGGTCGCCGCCGTCGGCCAGTGCATACGCCCATTTGAAAGCCTCGTCATGATCCTCCGGCACATCGAACCCGCCGTAGGACTTCACCGCCAGCAGCCGCATGGCGTCCTGCTGACCCGCCTGCGCCGCGCGGCGCAGCCAATGCAACGCCTCGCGCACATTCTTCGGCACGCCGCGGCCGTAGTTGTGACGCGACCCCAGTTCGAACTGCGCAGCCGCATTGCCGCTTGCGGCGAGACGCTGCAACTCGGTCAGCGGCATCTTGTCGTACGCGACCGGCTGCGACGATTTTTCCTGGCCGGCAGCGCCGCCGGCCTCGGCGCAGACCGGCGCCGCAACGAGGATGAGCAGGCAGGTTGCGGCAGCCAGCCGGCGGGCGATGGTAGTATTCGATATCGTCATGTCAGCGGGCAGCCCCCGGCTTCGATGCCATATGAAGAAAATCGTGATCTGCACCAACCGACGCAGCAACCCGGCCCAGCCCTCGTGCGGCGCGCGCGGCGGTGAGGAGATCGCCGACCGCCTGCAGCAGCAGATTGCCGCGCAGGGGCTGGCGATCCAGGTGGAATGTTTTCCCTGCCTCGGACGCTGCGACCAGGGACCGAATGCCAGGTTGGCGCCCGGCGGAAAATTCTTCTGCCATCTCGAGGCGGATCATCTGGACGCGGTCATGGCCGAAATCCGGGCATTCATCGCCGACTGAGTCGCGTCTCAACCCCGGTCACGCCCGCGGGATGCATAGGCGTAGCCCTCCGTATCGTCCGACTTGTGCTCCTTGAACGCCAGCAGCAACAGCCCGCCGTTGACCAGCACGAACATCGCTTCCAGGTAGAGGATGGGCGTCACGATGACGCGATACGGCGGTGCGGTGAATATGAAATAGAAACCCTCGAAGGTCGGGATGGTGGCGCGCGTCATGTTCGAGATGTATTCGAACGGCGGGAACAGCATGATCAGCAGCAGGTTGACCGAGATCAGGATCAGCGTGGCCTTGCGAAAGTTGAACTTGTCCGTCGCGCGGCGGACGCGGCTCTCCAGCGTCAGCAGCCACAGGATGCCGGCGTTGACCAGCACAATGGCGATTTCAAGATAGAGCAGGCTGACGTTGATGCGGGCATACTCCGGTTGCCCGAAGGCGAAGCGGAATCCGCCGAAAATGGCGATCTCGTTATTGGTCACGGAATAATCGTCGAAGGGCGGGAACAGCAGGATGGCCGCAAAATTGAGGGCCATCAGCACCAACAGGATTTTTTGAGATTTCTTCATGACGCCGGTCCATTCGGGCGGGTTTGATGATCGGATTATAGCCACAATTCGCACGGCGCCGTCAGCCTCCTGCCGCTATCGGTTGCGCTTTCTCGACCCCGGCTTTCTTGCTAGAGTAGCCGCAACCAACCGGGACCCGACATCATGCACCTTTCTCGCCTCGCCGCCCTGTCATTGCTGCTTCTGATGCTGGGCATCGCCCCGGTCCACGCCACCGATCTCTACGACATCACCCAGCTCTACAAGAAGGGCAAGAAGGAAGAGGCCCTGTACCAGTTGGACAGCTATCTGACCAACCTGCCCAAGGACAGCTGGGGCCGCAACGTGACCCAGGCCAGGCTGTTGCGCGGGGTGCTGCTGAGCGAGCTCGGGCAGCGCGAACGGGCGCTGCAGGTGTTCACGCGCCTCACGCTCGACTACCCGGATTTGCCGGAGGCGTACAACAACCTTGCCGTCCTGTATGCGGCCGAGGGCAATTACGAGGCGGCACGCGACACGCTGGAACGCGGCATGCGCATCGACCCCGCCTTTGCCGCGATGCATGCCAACCTCGGGGATATCTACGCCAAACTGAGCGAGCGGGCCTACGACGCGACCCTGCAGGCCTCGGGCGGCAAGAATGCGCCGACGCTGGTAAAGGAACTTTGCGACAACTACGGCGGCATCGCCCGCCAGGCCGCCGGCCGCAATCCGGGCAGCCCGGCCCGTAACGACCTCGCCACGCTGCAGGAAATCCAGCCCAGCCGCACGGCCGCGGCGAAACCGCCCGCGCACGTGGACATCGACGAAATGGCCTTGCCCACCCCCAGTGCAGCACCGCGTCCGGCTAAAGCCGCCGGCAAGTCCCAGGCACCGGAGAAAGGCGGAACGGCGGTGCCCGGAACCCCTGCCGCCAAGGCGAGCGCCAACCGTGAAGACCAGCCTGCCCCGCAAATCAAGGACGAGGCCGGCGCGCCGGCTGCAGCACCCGCAGCGGACGAACCGGCCGAGCACAAGCGCATCGTCGGCAGCGTCAACGCCTGGGCTGCGGCCTGGTCCGATAAGCGGGTCAGTGCCTACCTGGCCCATTACGCCCCCGGCTTCCGCCCGCCGGACGGCGGATCCCGCGCCCAATGGGCGGAACAGCGCCGGGAGCGCATCAGCAAACCGAAATCGATCCGCGTGACCATCAGCGCAACGCAGGTAACGATGCTCGCGCCGGACAGGGCTCGCGTCAGCTTCCGTCAGTCTTATCGTTCAGACACGCTGCAGACCAGCGGCAGCAAGACGCTCATCCTGGTGCGTTCCGGCAAGCAGTGGCTGATTCAGGAGGAAAAAGTCGGCGGTTAGCCGCCGCCCGGCAAGGGATGCCTAGGGGGTATAGCCGGGAATCCGGCTTTCGTCGACGTCGTCGATCTGTTCGGGCTCCAGGAATTCCCTGGCGTATTGCAGATAGATTTTCTGGCGGATGAAGAGATCGAAGATATCCGGATCGATGTGGTTCTCCATCTTCATCTTGCCGAGGATTTCCAGCGACTCCGAGAGCGTCTTGGCTTTCTTGTAGGGGCGGTCGCGCGCGGTCAGCGCTTCGAAAATATCGGCGACGCCCATCATCCGCGCCTGGATCGACATCTGGTCGCGCGTCAGTCCTTTGGGATAACCCTTGCCGTCCATGCGCTCGTGGTGGCCGCCGGCGAACTCGGGCACGCGGCGCAGATCCTTGGGATAGGGCAGCTTGCCCAGCATGTCGATGGTCACGACGATGTGGTTGTTGATGACCTCGCGCTCGTCCTGCGTCAGCGTGCCGCGCGCGATATTGAGGTTCTCGACCTCGTTGTCACTGAGAAACGGCAGCGTCTTGCCCTCCAGCACCCAGGTCCGCCCGGCGATCTCCCTGACCCGCTGCTGATCCTCCGGGCGCATGAACTCACCGCCGAAATTGGCATGATGCAGGAAGGCGAACTCCTCGTCGAAGCGCCGCGATTTTTCACGTAACGCCTTTTCCAGTTGCATAGCGGGAAGACGCTGCCCCTCTTCGAGCGCCTTCAGCCGGGTACGCAGCATCTCGATCTCGGCGTCGCGCTTCAGCACCTCGTAGCGGGTGCGTATGAGGTCGATGCGATCGAAAATGGTCGATAGCTTGGTCGGCTTGTCGACCACTTCCTGGGGCGTCGTCACCTTGCCGCAATCGTGCAGCCAGGCGGCGATGCGCAACTCGTACATCTCCTTCTCGCTCATGCTGAAGGAAGCGAACGGGCCGTCCTGGATCTGGTTGGCCGCGCTGGCCAGCATCATCGCCAGTTCCGGTACGCGCCGGCAGTGGCCGCCGGTATAGGGCGATTTCTCGTCGATGGCGTCCGCGATCAGTTCGATGAACGACTCGAACAGGCCCTTCAGGCCTTCAATGAGGTTATGGTTGGTCAGCGCGACTGCGGCCTGCGAGGCCAGCGATTCGACCAGATGCTGGTTTTCGTAGGAGAACGGGATGATTTCGCCGGAGTCGGGATCGACGGCGTTGAGCAGTTGCAGCACGCCGATGATCTCGTTCTCGTGGTTCTTCATCGGAATGGTGAGGAAGGACTTCGAGCGATAGCCGGTATTCTGGTCGAATTTGCGTGTGCCGGAGAAGTCGAAGCCGGCTTCCTGGTAGGCATCGGCGATGTTCACCGTCTGGTCGTTGAGCACCGCGTACGCCGCCACCATGTTGTTGTTTGGCTGGCCGTCGGCGCCATACAAAGGCAGCGGCGGGAAGGGAATTTCCTTGCCCGTGGTACCGCCCAGCGCGATGCCGAGGGTGTCGGTGCGCATGATTTCGAACTTGAGGCGATGATCGTCCGTCACCGTGTACAAGGTGCCGCCGTCGGCGTTGGTGATCTCCTTGGCGCCGAGCAGGATCATTTCGAGAAGCCGGTCGTTGTCGTGCTCGGCGGACAACGCCACGCCGATGGCGTTCAGCCGCTCAAGTCGTTCCAGCAGTTCGCGGTGGTCGGACACGGAAGTTCAGCCTCGGGATGCTTGCCTAGGCACTGACGAAGTAGAACTCCATCTTGACCCCGGCCAGCTCGATCACGTCGTGATCGTTCAACTGGTGCGCCTGCGCGCCCACCGACTCGCCGTTGACGACCGGGTGCTGCTGGCCTTCGACGTGGGTGATGAAGTAGCCCTGGGGACGGCGCGTAATCACCGCGACCTGCACGCCCGGCTTGCCGAGCGTGGTCAGCGCCTTGCTCAGCACCAGCTCCTTGCCCATGCTGGGCCCGTTGAGCACCTGGATATGCGCCATCGTCGCGCCAGCCTCCGCCGCAGCGGCGGGTTTGGCGGCAGCGGGCGCAGGGGTGGCTGCAGGCGCGGGGGCGGGCGCTGACGCAGGGGCTGAAGCCGGTGCAGGCGCAGGGGGCGGTGCTGCAGGGGCGGGGGCCGCGGGCGCCGGTTTGACCTCTGCGGCTGCCGGCTGGATGGTCGTGGTGTTCATGCCGGCCTGGGTCGATGCCGCTGCGGGCGGCTTCACCGCGGAAGGCCGGATGATCATCGTCTTGTCGAAGTCCTGCGGGGGCGCGCCGCCGGTGGCCGCGTTGATCACCGCCTCGTTGACGAACTTGAGCTGGTACTTGCCGATCTCGATCACGTCGCCGTGCTGCAGCACATGTTTCTTGACCGGCTTGCCGTTGACCAGCGTGCCGTTGGTGCTGTCGAGGTCTTCGAGGAAGGCATCGTTGCCGATGCTGATCACTGCAGCATGCTGGCCGCTGACGGCAAGGTTGTCGATGTGGATGTCGTTGGTGGGGCGACGTCCGATGGTCATGCGTTCCTTTTCCAGCGGGTATTCACCGAGGAAAGCGCCATCGAGGGAGAAGAGCAGCTTGGACATGATGTAGTACGCCTATTTCAACCAATTGAGGAATCGCTGAAACCAGCTCACGGCCGCAGGAAAAGGCTGGGCCGGACGCGCCAGGATCACCGAAATGTTATCTTTGCCACCGTTATCGTTCGCCATTTCAACCAGTTGATGCGCGGCCAGTTCCAGATTAGCACCCAAGGCAGTCATGGTTAAGTGGATATCTTCGTCTTCTACCAGGTCGGTCAACCCGTCCGAGCATAGCAGATAAAGGTCGCCCGGCAGCACTTCGTGTTCGTGCAGTTCCAGTTCCACCTGCGGATCAACCCCGAGCGCGCGCGTCACCAGATTCTTGTTGTGGGACTCCCTGGCCTGCTCGGGCGTGATCAGGCCTGAGCGGATCTGTTCCTGCAGCAGCGAATGATCTTCGGTGATCTGCTGCAACTCGCCCTCACGCAAACGGTACATGCGCGAATCACCGATATGGCCGACCAGAATGCGGTCGTTGGTGAACAGCCCCACCACCAGGGTGGTCCCCATGCCGGCGCATTGCGGCTGCGATTGCGACACGTGGTAGATCGACTCGTTGGCCTTGGCCACGGCATCGATCAGCAGGCGCGCCTCGCGCTGCATGCCGGTATCGGCGTCGCGCTGGCCGGGCGGGCAGTTCACCATGTGCTCCTTCAACTCGGCGATGATGGTGAGTATGGCCATTTCGCTGGCCACCTCGCCGGCCTTGTAGCCGCCCATGCCATCCGCCAGCACCACCAGCCCGATCTCGGGATCGCTGGCGATGGCGTCCTCGTTGTG
>Ga0172373_10009831_pt1 | contig 11793 bp, 10 predicted proteins | sample Lak10m_2_FD_114546 | JGI IMG/M metagenome (GOLD analysis project Ga0172373, IMG submission 114546) | Freshwater microbial communities from Kabuno Bay, South-Kivu, Congo - kab_092012_10m | ecosystem: Environmental > Aquatic > Freshwater > Lake | place: Democratic Republic of the Congo... | reverse complement strand
GTTACAAAAACATTATCTCAAAATGACTTTGTGGATATTTCAAAAACAACAAAAGAGGTTGTTGATGAAATAATGGATTTGTACAACCTCGGACGTCATTCTGATGGATTGCGTGAACGATTAGAAACAACCGGAGTTCTCTCAAAGGAAGTTGCGCACGCCTATGGCGCGCTTGGTCTTCCAGCACGTGCTTCTGGAGTAAACCGCGATGTTCGTCGTGATCACCCATATGCAGGTTATGAAACATTTGCACCTGAAATCCAAATTTTGGAAAAAGGTGATGTGTACGCAAGATGGAAAATGCGTGCTCTTGAAATTGAACAATCGTTTAAGTTAGTGAAGGCCATCTGTGAGGCAAAACCAGCAGGAAAGATGCATGTTTCTGTACATAAAAAAGATGGAATGGGAATTGGTGCGGTTGAATCATGGCGCGGAGAATCACTTTGTGTGGTGTATTTGAAAAATGGTGTAATTGAACGCTGTGTTGTCCGCGATCCATCGTTTTGTAACTGGGCTTTATTTGGTGAAATTGGTCCAGGAAACATCGTTCCTGACTTTCCCCTTTGTAACAAATCCTTGAATCTTAGCTATTCAGGCACAGACCTGTAGAATCTAACAAAAATATCAAGAAACCTTGATTTTTTTGTTTCTCACGAGATTCTTTTGTGGTAACATGCGGGATGATATTCTTGTTCGTGCTGCCATTGATAGAGATATCTATTTTCTGGCTGCGATGGGCGCCCATTTTCTGCATCGTATCATCTTGAGCGTTCACTTATTGTTCAGCGAGATTCCCTGCTCACCCTGCCTACCGGTAGGCAGGTTCTACTTTTGTCGGATGACACGATTGGAAAATGGTGCTACAACCGTCCTTTCTGGCGAAAACAGAGATCTCTATCAATGTGAAGGTCTTTTGTCTAATCTATGTCCAATCTTCTTGAAAACTTAAACGAAGAACAACAAACCGCAGTCGTGCATAAAACCGGTCCGCTCATGATTGTGGCTGGGGCTGGAACAGGCAAAACAACGGTTGTCACGCGTCGCATTGCTTGGCTTATTGAACAAGGATTGTGCAAACCTGATCAAATTTTGGCGCTCACGTTTACAGACAAAGCGGCCGGAGAAATGGAAGAGCGAGTTGATCAACTCTTGCCGTATGGATATGTCGATTTACATATCTCTACATTCCATGCGTTTTGTGAAAAAATTTTGCGTGAATTTGGGGCTGAAATGGGATTGGCACGCGATTTCAAATTATTGTCAGAACTTGATACATGGCTGCTCATGCGTAAACACTTTGATCGCTTTGTGCTCAATTATTATCGCCCTCTTGGCAATCCAACAAAATACTTGAAGGGATTTTTGTCACATTTTTCTCGCCTAAAAGACCAGGCGATTGATCCAGACGCCTATCTTTCATTTGTGGAAGACAAATTATTGGATGATGATGCCAAACAAGCAGGGGATGATGTCTCAGAAAAGCAACGATGGTCTGAGTTGGCTCGAGCTTATCACACCTATCAAACCATTCTTCAGGAGTATGATTCTTTGGATTTTGGGGATTTGATTTTGTATACGCTTAAATTATTACAATCTCGACCAAGAATTCTGAGAGAAGTGAGGGAACAGTTTCAGTATGTGCTGGTTGATGAATTTCAGGACACAAACCATGCTCAATATGAATTAGTGAAACTCATAGCGGCTCCAAGCAATAATCTTACAGTTGTGGGGGATGATGACCAGTCCATCTATCAGTTTCGAGGTGCGTCTTTAGCTAACATTCTTCGGTTTGAATCAGATTATCCGGAGACAACTCGGGTTGTTCTCACAAAAAACTATCGCTCGGCTCAATCGATTTTGGATCAGGCACACACGTTTATCCAAATGAACAATCCGCATCGTTTGGAATCAAAAAGTGGGTTAACGAAACGATTAGTAGCCCATTCTGACAGCCCAGGATCCATTGAACACATTCATTGTTCAAGTTTGGATGAGGAGGTTTTTGCGGTTGTGAAAAAAATTATTGAACTGAAAGATCAGGATGCAGAATTGACCTGGAATGATTTTGCTATTTTAGTTCGTTCAAACAGTGCCGGGGATGAATTTGCCGCGGCCTTTGAACGCCACGGTGTTCCATTTCAATTTCTTGCATTGTCCGGCTTATATACCAAACCGGTTATTTTGGACTTGCTTGCCTTCATGCAGGTGATTGACCATCCATTTGATAGTCCAAGTTTTTATCGATGCTTAACATCGCCCATGTATGAAATCGATGCCAGATCCATTGCTGAATTAAATTTGTTGGCGCAAAGAAAAGGCAAATCGCTTTTTGAAACTTGTGAGATGGCACATTCACTTGTTAAATTGCCTGTGGAGGTTCAAACAAAATTGCGGGATATTCTTTTTCAATTAAACAGTTTACGATCGTCTTTGCAAGGCAAACCAGCCACAGAGTGTTTTAAGCAACTTGTGCGAAAACTTGGATACATAGAATATCTTAACCAAAAACCGGAAGCGGAAAAAATGGAATCGTTCCGCTATTTGGATCAGTTTTTGAATCGCATCAAATCTTTTGAATCACGAAATGACCAAAAACATTTACATGGATTTTTGGCTGAGTTTGATCATGAACGTGATGCTGGAGAAGAGGGTTCTCTCTCGGTCGATTTTGATGCCGGGCCAGAGGTTGTGCGTATCATGACCGTTCACGCTTCCAAAGGGTTGGAGTTTAAGCATGTGTTTATTGTGAATTTGGTTGATCGACGTTTTCCGGCCCAGGCACGCGTCGAGAGCATTCCACTTCCTGAAGCGCTCATTGGCGCATCCGAACATGATGATGCACACTTGCATGAAGAGCGTCGATTGTTTTATGTTGCCATGACGCGAGCAAAAGAAGGATTGTATTTTACCTCTGCAGATGATTATGGCGGATCTCGCGCACGCAAGCTGTCTCGGTTTTTGCATGAGCTTGGGTATGAAAAATCTAATCAAACAGAGAAAACAACGATTCATTTGTTTGATGTTGATCGTGGGGAAGAGTTTGATCGGGTTACAGAAAAGCCTGTTTCGATTCCGGTTCCAAAACAATTTTCGTTTACGCAACTTGCGGCTTTCAAAACCTGTCCGTATCAATATAAATTTGCGCACGTACTCAAAGTGCCTGTGTTTGGTCGCTGGACTCTTTCATTTGGAAAAACCATGCACAACACATTGCAGACCTATTTCACCACCTGGCTTGAACGTGCCGGAAAGCGCCAGTCAACATTGTTTGATGCGCCAAATCCAACCACAGGAGCCATCCCTGTTTCAGAGCAGGAACTTTTGGATATGTATACGCACTCTTGGATAGATGATTGGTATGAAAATGATACTCAGCGCGAGGAGTACAGAAAAAAAGGAAAAGAATCGCTCAAGGAGTATTTTGCGCAATTTGAACAAAAGCGCCCAAGCCCGCTGTATTTGGAACAAGGATTTACGCTTAAGTTTGGCGATGTTATTCTAAAGGGGCGTATTGACCGAATTGATGCACTCTTGGATGGAATTGAGATTATTGATTACAAAACCGGATCTCCAAAAACGGAAAAAACACTTGATACAGACACGCGAGAGCAGTTGTTGTTGTATCAGATGGCAGCCATTGATGTGCTAGGCCTCAAACCAAAAAAATTAACCTATCACTATCTTGAAGACAATTCCGAAGTTTCTTTTATCGGCACAGATGATGAGCTTGCGAAGTTAAGACAAAGTATTATTGATCGTGTCCATCTGATTCGACAAAGCGTCTTTGAAGCCTCGCCCGGATTTCACTGTCGTTTCTGTGACTTTTCCGATATATGTGAATTCAGGCGTTCGTAGTAAACTGATTGTATGGCTATTCACTCAATGAAAGATCTTCTTCGGAAATCACTCAAACAGCATGGTGTAAGTGCAGAGGTCACATCTTCTCAAATGATGATTGTTGCAAATGAATTTTTGCAAGATGTTTTGCCTCCGTTTCGGCAAATGGACGCCAGAGCCATGAGTTTAAAAAATGAGGTCCTGAAGATTAACATCAAAAACGGTTCGGTACGTCAGTTCTTGGCGCCATTTGAACAAGAACTGTTTCAGCGACTCGAGGAAAAGTTTTTAAAAAAAGTAGTTTCTCGTATTGTTTATCAAATAAGTCGTGAAATATAATGTATGTCGTTTAAATCGTTCCTTATTGCCATGGTGATTGTGTCTGTGTGTTCTTGGATTGCCTGGATTGTTGTTTTGTGTGCCATTGATCCAACCAATTCCGGTTTCCTTGGATTTTTGCTTTTCTATACAACACTGGCTTTATCGCTTCTTTCAACGCTCACACTTGCAGGTTCTCTTTTCCGATTTTGGTTTTGGAAAAATGAACCGGTTTTTCGACATGTGATTCGTTCTTTGCGACAAAGTATTTTGTTGAGCGGCCTGTTTATTTTTTCGTTGTTTTTGGCAGGGCAGGGGATGCTGGCTTGGTGGGTCATTCTCTTACTCATCATCTTTACCACCTGTTTGGAAACGATATTTCTTGGGTCAAAAAAGATCCAAAAATCAGCCGATATTTCTTGACGAAATTAGGTATTCAACTACTTTCTTGATGTGGACACCTAAATTAGGTAAACTCTAGCTGAGATTTATCTTTTTTTGTTCCGCGACTGTATGTTTAAAAACTTGTTCAAAAATCTATCCAAAGACATAGGCATCGACCTTGGAACATCTAACACACTCGTGTACTCCAAAGATGGAGGCATTATTATTCATGAACCATCGATTGTGGCGGTCAATACACGTACGGATCAAATTTTAGCGGTTGGAAAAGATGCAAAAGACATGCTGGGGAAAACACCTCCACACATTGAAATTTCAAAACCACTTTCCAAGGGCGTTATTTCTGATTTTGAAGTGACAGAAAAAATGCTCAAATATTTTATTGATAAGGCTTATTCCGGTTCTATGGGCTTTGTGGCGCGACCAAGAATTGTGATTGGGGTGCCGCTTGAAACAACAGAAGTAGAGCGAAAAGCCGTTGAAGATGCAGCCTTATCTGCCGGAGCGAAAAAGGTTCATTTGGTAGAAAGTCCAATGTTAGCCGCCCTTGGGGTTCGGCTTCCGCTTTCAGAAAGTGTTGGAACCATGATTGTTGATATTGGCGGTGGAACCACTCAAATTGCTGTGATGTCCCTTGCCGGAATTGTCACCTGGAAGTCAATGGAAATTGCCGGCGATGAATTGAATAAAAATATTATTCAATATGCCAGAGATGTGTTCAATTTATCATTAGGAGAACGCATGGCTGAGAAAGTAAAGATGCGTATTGGATCGGCTGTGCCGCTTGAATCACCGCTTGAAATAGATATGCGCGGAAGAGATTTGCTCACCGGACTTCCAAAAGAAATCATAGTCAATGATACGCAAATTCGAGAAGCCATGGAGCGATCTATTCGCGCGATTGTTGATCAGATTAAAGCGACATTGGAAAAAACACCTCCAGAGCTGGTGGCGGACATATATGAGCGCGGGATCGTCCTAACAGGTGGAGGATCGCTCCTTCGAGGAATGGATTCCATCATCAGTCGTCATGCTGAAATTCCGGTTCGTGTTGCGGAAGATCCATCCACCGCGGTTGTGCGCGGAGCCGGATTGCTTATGGAAGACGAGGAACTTCTCAAAGATATTTCTTTACCATCCGCAACCGAAGGCATGGTCTTGTAATATGGCTAAACGAAACAATATTTTTCTTTTCAAACAAACATCTTTCCTGAGAGCGGTTGTTTATGTTCTCATTCTTTTTTTGTTTTGTTTGCGATTGTATTTTGTGACCGTGTTTCAATGGTTTGAATTTCCTCTTATTTCTGTTGCCACCTGGATTTCAAATGAAACACAAAAAGCCCTTGCCCCGCTTACAACCAGTGAAAAAGACTTAAAACAAGTGATTCAGCAAAGAAATGATCTTGCAGTTGATCGAGCGGAATTTGAACAATTGAAAAGAGAAAACGAATCACTCACAAAAGAAATCGGATTGCAAAATCGCGTGTCGTATAAGACGGTTGCTGCCTCGATTATTCGTCGTTCTGTTTCAACACAAACATCAACCTTTATGATTGATGTGGGCGAAGAGCAAGGGGTCGTAAAAGATGCGGCTGTTTTAGTGGATGATGGATTGTTTGTTGGTAAAATAGCACGTGTTGAAAAAAAGCAGTCGCTTGTGACAGCCTCAACGGATTTCAATTTAAGCACAGCGGTCACGCTTCTTAACAAAACACAAACCATTGGTATTGCAAAAGGCGCGGCTGGAAATCTTGTTCGTTTGGAATTCATTCCAATTGATGAAGAAATCAGTGTGAACCAACTCGTTATCACAAGCGGATTGGATCCGTTTGTCCCATCCGGTTTTATTGTCGGGATTGTGAATTCAGTTGCACAAGATCCAGAGGCTCCGTTTCAAATCGCCACGGTTGAACCCCTTACAGATATTCGACGCCATGACCATGTTGTAGTGGTGGTTCCATAGTATGACGAAAATATTTATTCACCTCTGCATTGCCTTTTTTCTATCCATGATTGAGTTGAGTTTTGTTTCCTCATTTCATGGGGTGGTTCGATTTGTTCCGCTTGTGTTTGTGCTCAGTGTGTACGTGATTCAACACCATTCTGTTTCCCAAGCTGTTCTTTGGATGGTTTTGCATGGACTCATGCTTGATTCTTCTGGTCTTTCTGTGTACCCATACGCCATGGCTGCTTTTCTTATGGCAGGATCTGTAGCTGTTTATAGTGCTAACCATTTGTTTTCAAATCGCTCATTTTACGGGGTTTTGGCTTGTGCTTTGTTAAGCTACACATCATATCTATTTGTTGAAATTGTTTTTCTTTTGTTCTTTCATGTGACCTCAAGAACGAGCTGGCCATTTTCTGTGTTTGTTTCCGATGCTCTGTACTCCTATTTCATGCTTGTTGTGGCTTTGTACGCGTTTTTCTTATTTGCGAAACAAATCAGGTTTTGGCTTGAAAATATATTTCTTATTCCAAAATCCAGACAAACATTTTAATGAATTTTTTCAAGAAAAAAACGCCCAAGGTCTCTATCTTTTCCGTGCAACAGGACGGTGTGTTTGGTTCAAGGCTTGAGCATGCTTCTTTAAAAACGTTTGATGTTTTTTTGGAAAAGGGGGCATCCATATTTCAAAAGCCTCATCAAACCGTCCATTCCATTGTTCAAAATAAACGATTGTGGTGGAGTTTTGTGGTCGTCATGGCTGTTTTGGGCATCTTTTTTTCGCGGGCCCTGTATCTTCAACTCATGAAGGGTGGATATTATCATGTACTTGCAGATGAAAATCGATATCACACAACGCGTATCGTGTCTCCAAGAGGAAAGATTTTTGATCGAAATAATCAGCTCCTCGCTACAAACATTCCGTCATTTTTGTTAACCATGACCATTGCACGATTGCCAAAAGATGAACAAGAACGCAATAAAGAGTTTCAAAAAATTTGCGATCTTACAGGCGTACAACGTACAGACCTTGATTTGTTGTTAACCCAATATGCCAAGCGCACAAAAGAGGATATTCCGGTTGTTCGTAAAATGTCTCATGAGGCAGCCATGAAACTATCCATCCAACTTGATGATTTGCCTGGATTTGAACTCATTGCCTCCACACAAAGATCTTACCCAAGCGCAATTCTTTCGCTCTCACACATTCTTGGCTATGCAGGAAAAATCACAGCTGAAGAATATGAAGCTATGGCGACTCAAGGGTATCGACCGATTGATTTGCTTGGAAAAGCTGGACTTGAAAAATCATATGAGCAGACATTGCGTGGAATCCCAGGAAAAAAGGTGGTTGAGGTCAATGCTTCTGGTATGGAACTGTCTGTCATTTCAAAATCAGACCCAACGCCAGGTGATGATTTGGTATTAGGGCTTGATGCAACATTTCAAAAATATATTGAGACTCGGCTTCAAGACACACTCAAGGCGCATGGAGTTTCAAGAGGAACTGTTATTGCCATGGATCCGCAAACAGGACTTTTGCGTGCGGTTGTGAGTTTGCCGGCGTATGACAACAATCAATTTGCTGAAGGATTAGATCCAGAAACCTACAAACTATTGGCAGAAGATAAAAACCTCCCGCTTTTTTTCCGTGCTGTTTCCGGAGAATATCCATCCGGTTCAACGTTTAAGCCGGTTGTGGCCTATGCAGCCTTGGCAGAACACCTTATTTCTGAACACACCTCTTTTCTTTCAAATGGGGGATTGCGTATTGGCGAATGGTTTTTTCCAGACTGGAAAGTGGGTGGACATGGTGTCACAGATGTTCGAAAAGCTATTGCTGAATCCGTGAACACATTTTTTTATATTATCGGTGGTGGGTTTGATCAAACAACCGGATTAGGTGTAGAAAAAATCGTTGCATATGCAAAAAAGTTTGGATTTGGATCAAGAACAAACATTGATGTTCCCGGAGAAGCAAATGGATTTTTGCCATCAAAAGAATGGAAACAAAAAGCAAAAGGTGAGCGTTGGTACGTGGGAGACACCTACCACTTAGCCATTGGTCAGGGTGATTTTTTAACAAGCCCCATTCAGCTGGCGCAAATGACAAGTGTTTTTGCCAACAGCGGAACCATTCATCAACCCCACTTTGTTGAATACGTAAAAGAAAACGGGGCTATTAAACCAGTTACTTTTGAATCAAAACAAGTTTCTGAGTTGGATTCGCAAGCAATTCAAATTGTTCGAGATGGCATGCGCCAAACGGTTGTATACGGAAGTGCTAGGCCTCTTCAAACCCTTTCTTTTCCAACCGCGGGTAAAACCGGAACCGCTCAATCAAAACCAGGCAGCCCAACTCATGCTTGGTTTACAGGATTTGGGCCCTATGATGAGCCAACTCTCACGCTGACTATCTTGATCGAAGAAGGAGGCGAAAGTTTTACCACCGCGGTTCCACTGGCTAAAGATATCTTTGCCTGGTGGTATGCTCATCAAAAACCTTAGGAGCTTGACAAATATCAAGGAAATCTATAGCCTATAAGTAATGCTCGCGATGGGAAATCGCGGGTTTACTGTTTATATCTATGCCAACATACGTTTCAGCCCAAGGTTTGCAATCACTCAAAGATGAACTTGAAAAACGCTCAAGAGAATCTCGACGTGAAATTGCAGAAAAAATCAATGCCGCAAAAGAACTCGGTGATTTGTCAGAGAATTTTGAATATCATGAGGCAAAAGAACAACAAGGCCTTAATGAGGCACGTATTTTGCAATTGGAAGAAATGATCCGAGACGCGGTGATTGTTGAAGAGTCTTTGGGAAATGATGTGATTGATATGGGTGCCTCTTTTGTCGTTTCAGCCGGTGCTGTCAAAAAAGAATATTCGCTTGTTGGTTCAAGTGAGGCAGACCCTATTGTGGGAAAAATCAGCAATGAATCTCCGCTTGGAAAAGCCTTTCTTGGAAGAAAAGCAGGGGATTCAGTAGAAATTCAGACGCCATCCGGGGCTGTTGTTTACAAGATTGAAAGCATCAAATAAATTTTGACAACCAATGGTTGTTCAAGATAAAATACGGCATATTTTGGCCGTATTTTTATTTATCATTTTATGACACAAGAAGAACTGGTTCGCAGACAACGTTTGGAAAAAATGCAGGGATTAGGTTTGGACCCATATCCAACCCAATCCAATCGAACACACCTGATTCGCGAGGTCTTGGATCAGTTTGATGCCTTTGAACAAAACAAGGCAGCCATAACCTGTGCCGGACGTCTTAAATTGTTCCGCAAACACGGAGGGCTCACGTTTGGTGTTTTGATGGATGATTCAGCAAGCATGCAAATTGCTTTCCACAGAGATACCTTTGGTGAGGAGTCCTATAATCAATTGCATGAGCTCATTGATCTAGGAGATATTCTTGAGGTTTCCGGATTTGTTTTCAAAACAAAAAAGGGCGAGCAAACCATCCATGCCGAGTCTTGGCGCATTTTGTCAAAATCATTAACCCCATTGCCGGAAAAATTTCATGGCCTCACCGATGTTGAGGTTCGCTATCGCCAACGAGAATTGGATTTGATCATGAATGAAGAGGTGAAATCTCGTTTTGTGGCACGCTCAAACATGATCGCAGCCCTTCGACAAGAACTTGCCTCAAAAGGATTCCTTGAAGTGGAAACGCCTATTTTGCAACCAATTCCAGGAGGCGCAAGTGCACGACCGTTTGTCACACATCACAACGCTTTGCATGCGGATCTTTATCTTCGCATTGCCCCGGAATTATATTTAAAGCGGCTCATTGTTGGTGGATTTGAAAAGATTTTTGAAATCGGACGCTGTTTCCGCAATGAAGGTATCGATTACTCTCACAACCCAGAATTCACCATGCTTGAATTGTACTGGTCGTATTCAGATAAAGATTCTTTTTTTGCCTTGCTGGAATCACTCCTTTCACAAGCTGCACAAGCGGTTCGATCTTGTTTGCCCCAAACCACCTCCTCGTCCATTCAGTTTCAAGCCCCATTTCCACGCATGACATTCCGTGAGGCTATCTTGAACAAAACCAATATCGATATTGATGAGATCACATCAAAAGAAGATTTGATTCAGGCCTGCAAAGAGCAAAAAATTCAGGTTGATTTTGATGGATGTTTTGGTATGGGTGAATACTTTGATGCACTTTGGAAAACAACCACACGCCCACACATTGAACAACCAACCTGGATTTTTGATTATCCGTCGGATTTGAAACCGCTTGCACGCATGAAAGACGATGATGCCACAAAGAGCGCGTGTGCTCAGTTGGTGGTTGCCGGCGCTGAGGTGGTCAATGCGTATTATCATGAACTCAACAATCCTCTTGATCAACGAGAACGATTTGTGCAGCAACAAGCCTTGCGAGAAAAGGGAAGTCAAGACGCTCAGTGGATGGATGAAGAATTTTTGTTGGCGCTTGAACATGGTATGCCGCCAACCAGCGGCGTTGGTATTGGTCTTGATCGATTGGTAGCGCTTTTGTCAGACTCACCAAACCTCAAAGAAGTAATCCTCTTTCCAACACTTAAACCAAAAACAGACGCAGAATCAGAACAAACATAAAACAGATTGCATGCATCGAACTTGGGTTGAAATTTCCGAACAAGCATTGATTTCCAATCTTCAAACATTACGTTTATTGGTGGGGAAGGATGCTCTCTTTTGTCCTGTGATTAAGGCAAATGCCTATGGTCATGGCATGGTTGAGGTTGCACATATTGCTAAACGGCAAGGGGTACATGCCTTTGCGGTTGATTCCATTGAGGACACGTTTATTTTAAGAGATTTGTTTCCACAAGCATTACTCCTCGTGTTGGGCTACACGCTGCCAGAATATTTTTTGGATGCCATTGCCGCAAATATTCATCTCACCATGTATGATGTTGAAGGATTATCAGAACTTGAACTCATAGCATCAAAATCTCAGCAACCAGCCTTTGTTCATCTTAAAATTGAAACCGGACTTTCACGCCAAGGAGTGATGTTGGATGATTTACCGGCTGTGATCCAATGTTTGAAACTTTCATCACATCTTGTTTTGGATGGTGTTTCAACACATTTTGCCAATATAGAGGATAGTGGCAATCCGGAATATGCCACCACTCAGTACAATGAATTTCAAAAAGCTGTTGAATACATTTTGAGTTCGGGCTTTTCGCCAACACATATTCACTGTACCTGCTCAGCGGCAACAATTCTGTATCCTCAAACACATGGAACCCTTGTGAGAGCTGGCATATCAGTTTACGGGAT
>Ga0172373_10009830_pt1 | contig 11794 bp, 22 predicted proteins | sample Lak10m_2_FD_114546 | JGI IMG/M metagenome (GOLD analysis project Ga0172373, IMG submission 114546) | Freshwater microbial communities from Kabuno Bay, South-Kivu, Congo - kab_092012_10m | ecosystem: Environmental > Aquatic > Freshwater > Lake | place: Democratic Republic of the Congo... | reverse complement strand
CTCATCCCGGCCGTCCCGCGGCCCCCGTCCATCGACGAGCCTGACCGGGCCCTGCCCTACGTCCCGACCGCAGAGGAGTACGCGAAGGTCCGCGCCGGCGACATGACCGGCTTGACGGGCCAGTTTCAAGCGATTGTGTCCGATGTTCGTGCGCGCCTCAGCGGGACGGGGCGCGGGGTTCGAGGGTTCGGCGAGATCGTCACGCTCTCTGTGGGAACTACCGTGCTCGCCATCGTGGGGCTGCTCGCCATCGCGGCGGTCATCATCGCCCTCGTCGTGGGTGCGGTAGCGGTGGTTCGCACGATCAACGCTTGGGTCGTGGCCAAGAACGCCGAGGAGATCGCCCGCCGCAGGCTGGAAGCGTACACCGCGTGCCTCGGTACGGGCACCGGCTCGACGGAGTGCTCCCGGCAGGCAGAAACCGTCGCGCCCATGCCCCCTCCACCGCCGCCGGCCATCGACCTCGGCGGTGTGGGCGGCCTCGGCGGTGGCCTCCTCTTGGGCCTTGCCGCGGCGGGCGCGGCCTTCTACTTCCTCGGGACCGCTGGCGGCAGGGCGCGAGTGGGGCTCACCGGCATGCACCAGCCCCGCTCGCGGTCCCGCCGGCGGCGGTACTGAAAGGAGAGCATCATGGTTGCTGTCGCACCGTTCCTCGAGGAGAGCCTCACTGACGCCATCGACGACGAGGCCCAGCGCCTGGTCTACAAGATCGACGCCGAGCCCGCGCCCATGGCCGGCCTCGGTGCCACCAAGAAGGACCCGCTCGAGAACCCCGCGCAGGCGGTGGACATCACGCACCAGAACCTGGCCCGCATGGTGGCCGCGCGCGAGGTGGCCAACCGCCTCCTCGACGGCCGCACCATCTCCGTGGCCTTCTTCGATTCCAAGGCTTTGCTCGTGGTCGAGCCCGCGATCGGCCGCGACGAGGCCCCGCCGTGGACGGGCTTGAGTGCGGACTGGCGCGGCGCGAAGCTGCTGTCCTGGGTGAGCAAGATGCAGTGCCCCAGCTACTCGCTGCCGGCCGGGGCCTTTGAGAACGGCGGCTCGTGCGTGGCTGCTTCACTCGGCCAGACCGTCGCGGACCAGCGGTCGGTGGACAACCTCATCGCCAAGGAAGACATCCTCCGCAAGACCGTGGGCAAGGTCGAGCGGCTCTCGGCCAACGCGCTGCCGCTGTGGTACGCGCTCGCTACCTGCCAGACCTGCTACGCAGAGAAGGGCCCGTACAGCTACTTCTCCAACGTGCTGAACTCGGTGGCCAGCCTCGCTTGGACGAAGTGGGCCATCGCAACGCCGAGCTCGAGCGGCAGCGGCAAGACCGTCTTCGTCGAAACGCTGATCCGCGCCATCGAGAACGCGGACTACGGCACCGCCACCCCGGCCGACCGCGCGCACCTCGCCGCCGCCTCGGCCAGCCACGGCCTCGAGCCTGCCGTGGGCTACAAGCGCTTCTTCCGGTGGCATGACGCGGGCGACGTGATCAGCCTCCGGTACTTCGAGCAGCTCAAGCAGGTGAGCGATCACTTCAACCCCCGCAAGGCAGGTGCGGGCAGCCCGACGCTGTTCTGGTTGCCCACCCGCCTGTGGGCCGTCAAGGCCGCCGCGGGCTGGGCGAAGGTGAACGACGATCCCCGGTCGAACATCGTCGTGCGCCCGAGCGCCTTCCATGTGAACTTCCCGGCCCCTACCAAGCAGGCGGCTGGCCCGGGCAACGACGCGGGCACCACCACCATCGCTGCGGACTTGGCCGAAGAGTACCAAGGCCGCGGCTACTTCGACATCGACTGCCCTGCCGCGACCAAGACCTCCGACTGCCGCACGGAGCAGTGCCGGGCGTGCTGGGTCAAGCCCGACCTCGTGATCAACTACCGGCTGCACTGAAGGACGACCTCACATGGCCAAGCGCAGAGCAGAGGAACCCGTCGCGCCCGTCGAGGCAGGCCAGAGCTTCCGGTACGAACGCGCTGCCCTGCGCGGCCAGTACGCGCTGAAGGTGCCCGGCATGGAGCTGGTCCCAAGGGAGTCCCGCTACAAGCTCCCCAAAGCATCGGCCTGCAAAGACGCGAACTTCGATCCCAGGAGCACGAACTGCCCCGTGCAGTTTGTCTACCCCGACCCGGACGGCGAGCCCCACCTGCGGCTCTGCACGCAGCGAGGCCGGTACGGCGCGCTCGTGGCCGTCAGCAGCATCGACGATGCCTATGAGAAGGCCGTCCGGCTCTGCACGGCCGCGGGCTATCTGCACGGGCCGGGGCGCAAGAGCCTGATCGCCGCGGCCGAGCAGGAGTCGGTGGCTCTGCTCCGCGAGAAGGGCCGCCGCACCGGCCCGCTCGTCCTCGGCTCGGTGCGGCGGAGGCGGCGGTGACTACCGGGCCCTGCGGGCGCATGAGGTAGGCACCGGGCAGCCCTTGGGCTGGTGCGCCCAGTTTCGCAGGGCCACGACGCGCTTGGTCGCGCAGCGGTCGCCGGGTGCCTTCTTGGCCGCGTGCCGGCCGACGAAGGCCACGAGGTCCCGGGCCTTCTGCCAGTCCGAGGCGGTCCACGTCGAGGGCCTCGAGGTCTTCATGCGGGCCACCTGACTGAGCTCGGCGATGGCGCTCTTGCCGGTCTTGGCTCGCTTGGGCAGCGAGGCGCACTTGGCCGTGGGGTTCTTGGCCCAGGCCCGGATCTGCCTCACGCTCATGTTCGCCGCCTTGGCAAAGGCCGCCACGAGAGCAGGATCACCCGCAGGAGGGATCGCCACCGCTCACCTCACCGGCGCCGAGGCCGGATGCCGAACAGACCCAGCAGCCCCGACAGCATCGGGACCTTGCGCGCTGCCTGCGACGAGCCCGGCTCGAGCGCATCCTCCGGCCCGCCCATGTACTCGAGCGGCAAGCCCTCGGCCTTCACCGGAGCCGGGCAGCCCTCGGTGTCCGGCACCACCCGCGTCTGCTTCCGCATCTCCTCGACGAGCTGCGGCGAGTAGCCGTAGAGGTAGTCGCTGCGCCGAAGAGCCTCGCGCTTGGCAAACGCCTCAGCCTGGCGCCGCGACACGCCCGCCGCGATGCAGCCAACCACCACCCGGCCGTCGTCCTCGATGTACGGGCCCACGACGTTGTAGCGCACGCGCTCGGCAGACTTCTTGTGGTAGCGCCTCCACTCGCGCCGCTCGCCAAGGCACGACTTGTAGGCGCGCTTCATCTCGCCGCAGGGCGGCTCAGGCATGTCCGCGTACTTGGAAGGGGGCTTGGCCATCGGTCAGTACCTCGCGCTCGCTCGGCTGTCCCAAGCGGTAGGGATCTTCTTACCACCGCCCCACACCTCGTCACGCCGAGTCTCGAGGCCGAGCTCCCGGCAAGCGTAGTCCACCACCACGCGCTGCCATAGCTCTTGGCCCGGGTCCGAAGGCTTCTCGCGGTTGGCCTGCCGGTGCGCGACCGCGTACCGAATGGGAGCGCCCTGCCGCCGGCCCTCCTCGACGAGATAGGCCGTGGCCGCTCGGAAGGTAGCCAGAGCGAGCGCGTCCAGCGGCGTGGGCTTCTTCGCGCCAGCCGACCAGAAGGTCTGCTCGTCCTCGCGAGCCGGCGTGGCCGGGTTGTCAAGCAGGCCCGGGTACTGGCCCTCCATCTCGAGGCCGAGCGAGAAGGGGTTGACCCCGTTGCCGTGGTACAGAAACCACGACAGCGGCGCGGCCTGGACGTACACCCCGTCGCGGAACGCAGTCACATGCGCCGGGATCTTCAGCGCCCGCCGCCACCGCTTCTCGGGCTCGTCCAGCGGGCCGAACACGCACGCGGTCTGGTGAAAGCAGATGCTCGTCACCTCGGCCATCTTCCGAACCACCGTCCGGCCTTGGGCCACCTTGGAGGTGTTGACGACGGTGCCGTCCGACTTCACGCGCCGAGGGAACAGCGTGGGGTGCTGCTCGGCCACGAGGTCGAGGAGGCGAGGGCCTGCCGTCATCGTGTAGGCCGGGCAGGCACGGTCAGGTCGCCGGAACCTTGCGGAGCGTGGTGGCCAGCTCGTGAATCTGTCGCTGGCCCGCCGCCCCGGCCTCGCGCACGCGCTCGAGGGCCACGTCGAGCAGGCACTCCACCTCGTCGTAGTCGACGCGGATCGGCCGTTTGGTCATGCGAGCCGTATCGACCTTGGCCGCGACGATCACGGGGTTGGACTGCTTGCCGTTGCGCTTCATGGAGACCTCACCTCTTGGTTGGGAGCGCGGCCGAGAGCCGCTCGACGGCTTGCGTCAAGTCAGCGAGGCTCGCCTGCCACTTGTCCTGCATCTCGAGCAGGGTCGAGGCGACCTTCTGCGCGTCCGCCACGCGGGCGTCCTGCACGGCCGAAAGAGCCTGCGACTGCTTCCAGTAGGCCCAGCCCAGCACGATCACGATCGCCCCGAGCACGGGGCTACCGGACTGTGCGATGACGTTTACTGCTTCGTCCATCGTCGCCATCCTAGCACGGCCGCTGCCGTCATCGCTTCCTCCTCTGCCGCCGCACGCCCTCGAGCGAAGTCACCGCACAGGGCTTGGTCACTCCGTACCGCTTGCATGGCCACGAGTCTCCCTCGGGCTGCGGCAGCTTCGCACGAGCCTCGGCCGAGAGCAGGCGCGTCGGTTCGGCGTAGAACACGGCGCGGCCCTTGGCGATGCACTCCGCGCGGCCTTTGGCCTTCTGCTTGCGCCAGAACGACTCCGCGTACTGCGACCGCTCCGCGTCCGAGGCGAGCACCAGGCCGCGCTTGCACGCCAGCTCGTTCGCGTACTCGTAGAGCCGCGTACCGAAGCGGCGGTGCATGTCCGCCTTCTCCTTCACGTCGATGGCCGTCACGACGAGGTTGCGCCCTCGCTCCTCGAGGGCGATCAGCGCCTTGGGCTTGGACTGCGTAGCCGCGTCGAGCACGAAGTAAGTCTCCACCTCCCGAGCCGTGTTCGGCAACTCGCACTGCGAGATGACGAACTCGCTGCCGAGAGGCTTGCGTACCCTGCACCTCATCGTCCACCTCGCCAAAGCAAGTACCCAAGGCCCGCCGCAAGCAGAAGCACGGCCGCACCACCGGCCGCGGCCGTGCCGGGCTCACCGCCCACCGCCCGCAGCACGCGACTGGCGAAGGTGCGGTAGCCGGCCGCGTCGAGGTGGACGTTCTCCTCGCGCGCGAGGTCGGCCGTGAGCGGCTGCGAGTCCACCCACCGCAGCGAGAGCCTGCCGCCGGGGACCTCGGCCGCGGCCCGAGCCTCGGCCGAGCCGAGCACCGAGGCCATCGCCCGGGCCGTGGCCGGGTGCTGCTCTCTGTCCGGCGCGATGCGCGCGAAGACCGGGCCGAACCACACCACCCGCAGCGGCCGGCCCGCCCTGGCGCTCTTGGTCGCCAAGGCCCGCACGATGTCGAGCAGGGTTTCGGGGTAGCTGCTCGAGCCAGCCGTGTCGTTGCCGCCCGAGAAGATGAGCAGCGTGGCCCCGGCCCGGAGCGCCGCGTCGGCCGCCTCACCGATCGCGCCCTCGCGCAAGAGCCGGCCTGAGCTCCATCCACGGTGGTCGAAGCCCGCGACGAGCTGGCCGGCCAAGAGGTCAGGCAGCGCGTTGCGAAAGAGCAGGCCCTCGGACTGCGAGTCGCCCACGACGACGTAGCCGGTCATCGCCCGCGCCTTTTGCGGACCTTGGGCCCCGGCACGGCCGAGAGGCCGCCTCGGCGGCCCCGGGTGAAGTACCACACCGCGCCCGCCGCGATGAGCGTGGGGACCAGGATGCCTGCCCCGGCGACGACCGCCGCGCCCGTGGGCGAGAGGATCTGCACGAAGCCCGCCGGCCATCCCGTCGAGTCCCGCGTGCTGCTCGTCCGCTCCGCGATGTACCAGTTGCCCTCGCGCAAGACGACCACAGAGCCCGGGTTGCGCTCGAGGAAGCCCTCGCTCACGGCAGGGTCCGCGAAGTCCGTAGCGCGAGGGACCGGGTTGGTGGTCTGGCCGAGAGCCCAGCGCAGGATGATGTCGCGCACCTCTTCGCGGAGCTCAGACCACGGCCGGCGCGCGGCCTCGTCGCGCCGGCCGAGGCGAACGTCCGAGCACTCGTCGCGGCCATGATACGGCCCGCCAGGCCGGCACTTCTCGCCGTCCCGACGCCATGCCGGGTTCACCGGCTGACTGTGACCCAAGACGAGCGAGGCGAGCGAGCGCGTGCGACGAAAGAGGACCTGCCGCTGCGCGTACGTCCACGCCGTCGCGAGGTAGTTGCCGCCCTCTACCTGCACGCTCCGGCCAAGCCAGAGCACGTCCTCAGCCGTGATCTGATACCGATAGCCGTTGAGCGCGACGATCGTGCCGAGGCGCGAGGGGATGCTCGTCGTCATGCGACCCATCCCCGCTTGCGACCGTAGGCGTACCCCAGCATCGCGGCCGTGATGCTCGCGGACACGATCAGCGACGAGCGCGCAAGCCGCTCCCGCTGGCCTGCGATGCGAAGGCCGACGCCGATCGGAATCGCCCGAAACAGCGTGAGCTTGACGACGCGGCCGAACGCGCCGGGTTCGCCGTCCACAAGCGCGGCGATGGCGTATGTGGACGGCGGCGACTTCTGCTCCGGCGTGTACTGGCGCAGCATCACCCCTCCGGCGGCTCGGCCGGCGGTGGGGCCGGCGGCTCGGCCGGAGGACCGCTGCCCGCAGGGGGCCGCTGCATGTACTCGAGCACGTTCAGCGCGACCGTGTAGGCCGGCCCGGCCGCCAAGAGCAGATGCGCGTCCGCCTCGAGGTACGCGAGGGCCGACACCCACAAGCCCGTCGACCAAAAGCACATGCAGATGTCGCAGGCCCACGGCTTCACGCCGGCCATCACCCAGCCGTCCACCCGCGGCAGGGCGCGGATGGCGCGCACGAACCCCGGCACGGTCAGCGCGACGACGAGAGCGGTTGCGAGGATAGAGATCCAGTTCATTTCGGCATCAACCCCACGTCCAGGAACGACACGAAGCCGGTCGGGGTCTGGACGATGTGATCGAGCACCCTGACACCGACGATCCGCCCCGCCTCGACGATCCTCTCCGTGAACTTCACGTCGGTCATGCTCGGGGTGGCATCGCCTGACGGGTGGTTGTGGCAGAGCAGGATGGCCGGCGCCGGCAGGAGCACGGCTGGCTTGAGCACCAGGCCGATCTCGACCTGCGCGCTGGAGATGCCGCCGGTGGCCACCACCGCGAACCCGAGCGGCTGGTTGCGAGAATCCACGAGAAGGATCGCGAACACCTCCTGAAGCTGAAGGTGCGCCGTGCCCATGAACGCGCGGAACATCTTGTCCGCATCCTTCGACGACGTGATCTTCGTCAACCCCGGGGGCAGCGTGCCTCCTCCGCGCGACGTGCACACATCGAAGCGCATCCAGGCGAACTCGCCGCGCTGCGACGCGCACGCCGTCCTCGCGGCGATGCGCTTGCTCGTCGCCTCTTCCGTCTCAGCCAAGAAGCCCTCGGCCAGCGTGATGCGTTCGGGAGTCTCTGCGTACTGAGCCATGCGTCACCCTCTCCGTGACCACGGCGGTGCCTTGGACACCGGGCGCGGGCGGAACAGCCACCACGCCCCTGCCACGAGCCCGAGGCCGAAGAGGAGCGCGCCGCCGGACGAGCTCGCAGAGCTCGAGCGCACCGCCGGCGCGTACGGGGTGCTCACCGAGAGCTGGGTACTGCCATGGCGCGAGTAGCTCGAGCGGATAGACTGCGGGTTGACCGCGCCGAGGCCGCGAAGGCCCCGCAGACTCGGCGCGCACTCAGACCGCTGGACGAGCCGGCCGCCCCACGTAGGAACCTGCTCCCACGGTTCGATGCGTGGCCCGGGGTTCTGGCCGCCTTCGACCTCGAGGCCGAGCGGCTGAAGGAAGTCCCGGTGTATGTCGAGGTGGATGCCCACCCCGCCATGCTCCCAGTTAGGCGTCCGGCCAGAGAGCGTCGTGGGCAAAACAGCCTGGAAGTAGAGCAGCGGCCTGGCCTCCTCTCGCTCGGCGGCTACTCTGGACCCGCGTCGCGTAAAGCCCGTCCGGCCCACATACCCGATGAGCGCGCCCTGCTCAAGCCGGTCGCCCACATTCAGAGGGCTCGCGTCCCGCATCTGCGAGTACATCGTGGCCACCGGATGGCCTCTGTTGACACGAGGGCCAAGCACGCCGTGAGAGACCACGACGTAGTGGCCGAGCCCGTCCTCGCCGCGCACTAGCCCCTGCGGCTGATAGCCTTTGGCGATGACCGTGCCGGGCCAAGGCGCCACCACCGGCGAACCCTCGTCGGCCATGAAGTCCAGGCCCCTATGGGAGAACGGCATGGGGGCCGGCTCGCCGCGCACCCGGTAGGCACCCGACTCCTCACGCTGGGGTATGAACCACCCGTCGTGCCAGCCGAGCTGGGACGAGGACTGATCGACAGGAGGGATGGCGCAGGACGGCATGGAAGGTTTCCTATCAGTCGTCGACACCGCAGGCCCGCGCACGCTCAAGCAGCGTTGCGATCCTGCGCCAGACTTCGTCATCCCGTTCGCCGCTGTAGCGCGACTCGCACATCAGAGCGCCGGCATCGAGCAGAGCCGCGCCGACCTTGGAGCATGGCAGCGAACGGATGCGCTCGGGCGTGAGGCGGTCGAAGCTGTACTTGGCAGCCTCGCGATGCTCCTCGGGCGAGCCAGCCAGCCCCCGCAGAGCGCGGGCCTTGGACCGCTTCTTCTTCGCCATCACCGCCCCCTTTGAGAACCGCCGTGCATGCCGCACGCCGCAGCCTTCGCGAAGACCTGATCCCGCCGCGCCACCGCCATCGTGAACAGCTTGCGCCCGGTGTCCGAGCCGTCGTAGGCCGCGTTCGCGTGCGCGACGATGCTCCCCGCGTCGAAGAGCGCCATGGCCACCTCGCCGCAAGTCATCCGCTCGACGCGGTCGCGGCTCAGAAGCTCGAGCTGGTAGGCCGCTCGCTCGCGATGCTCCTCGGGCGAGCCAGCCAGCCCCCGCAGACCGCGGGCCTTGCGGGGCTTGAGCGAGCGTTCGTACTCTGCACTCCCCGCCCTGTATTCAAGGTAGCTCTCGTCGAGCGCCGCCTCGCGGAGCCGGCGCAGCCGCGCCTCGCGCAAACGGCGTTCTTGCTCGTTGCTGTGCTGCTTCTTTTTCTTGCGCTTCGCCGCCATCACCGCCTCCTTCGCTGGTCTGCCGTTTCAGCGGCGGCAGTGATCCTTCGGCGCCCGTGCCTTGGCCCCGGGCCTCGTCGCCGCACACTGCATATCGTCCACGAGCGCCGTGAGCGCGTAGCCGTCGAAACGCTCGCATGACCCGCGACCGTTGCATTGAAGATCCACGAGGTCGCCGTTTCGACGATCGAACTGCGCCGCGATCGACCGCAGCCCACCGAGTCCGCTTGCGGGCCAGCTACTACGAAAGTCGCGGACCTCGTCCTCGCCGAAGCTCACCGTGTAGAACGCGCCATTGTCGAAAGTACGAACCGCGCCAAGCCCTCGGGGGCCGCGGGTCTTGGACTGCTTCTTCTTCTTCTTCTTCTTCTTCGCCATCACCGCCTCCGCATCATCCACACCGCCAAGAGCGCCGCACCGCCGACGAGCAGCAGCCCGCCACCGTAGCCGCCAGCCTCGCCGCCAGCCTCGCCGCCATCCGCAGGGTAGTCCGGCGGCATCACGTCCGCGGCCGGGCTGCCGGGTGCGGGGGCCTGCGTGCTTCCTTTGCGGGTGTAGGTGGGCTTCATCCGCAGGGGATCGACGTAGCCCGGTGGCACCACGCCCAAGCCCACAAGAGGCACCCCGGGCACGCTGATGAGCGGCACGCTCGCCGCCATGAGGGGCCACGCGCTCCGACCGTACGCCCCGACGCCCGCCAAGCCCGTCGCCGTCCGAGGGCACGCCGCAGGGCCCGAGGGCCCGTCCGCGCGCACGAGAAGCTGGCCGCCGACGCGGCGCTCAACCTCGGTGCGCCCTCCCACCCAGTCGATGCCCGTGGCCTGCCAGAGAAGAGCGGGGTCGAGCGTGTCGCGGTTGTAGTTGCCCGGGAACGGAACCCGCCGGAGCTCCATGTGCAGGTGCGCGCCCATGCCCGGGAACTGGCCATTCGTCGTGTTGCCGACCTGACCCAGCAGCACGCCGGCGGTGACTCGAGCGCCGGGTACGATGCCGGGCGCGACCGCCGAGAGGTGGTTGTAGCTGGTGTAGAACGGGCTGGGCAGGCCCGGCAGATCGAGGTCGTGCCGCAGGACCACGGCGTTGCCGTAGCCGCCCATCTGCCGGACCTGCCCGACCGTGCCCGCTCGCGCCGCGTCGGCCGAGATTCGGGAGCCGGTGTTGCTCGAGATAAAGTCCACCACGCCGTCGATGGGCGCAAGCGCGGGCGAGCCCGTGCTCGCCACGAAGTCCATGCCCGCGTGGAGCTGGTCCCGCCGCGTGCGCTCGCGGTTGTACCCGAGGCCGTAGCCCCGGCCGATGAGCACTTCGGTCTGGTCGAGCGGCGGGATCGCGCAAGCCATGTTCAACACCTTGCGCGCGAAGGAGCAGACGACCCGGCCGCAGCGCGCACCACCGGGTCGTCCTCAAGCGCCTCTCAGCGCCCGATCACGAGGACTTCTTCTTCGCCTTCTTCTTCGCCTTCTTGCGGCGCGGCGAGCACCCGCAGAACTTCGCCTTCGAGATGCGCCGCTTCGACGAGCGCTTCGACGCCTTCTTCGCGGCCTTCTTCGCGGCCTTCTTCGCGGCCTTCTTCTTCGCAGCCATGACGGTCTCCTTCTTCATGCCTGCGACAGCGCGCAGGGGCAGGTATCGTGGTAGGTGATGGTGACGTGGTTGGCGTCCCGTCGCTTGACGAGGAGCCAGCGCCGGGTGGCCGGCATGTAGTAGACGTGCGACTTGCTGGGGTCCGCCGTCCGGTCGGGCCGGTACTGTGCCCGGAGCTGACCGAGCCGGTAGCGCAGCATCGACACGGGTACGATCTCAGGTGCCATGCCCCTCTCCTCGCCGGCTCAGTGCCGCTGACGCCGACGCGAGCCGTAGCGCCCGAGGCCGTCCATCGCCTGCGAGCTCAGGAGGCGCTCGCGGTCCTTCTTGATCTGCGCGGCCTCCTCGGCCGCACACACAGCCTGCTTCTGCTTCTCCTTGAGCAGAGCGTCACGGTAGAGCAGGGCCTTCTGGCCCGGCTTGAGCAGGTCGAGGTCCTTGCTGACCAGGGCCTTGAGCCGGTCGAGCGCCTCCGTCTTGGCCGCGCACGTCTTGGCTTTCTTGAACTCCTTGCGCGCGATGGTGCTCGGGCAGTCGCACTTCGGCGGGCCCTTGGGACCGGCCTTGCTCTCCGCCTTCTTCGCTGCCGCCTTGGCCGCCTTGGCCACCTTGGCCGCCTTCGCAGCCGCCTTGGCCGCCTTGGCCGCCTTGGCCTTCAGCGCGGCCTCGCTTTGCTTTGCCATGATGGTGTCCTCCTTTGCGAGCCGTTCAGCAGCCGCACTTCTTGACTTCGACGACGCGGACCTTCTTCCGGCCCGCGTGCCTCAGCGCGTCGGCCTTGGCCTTCGCGAGCCGCTTCTTCTTGTGGCAGGACACCGTGGACTTCCCAGCCTTGACCCTGTACGGCATGTTCTTCTTCTCCTTGGGGCTCGCCGGTCACATGCCGGTCGGCCAACACTTTAGCGCAACAGATACCACAGAAGCGCCACCGCGGGCAACGCGATGACCGCGGCACCGCCGCCTTGAGCTCCGCCGCCTCCGCCGCCGCCGCCTCCGCCGCCGCCGCCGCCGCCGCCTCCGGATGCGGTGCGAAGCTCGCACCCGCTCGGGCAGCCGCCCGCGGGTGCGATGGCGATG
>Ga0172373_10009829_pt1 | contig 11794 bp, 10 predicted proteins | sample Lak10m_2_FD_114546 | JGI IMG/M metagenome (GOLD analysis project Ga0172373, IMG submission 114546) | Freshwater microbial communities from Kabuno Bay, South-Kivu, Congo - kab_092012_10m | ecosystem: Environmental > Aquatic > Freshwater > Lake | place: Democratic Republic of the Congo... | reverse complement strand
GGACAAGAATACCAACAGGCTTAGTCTGCGGATCATAATTTCTCCTCATCCCGATCAAAATCGCTGAATGACAGGCTACTATAAACCACTGTTCTGTGCGCTGGATTGTATCATACCGGTATGCGGAACCGTTTTTCGTTAGCAGTTGTAAGGCGCAGATGATGGTTATGAACGCTATACTCAGCAGGTGAAGTGAAGGCGGCGAATCGAGGTTGAGCATGTCGAATGGGGATAGCAATCGCCCTACGGTGGGCGCGATTCTGGGGGATGGCACAGGGGTTCGGGGGACGCGCACCAAAGGACAGGGCGCAACGGGGCGATTGCCGTTGACGGCGGATATGCTGCTGAACGAACCCAGCGGCAATCTGTTCGGGCTGACGCAGAATGTGGCGATGGGCTGGAATCCTGAAGAAGTGAATCGTCAGCAGGTGGTGATCGTGAGCACGCATGGCGGGCTGCGGGCGGAGGATGGTCGTCCGGTGGCGCTGGGCTATCACACCGGACACTGGGAGGTGAATCTACTGGTGCGCGAGGCTGCCGAAACGCTGCGGGCGCAGGGCGCTGTGCCATTCGCCGCCTACTGTACCGACCCGTGTGATGGACGTTCACAGGGTACGGATGGCATGATGGACAGCCTGCCCTACCGCAATGATGCGGCGATGGTCATCCGTCGGCAGATTCGTTCGCTACCCACACGGGATGCGGTGATCGGGGTGGCAACCTGCGATAAGGGGCTACCTGCGATGATGCTGGCGCTGGCGGGGTGTAGCGATATACCCGGTTTGATGATCCCCGGTGGGGTGACGCTGCCGGACGAAACAGCCGAGGATGCGGGGATGGTGCAGACCATCGGCGCACGCTACACGCAGGGCGTGATTACGCTAGACTATGCGGCGGAGATGGGTTGCCGCGCTTGTGGTTCCAGCGGCGGCGGGTGTCAGTTCTTGGGAACGGCGGCCACGTCGCAGGTGGTGGCGGAAGGTTTCGGGCTGACGTTGCCGCACAGCGCCCTCTGCCCCTCCGGCGAACCGATCTGGTTGGATATGGCGCGGCGTTCGGCGCTGGCGTTGCTACGGCTGAAGAACGATGGGCGACGCTTGGCGGATTTGTTCACCGCGCAGTCGTTGGAAAATGCCATGATGGTACATGCCGCGTTCGGCGGTTCGACCAATTTGCTGCTCCACATTCCGGCTATTGCGCTGGCGGCGGGGCTACGTCCGCCGACTGTGAGCGACTGGCAGCGCGTGAATCGTAGTACGCCGCGTCTGGTGGATTCGCTGCCGAACGGCCCGCGCAATTTCCGCACGGTGCAGGTCTATATGGCGGGAGGCGTGCCGGAGGTGATGCTGCAGCTGCGGCGCATGGGGCTGCTGCATACGGACGTGCTGACGGCCAGCGGTGAAACGTTGGGCACGGTGCTGGACTGGTGGGAAGGGAGCGAACGGCGGCAGGCGGCACGGGCGCTGCTGCTGGAACAGGATGGCGTGGCGGCGGACGAGGTGATTATGGACGCAGACCGCGCCCGCGTTGCCGGACTGACCAGTACGGTGATCTTCCCGGTGGGCAATCTCGCGCCGCAGGGTTCGGTGGTGAAAGCCACCGCGATTGACTCGTCGGTGATTGACGTGGATGGGGTGTACCGCCATCGGGGGCGGGCACGGGTGTTCACATCCGAACGGGCGGCGATACAGGCGGTAAAGGGGCAGACGCAGCCGCCAGTGCAACCGGGCGACATTATGGTGCTGATCGGGATCGGGCCGCAGGGGACGGGCATGGTGGAAACCGCGCAGATCACGTCCGCGCTCAAATATCTGGAATGGGGGAAGCAGGTCACGCTGCTGACCGATGGGCGCTTCTCCGGTTTTTCGACGGGCGCGTGCATCGGGCATATCGGGCCGGAGGCGCTGGCGGGTGGTGCGATTGGCAAGGTGCGGGATGGCGATTGGATTGAGGTCATCCTTGACCGCCACCAGCTTGAGGGGACAATCCGGTTGGTGGGTACGGTGGACGGTTTGCTGACGGCGGACGCGGCGCAGGCGCTTTTAGACTCCCGTGAGCCGCATCCTGATTTGCATCAGCATCCGCGCCTGCCGGACGATACGCGGTTGTGGGCGGCGCTGCAAGAGGCCAGCGGCGGTACATGGGCGGGTTGTGTGTATGATGTGGACAAGATTATCACGGTGCTGAAGGCGGGGTTGAACGCCTTGCAAGCGGAAACAGAGAGGTAGGAGACGATGTACGCTTTAGGGGGTGAACTGGTCGCCCGTTCGCTGGCGGCGCAAGGGGTATCTACGCTGTATACCCTGTGCGGCGGGCATGTGATGGGCATTTATGACGGTTGTTTGAATAACGCGATCAAGGTGATTGACTTCCGGCATGAGCAAGCGGCGGCACATGCGGCGGATGCTCATGCGCGGCTGACGCGCAATGTGGGAGTGGCGGTGGTGACGGCGGGGCCGGGCGTGACCGATGCGGTGACGGGCGTGGCGAATGCTTACGAAGCCCGCAGCCCACTGATTCTGATCGGCGGGGCAGCGCCTCTCAAGACGAAGGGCATGGGGGCGCTGCAAGAGATGCCGCAACTGGCAATGTTTCAGGACATCACCAAAGCCAGTTTCACAATTACTGATACCGCCAGCATTCCGGCGCGGCTGCACGAGGCTTACCATGCGGCGCTGAGTGGTCGCCCGGGGCCGGTGTTCGTGGAGATTCCGTTCGATGTGTTGTTCAACGCGGTTGAGCCGCCGGAGATTCCGGGGCGGGTGACACTGGTGCCGCAGGAGCCGCAAGCGGGGGATGTGGCGGCACTGTTTGAACTGCTGCGCGGGGCGAGTAAGCCGGTACTGATCGCAGGGACGCAGGTGTACTGGGATGCGGCGCACACGGCGCTGCGCGAACTGACCGAACAGACCGGAATACCGGTGTTCACGAATGGCGCGGGGCGCGGCACCCTGCCGATGACGCATCCGAACTGCTTCAAATCGGCACGGAGCGCTGCGCTGCGCGAGGCCGATGTGGTCATCCTGCTAGGAACGCCGCTGGACTTCCGGCTAAAGTACGGACAGGATGGGTGGAATCCGTCCGCGAAGCTGATTCAGGTGGAAAGTGACCCGCGTGAATTGCACCGCAACCGCCGCGCCGATGTGGCGCTGACGGCTGATGCGCGGCTGGTGTTGGAAGCACTGGCGGAGGGGTTGCAGGGCATCCGCTATGATGACTGGCTGACGCGGGTGCAGGCGATTGAGGCGAAAAAAGAGGCCGAGCAGCAGCAGTGGACGACTCTGGCGGATAGTCCGGTGAATCATTTCCGGTTCGGCGCGGAACTGAATGCGTTCGTGGATGAAAATACCATCGTGATTGGAGATGGCGGGGACATCGTGACGGCCTGTGCGCGGGTGATGGATGTCACCCTGCCGGGGCAATGGATGGATCCGGGGCCGCTGGGGTGCTTGGGGGTGGGTGTGCCGTTTGCGATTGCGGTGCAACACTTGTACCCCGATAAGCGGGTGCTGGTCATCAACGGGGACGGCGCGTTCGGGCTGAATGGGTTCGAGTTCGATACGGCGGTGCGCTTCGGGTTGCCGATTGTGAGCATTGTGGGGAATGATGCGGGATGGGGCAATATTCGCGTGATTCAGCAGCAGATGATCGGGGAAGATCGGGCGGTGGCGACATCGCTTGCGCCGACTCGCTACGATAAAGTGGTGGAGGCGCTGGGGGGCTACGGGGAGTATGTGGAGCAACCGGAGGGTATTCGTCCGGCGCTGGAACGGGCGTTTGCCAGCGGCAAGCCGGCCTGCGTGAATGTGGCGCTCGACCCGAAAGGGCTGGCGAAAACCGCGCCGAACATGGCCTATATTCTATGAGGGTGAGCCGTCGGGTTTGAGGAGGTGTCTGTTGAGTAGGTCAGGCAGGTCGGTTGGTTGTACCTGATGGCAGACCACACCCTGCGGATAGATGATGAGGTTGGGGCCAGCGCCACAATGACTCAAACAGTTGGCGATTTCGAGTTTGATCGGCTTCGGATAGTCATCACCATTAGCGGCATCCAGCAGCGGTTCCAGCGCCTTCAGAATGGCATCTGCGCGGCGGCTGAGGTTGCAATATTGACCCCGGCACACCACGATACGCTGGCGTGGGCGGGTCATGGCGAGACAACCGGGGTTTTGGGCAGATACAACATTTGGTCAATGTAGATGCTGTCGGCGCTGTCGAGGCAGTTCCCCGCCACGATTTCTTCCACGCTACTATCGGTTTGCATGGCGAGTAGTCCGAGCGTGTCACCTGCGACAACGGTATAGGCTACCCATGTGGGCGGGGTGGCGGAGCAGGCTGGATTGAGGACGGGCGCGTTCGGGTCAACTGTGCCACTGCCGCCATCTGCCGGCGGGAAGTAGCCAAATTCGGGCGTTGCCAGCACCGAAGCGGGCGGGGTGGGCGTGGCGCGATTAAAGCGCAGGTTGCAGCCCGCCGCCAGCAACAGGGGAATGAGAAACAGGCAGAGTTGCTTGTGGTTCATCATTCCCCTATTTTACACGAATTTTGCCGTAGTGCCGCTTAGAACGCGGCGACGAGGCCGTCTTTGCGCGGGTCACTGCCGCCCAGCAGCACGCCGCTTTCAGGGTCGCGCCGGATGATCTGACCGTCCCCAAACACGCCGCGTCCGCGCCCGGAAACCGGACGGATGCGGTGTCCGAGTTCCGCCAACCGCGACAGGGTGGCAACCGGAATGCCTTCCTCAAGCGCCAGCACCGAGCTTTCTGTACCTTCTTCGAGGCAGAAGCGCGGGCGGTTGAGAACTTCTTGCGGGTTCAGTTGGTCGTCAATCATGCCGCTGATGATCTGAAAGTGCCCCTGCGGCTGCATGAAGCCGCCCATCACGCCGAAGCACGACCACAGTTCGCCGTCGCGGGTTGCCATGCCGGGGATGATGGTGTGATACGGGCGCTTGCCGGGGGCGAGGGCATTGGGATGCCCCGGTTGCAGACTGAAGCACGCGCCGCGATTTTGCAGGAATACCCCCGTGCCTTTGGCGACGATGCCGCTGCCCCAGCCGAAGTACAGGCTGTTGATGAACGAACAGGCGTTGCCCTGTCCATCCACCACGCTCAAGTAGACGGTGTTGGATGCGCCGAAGGGTGCGCCGTAGCCGGGGGGCTGCATCGCCCGTTCGGGGGAGACAAGCGCCCGCCGCTGCGCTGCGTATTGTGGACTGAGTAAGCCATCCAGCGGAGCCGGATTGGTGGCGGGGTCGGCAATGTACTGGCGGGCATCGGCAAAGGCGAGGCGCATGGCTTCAACCATCAGATGCAGGCGTTCCGGCGAGTCCCATGCCATCGAGCTGATGTCCCAACCGGAGGCGATATTCAAGGCTTGCAGCGCGGCTAAACCTTGCCCGTTGGGGGCGTGTTCATGCACGACCACGCCGCGATAGTCGGTTGAGATCGAGTCGCCCCATGTAGAGGTGTGCGACGCGAGATCAGCCAGAGTCATCTTGTTGCCCAGTGCTTGCATCGTGTCCACGATGGCCTGCGCGATGGGGCCGGTGTAGAAGGCGGCGGGGCCGCCGTCGGCGATGGCTTGCAGGGTGGCGGCGAGCTGCGGCAGGCGGACGATTTGCCCGATGACGGGGGCGCTGCCGTTCGGCAGGTAATCACCCGCGTTGGGACTCTGGCGCAAGAAGGCTTCGCTGCCCTGCCACGCCGTACCGAATACAGGATGAACGGGGTAGCCTTCGCGGGCGTGGTAGATGGCATCGGTTAGCACGTCGCGCAGGGACATCGTGCCATGCCGCGCCAACAGGTCGTGCCAGCCCATGACCGCGCCGGGGACGGTGACGGCATGGGGGCTGCGTTCGGGGATTTCGGTCATGCCCTGCGCGAGTAGGTCTTGAAGTTGGAGGGCGGCGGGCGCACGTCCGCTGCCGTTCAGGGCGCTGATTTGGCGTGTTTTGGCATCGTAGAATAGGGCGAAGCAGTCCCCGCCTGCGCCGGTTGAGGCGGGTTCGGTGACGTTGAGCATGGCGGCGGTGGCAATGGCTGCATCCGCCGCGTTACCGCCCTGACGGAGAATCTGCAACCCCGCTTGTGAGGCGAGGGGGTTGCTGGAAGCGACCATTCCGCGCCGTGCTGCGACCATAGACCGACGGGAGCGAAAATCGAAAGACATAGGTTTCATCATCAGACTCCTGCCGATTTAGGGCTGTGCAGGCTGTACGCCGCAGTAGGTGTCGAACCATTCGGTGATGTGCAAGAGATGACTCGTGCGGTGTTCTGGTTCACCAGCGCGAGTGAGTTCGTGGCCCTCACGCGGGAAGCGCACCAGTTTGACCGTGCCGCCGCTGCGCCGGACATAGGTGAATAACTGCTCACCTTCCGAGACGGGGACACGGTAATCGTTCTCGCTGTGGATGATGAGCAGCGGGGTCTTGATGCGGTGGGCATGTGCCAGCGGCGAGTGCTGCCAGAGTTGCATGGGGTCTTCCCACGGTTCGATGCCGAACTCGGTGGGGATGAAGCTGGGAATGTCAGTGGTGCCAGAGAAGCCGAGCAGGTTGTACACGCCGCGCTGGGCGCTGGCGCAGCAGAAGCGATCGGTGTGGGCGGTGATCCACGCAGCCATGTAGCCGCCGTAAGAGCCACCTGTGACGGCCATGCGTGCCGGGTCTACAAAGCCTTTTTTGAGCAGCGCATCCACGCCGGCCATCAGGTCATCGTAGGCCACGCCGCCCCAGTTGCCGTGCAGTGCCATCTGGAAGGCTTCGCCGTAGCCACCTGCGCCACGCGGGTTGGAATAGAACACGACATAGCCCCGTGCCGCGTGGAACTGCCACTCGTGCCACATGGATTTCATGGCTGGCCCCCACATGACATGCGGCCCGCCGTGAATGTGGAAGGCCAACGGGTAGGATTTGCCTTCTTCGTAGCCGACGGGCAGCAAGTACCACCCTTGAATCTCCACGCCGGAGGGGGATTTCCAGCGGAATTCGTGCGTTTCCTGCATGATGACCGTTTCCAGCAATTTCTCGTTCACGCGAGTCATCTGAACGGCATGATCTACGCTGGAAGCCTGCCAGTACAGTTCGGAGGGGTTGACGGGCGTGGAGGCACTAAATGCGATGCCCGCTTCGGCCTGCACATCGAATTGCTCGATATACATATTGCCGGCGACGACTTTCTCAACTTCGCCATCTTCGAGGCGAACGTGATAAATTTCGACAGTGCCTTCGCTCTGACCGCCGAACAGAAGCCCCCCGGCATCGGGTGTCCATTTGATGTCGGCGAGGTCGCGGTCGAATGCGAGGTTCAGGTCGCGGATTTCACCGCCGCCAACGGGCATGACGGCAAGGCGCACGATGCGCTCACTCAGGCGTTCGCGGGGGATGCGCCCGAAGGCTACCCATTGACCATCCGGCGAGGGCAGCGGCGAGAAGCTGCTATAGCTCTCGTCGGTGAGCTTCTCGGAAGCGCCATCGCTGACACGAATGCTGTACAGGCTGCTCCAGCGCCAGGGTTCATCCCCTTTGGGGTCGCTCATTCGCGCTGTGAATAGGTATTCGCTGTCCGGTGTCCATTGGGGCGGGTTGTGGTCGGCATCCACATCGGTCAGGCGGCGCGGGCGGGCTGCGTCTTTGTCCAGCCCTTCGGCGATGGGCATGACGTAAATCTGTGCGAAACGGTCGCTGAGGTAACTCGTTCCGGTGCGGTAGGGCAGGCGCTGCGCGATGCGCGGGTCGAAACGCTTGGCTTCATCCTGATCGCGGCGTTCTTTGCGCTGTTTTGCGTCCAGTTTGTCCACCGGCTTGGGGTCTTCTTCACGGCGATCTTCGCGCCCGCGTTCGTCGGCGTTCATCGGTGCGAGGAAGGCGATTTTCGTCCCATCGGGCGACCATGCCGGGTCTTTCGCGCCGTTGGGGAGGGCGGTCAGGGCACGGGCTTCGCCGCCGGGTTCGGTCATGCGGAGCAGGTAAATCTGCGGCTTTTCGTCGCGGGTGGAGGTGAAGGCCAGCGTTTTGCTATCGGGACTCCAGCGCGGTTGCGTATCTTTGCCGCTGCGGGTGAGTTGGATCGGGTCGCCGCCGCTGGTGGAAACCAACCAGATATTGCGTTTATACCCGTTTTCCATGCGATCTGGCGCGGTTTGGACGTAGGCAATCCAGCGCCCATCCGGGCTGATGCGCGGGTCTTCGACACTGATGATTCGATACAGATCGTCAGCGGTGATGCGTTGTTTCTCGGTCAAGCGCGGCTCCTTTACAGACTGTGGGCAGAACTTTGGTGAGAATTATAGCGCAGCCTGTTTTGACGGATGAACCAATTCGCACCATGCTCGTATTAGGGATAGGAACGAGATGAAGGGGTGCGCGGTGCGCGCAGACGAACAGTTGGCGCGAGGGTTACAACAGGGGGATGCCGAGTGTCTGGGGGCGCTGGTTGACCGCCATTATGCGCCGCTGGTCGGCTACCTGTACCGGATGACGGGCGAACGCCCGCTGGCGGAGGATTTCGCACAGGAGTGTTTCGTGCGGGTGCTGCGGGCTATCGGACAGTATCAGTATCCGCGTCCGTTCAAGTCGTGGTTGTACCAGATCGCCACCAACATCACACGGGACTATTTTAAGCGGGCGGCGGCGCGTTACGAGATGACGATGCCGGATGATTGGGAGATGACCGACGATGAGCAAGAACAGCCGGAAATGATGGTCGCACGCACAATGTCCACCGAGCAAGCGTTGGCGGCGCTGCGTACACTACCGGAGACACAGCGGGCGGTGATTTTGCTGCGTTATGACCGCGAATTCTCGCTGGCGGAGATTGCGGCGGCGCTGGATATCCCTCTGGGAACGGTCAAGAGCCGCCTGAGTCTGGGCTTGCGGCAACTGCGGCAGCAGATGAGCGTGGCGGAGGTAGAGACTGAATGATGAACAATAACGATCAAGTGGAAGATCGTCAGCGACAGTTGTTGGTGGAAGATGGCGCACAGGCCGATGAAGCGCAGGCAGTTGTGAGCGTGATGGAGGCGCTGCGGACTGCGGATGTGGCACTGGATGCAGCGGCACGGGCGGCGCTGCTGACGCGGTTGCTACCGGAAATGCCACCGCGCAGGTTGACCCATCGGGAAAGACTGGTTCAGTGGTGGCCGCTGCTGCTGATGCGTTCGCAAATGCGGGTGGTGCGGCACGAAATCTGGTCGGCCTCGGTGCTGATGCTGGCGCTGGGGGTGATGGTGACGCTGGCTGTCGGAGCCACAGACGGAAAGGCGCTGCTGCCGTTCACGGTGCTGGCTCCGGTGGTGGCGGCGGTGGGTGTGGCGCTGCTGTACGACAGCGATATGGCGGCGGTGCTGGAACTGGAGGCGGCGACACCGGCATCGGCGCGGTTGCTGCTGCTGACGCGGTTGGCGCTGGTGTTCGGCTTCGATCTAGTGCTGGCGTTGGCAGCGAGCGTGCTGCTGGCGGTGCTGGATGCCCAGATATTGCTGTGGCCGCTGGTGGAATCGTGGTTAGCGCCGATGGCGTTTTTGTCGGCGCTGGCGTTTGCACTCACGATCATTCTGGGCGAATCGCTGGTGGGCATTTTCGCCGGACTGGTTATCTGGGGGCTGCATGTGGTGACGTACAATCTGAGGGATGCGCCGCCGCTGCTATACCTACTCTCGCTCCCCGGCCTGTCGTCTGCGGAGTTTCGTCCGGCGCTACTGCTGGCGGGTGTGCTGCTGGTGGGGCTGGCGTTGTGGTCGTTCGATCTGCGCTCCAATAGAGGCGGGATAAACACATGATAGACGTGATGAAACTGCTGCGCGGATTTCGCGGTTTGCTGGTCGCGGTGGGAGTCGTCGTGGCGGACGCGCTGGCGGTGCAGATTGTGATGCTCGATCAGAAGGGGCAGACGCTGCCGCTGGATCAGAGCCGGATGTTCTTGGGACTGATCGCGCTGCTGATGGGCGGGTTGCTGCTGGTGCAGGGGCTGGGGGTGGTGCTTTTGCTCAAACAGAGGCCGGCAATCGCGTGGCGAATGAGCTTCCGGCTGATGGGCTGGCTGACGCTGGTGATCGGCGCTGTTGTTACCGTGTTGGTGATGCTCATCAAACCTGACCCGCGAGGGCTGCCGTTTGCGGGTTCGCGTCTGGCGGTGGAAGCGATTATGCCGCTGGTGGCGGGGGTGAGCGCGGCATTTGCGCTCTCGCCCGATGATGAGCCGGCGCTGGAGGTGACGGCCGCCGGGCCGCGCCCACTGGGGTGGCTGCTGGGCGAACGACTGCTGGCAACCGGGCTGGCACATGCGGCGCTGACAGTGACGCTGATGCTGGTGAGCCTGTTCGGTGAGGGCGAACGTAACCCGGTGGAGGCGATACTGCGCTGGTTGCCTGCTATGCTGCTGTTCATGGGGTTGGGGGCGTATATCACGCTGCGGTCACGGCAACCCGCAATGGGCGCCGCGCTGGTGGGGTTGCTGTGGTTCGGTTTTGCCTTTATGGGCGTGTCGCTGCTGCCGGGTGTGCCTGCGCTGCGTCCGTTGAACCTGATTCAGCCGATCTTCTGGGCGTTCTATGCCTATTTGCAGCCACAGATGATGCTGCATGAGGATTATCTGCTCAATCGCTGGATGGTGACTCTGATGGGTCTGCTGTTGATGAACGCAGCGATTGGACGGCTGCGGGACGAAGAAACTCTGTTGTTTGGCAAACGGGCGCGGCAAATGCCACGAGGAGGTGCGGCATGATGAGGCAGGTATGGGCGGTGGCGTGGTTCGAGTTCAAGATGCACTGGCGGCGGCGGGCGCTGCTGGTGGTGACGTTGAGCGTGGCGGCTTTGATCGGCATGATTCTGGTGATCGTTTCGAGCAATGACACCCGGCAGCAGCTTTCGTCCGGCACGACGCAGGAACTGCTGGATATTGTGCCGTTCTTCTGGATTGCGCTGTATTTCTGCCTGCTGGTGCTGTATGGCCCGATTATGGCGGATGTGGTTCCGCTGGATCGGCATTACGGGGTGCGCGAACTGCTGGAGAGCTTGCCGCTATCGGACGCTGCCTATTTGTGCGGCAAATTATGCGGGATGGCGCTGGCGTTGGCCTCCGGTTTGCTGATTTCAGTGGCGCTGATCGGGATAGGCGGTTTGCTGGTGTACGGCGCGGTGGATATCAGCCGGTTGCTGCGGATGTTCCTGATCGGGGCGCTGCCGGTGGTGGTGCTGAATGGCGGGCTGACGCTGCTGCTGTCCGCCGCACAACCGACGCGCCGGCGGGCGGCGGCTATCGGTGCGGGGGTGGCGATTCTGTGTATCTTCCTGTTTGCGAACGCGGTGACGGCTATTCTGGCACAGAACGCGAACACGCTGCTGGATAGTTTGAACCCTGCGCGACCTGCCATCCTGCGTTTTTTCATCGTGGCAACCGCGCAAGATGATGTGCTGCTGGCTCCTGTGCGAAACGATCTTCTGGTGACACTGGTGATGGGTGGGGTGCAACTGGCAGTGGTGGGGGCGGCGGTGTGGGGCTGGATACGTTGGAAGGCGGGGCGGGCGTGATGGATAGGTACTGGCGGCAGATGTGGGGGATTGCCCGTTACGAATTGCGGATGCAGTGGCGGCGGGGGATGCTGCGGATGGTCATGTTCATCCTTCCTCTCGCATCGGTGCTGGTTATTTTCTTGCTGGCGGGGATGCAGGCGCAACTGATGGATAAAAGTTTTAGCGCTCGCATAGAATGGGTGGGGCATACTTGGCGAGGCAGTCGAAGCGAAACGGTGTGGCAGCGAGATAGCGTAGGAAGGCATCGCGCAAGCTAGGCAGGTC
>Ga0172373_10009824_pt1 | contig 11797 bp, 8 predicted proteins | sample Lak10m_2_FD_114546 | JGI IMG/M metagenome (GOLD analysis project Ga0172373, IMG submission 114546) | Freshwater microbial communities from Kabuno Bay, South-Kivu, Congo - kab_092012_10m | ecosystem: Environmental > Aquatic > Freshwater > Lake | place: Democratic Republic of the Congo: South-Kivu... | reverse complement strand
GCCGGAGCCTTGACCACGGTGGCCTTCAGGATCACCTGCGGCTCCTTCGGCCGGTCGGCCTGGCCGCGCGGCGTGTTGACGATCTTGTCGACCGCGGCCAGGCCGGCCACGACCTTGCCGAAGGCCGTGTAGCTGCCGTCGAGCGACGGGTAGGTCTGGTGCATCACGAAGAACTGGCACGAGGCCGAGTCCTTCAGCGGATCGTCCGGCCCCTTCTTGCCGGGCGTGCCGCGGCGCGCCATCGAGAGCACGCCACGCGTGTGCTTCCTGTCGCTGAACTCGGCCTTCAGCTGGCGCGGGCCGTTGCCCCCGCCGGTGCCGTCCGGATCGCCGCCCTGGATCATGAAGCCGGGAATCACGCGGTGGAACGTCAGGCCGTCGTAGAAGCCGGTCTGCGACAGGTCGAGGAAGTTGCGCACGTGGCCGGGCGCAGTCTCGGGCCAGAACTCGGCCAGGATGTCGCCGCGGTTCGTGCGCAGCAGCACCCAGTACTGCGCGAGGTTGGCCGTCGCGACCGAGGCCTCGTCCATGAACTTGAGCTCCTTCGCCACGGCCTCGAGCCGGCGCACCTTCTTGGCCGGCAGGTCACCCCAGGCGAGCTCGAAGTCGGCCGTGCCCGCGAGCAGCGTTCCGAGGTCGAGGTCGATCGTCTTCTTCTCGCCGCCGCCGAGGGCGAGCGCGGCCGCCGCGCCCTTGTCGGCCAGCGGCTTCCCGTCGAGCGTGAAGCCGGCCGGCGTGAGGCGCCAGCCTTCGACCGTGGCGCCGTCACCGGGGGCAACGACCTGGATGCGCACCGGGAAGGACTGCCCGGCCACGTGGTAGCCGGGAAGCTCGACGGTGACCTTGGCGTCGCCTGCGAACGCGAGGAGGAGTGCTGCTAGGTGGATCATCGCTCTAGACCTTCTTGTCGCCTTGCCACTTGTAGAAGCCCTCGCCGCTCTTCCGTCCGAGCTTCTTCTCCTGCACCTTCTGGCGCAGGATCTCGGGGATGGCGAAGGCCGGTTCTTCGGGGAAACGCGCGACCCATCCCTCGAGGATCGCGAGCGTCGTGTCGAGACCGACGTAGTCGGTCAGCGTGATCGGGCCCATCGGATGGCCGCAGCCGTACTGCATCGCGGCGTCGATGTCTTCCTTCGAGGCGTCGCCGCGCTCGAGCATCTGCAGCGCCTGCGTCATGTACGGCACCAAGAGGCGGTTCACGACGAAGCCGGGCGTGTCCTTGCAGGCCACGGGCACCTTGCCGACGCTCTCGCCGAAGGCGCGCGCGGCCGCGAAGACGCTCTCCTCGGTCTTGTCGGTGCGCACCACCTCGACGAGCTTCATCAGCTGCACCGGGTTGAAGAAGTGCAGCCCGACGAAGCGCGCCGGGCGACCGCTGGCCGCGGCCATCTCGCCGATCGGGAACGAGCTCGTGTTCGAGGCGAAGATCGTCCCGGGTTTGCACAGCTGGCCGAGCGCGCCGAAGAGCTCCTTCTTGGCGCCGAGGTCCTCGACGATGGCCTCGATCACGAGGTCACAGTCGGAGAGCGCCTTGCGCTCGAGCGCGCCGCTGATGCGCGCGCGCGTCGCGGCCGCGTCGGCCTTCGCCTGCTCGGGCGCCTTGCCCTTCTCGATCGCCTTCTCGGCCAGCTTGGCGAGGCTCTTGTCGATGCGCGCCAGGCCGGTATCGAGGAAGTTCTGCGCCCCCTCCAGGACCACGACCGTGTACCCGGCCTGGGCCGCGACCTGCACGATGCCGTGGCCCATCAGGCCGCAACCGACCACTCCGACTTTCTGGATCTGCATTTCGTTCTTCCTCTCGGGTGTACGGGACGAGGTGGGGATCAGTGGGCGCGCCGGTGAAAAGCCGTGGCGAAACCCAGGCCGCCCGAGATGCACAGGGTCGCGAGGCCGTTCCGGGCCCCGCGCCGCTTCATCTCGTGCAGGAGCGTCACGGCGATGCGCGCGCCGGTCGCGCCGATCGGATGGCCGAGCGCGATCGCCCCGCCGTTGACGTTCAGGCGCGCGGGCTCGATCGGGAGCTCGCGCAGGCAGGCCAGGACCTGGGCCGCGAAGGCCTCGTTCAGCTCGACCAGCTCGTAGGCGTCGAGCGCGAGCCCGTTCTTGCGCTCGAGCGCGCGGAAGGCCGGCACCGGGCCGAGGCCCATCACGCTCGGGTCGAGTCCGACCTGCACGCTCGCGCCCACCTCGGCCAGGGGCTCGAGCCCGAGCTCGCGCGCCGTGCTCGCGCGCATCACGAGCAGCGCCGCGGAGCCGTCCGTGATGCCGCTCGAGTTGCCCGCGTGCACCGTGCCCGCCTTCGGATCGAAGACCGGCGGCAGCTTGGAGAGCGACTCCAGCGTCGTGTCGGCGCGCACGTGCTCGTCGGTCGCGAAGCGCACTTTCTCCTTCTTCGTCACGAGCTCGAGCGGCGCGAGCTCGTCCGCGAAGCGCCCGGCGGCCAGCGCGGCCGCGGCCTTGCGCTGGCTCTCGAGCGCGAAGGCGTCCTGCGCGGCGCGCGGGATCGCGAGCGTGCGCGCGAGCTTCTCGGCCGTCTCGCCCATCAGCATCTGCGCCAGCGGACACTGGAAGCCGTCCTGGTACATCGCGTCGACGACGGGCGCGTGTCCGAGGCGATACCCGCGGCGCATCTTCGGCAGGAAGAACGGCAGCCCGCTCATGCTCTCCGCGCCACCGCCGATGGCCACGTCGCAGCGCCCGAGCTGCACCGACTCGACCGCCAGCGCGACGGCCTTCAGGCCCGAACCGCAGGCCATGTTCACGGTCCAGGCCGGCGTCGTCTCGGGGATCCCGGCGCGCACGCTGATCTGGCGCGCCACGTTCGGACCGCCGCCGGCCTGACGCGCGCAGCCCATGACGACCTCGCCCACCGCGGAGGGGTGCACGCCTGCGCGCGCCAGCAGGGCCTGCACCACGGCCGCGCCGAGGTCGGCCGCCGACCAGTCCGCCAGCGTGCCGAGGTAGCGCCCGATGGGCGTCCGCAGGGCATGGGTGACGACGACGGGCTCGCGTTCGGGCGCTTGCACGGTGGGGTTCTCGCGGATCCTCCGGGGCCGGAAGGGCCTCCCGGGCGACGCCCCGGCCACGGTGGGCCTGGAGGGGGGCCGCGCGGAGCCTGTACCCGCGGAGTTCGAAGGCGAAACAGGGTAGGAGGCTGGCACGACCGGCACAAGCAAAGCCCGGCCTCCGCGGGGATCCCGCCGGGCTCGTTCCGTCCGCCCGGCCGCCCGGGGTAGGATCCCGGTGGTCTTCGTGCCGGCCCCCGCCGGCCCCTCCCCGAAGTCCGCAGCACAGCACCTTGGAGCACGACGAAACGCGCGCGGAAGCCCTGGGTCTCTCCGGCGAGCCGGCACCGGCCGCCGCACCGCGCGGCGTCGAGCGCGGTGCACCGCCCGCGGCCCCGCTACCGGCGCCGCGCGCCACGCGCTCGGAAGTCGGGTTGCTGCTCTCGCTGCTGGCCGACGATTCGCCGGCCGTGCATGCCCCGGTGCGCACGCGCCTCGTGGCCCTCGGACGCGCGGCGGCGCCGGCCCTGCGGCGCGCCACGCGCAACGCCGATGCGCGCCTGCGTGGCCGCGCGCGCGCGGCCCTGGCCGAGCTCGAGCGCGGCCAGGCCCTGCGCCGCCTGCTCGCCTATGCGCTCCGTCCGGAGATCGACCTCGAGCGCGGGCTGTTCCTGCTGGCGAACCTCGAGCGCGCGCGGCTCGACCGACGGCCCTACGTGCGCGCGCTCGACGCGATGGGCGCGGCCGTGCGCGAGCGCGTGGCCGCGGCCCCCGATCCCGCCTCGGCGCCCTTCGCGCTGGCGCAGTACCTCGGCAACGAGCTCGGCTTCGTCGGTTGCGAGGCCGACTTCAACCATCCCGACCACATCCACCTGCACCGCGTGATCGAGAAGAAGCGCGGCATGCCGCTCGCGCTGGTGGCGGTGTACCTCTTCGTCGCGCGCCGCGCCGGACTGCGCGCCGCGCCGATCGCGCTGCCGGGGCGCGTGCTGCTGCGGCTGTATGCGGGCGAGCGCTCGCTGATCCTCGACCCGTTCCTGGGCGGCAAGGCGCGCACGCGCCAGGACTGCATGAACTACCTCGCGCGCCACGGCCTCGTGCCGCGCCCGCAGTGGTTCGCCGACGCGCCCGACGCGGCGCTCCTGTACCGGCACGTCCTGAACCTGCTCGGCAGCCACCAGGCGCGCAGCCACGGGCGCGAGGCGGACGAGCTCTCGCGCGTGGCGAGCGCGATCAACCGTCAGCGCCAGCGCCGCAACGCGCGCTGAGCCCGTGCACGCTCCGGGCGACAAGGGCCGCGTGGTGCCCGTTTTCCCGCTGCCGAACGTGTGGCTCTTCCCCGGGGTGGTGCTGCCGCTGCACATCTTCGAGCCGCGCTACCGCAGGCTGGTCGAGGACTCGCTCGACGGCCCGGGGCGGCTCGTGCTGGGCACGATCGTCGGCGGACACGAGCACGAGGCGGCGGGCGCTCCGCCGATCCACGGCATCGCCGGGCTGGGCGAGATCGGCCGGCACGAGAAGCTCGCCGACGGCCGTTTCAACCTCTTGCTCGTCGGCCTGGCGCGCGTCTTCGTGCAGGAGGTGCCGAGCGAGCACCCCTACCGGCTGGTCGAGTGGCAGCCCGCGCCCGAGGTCCCCGTCGCGCCCGAGCGCGCCCCCGAGCTCGGCACCCGGCTGCGCGCCGCGCTGGCCCAGCGCGCGCCCGACTCACCGTCTCCGACGGCGACGGCGTCGCTCTCGCACCTCGCCGACCTCCTGCTGATGCGCATCCCGCTGCCGCACGCCGAGCTGCACGCGCACTATGCCGAGCTCGACCTCGAGCAGCGCATCACGGACCTGCTCCTCGAGCACGAGAGCGCGCCGCCGCCCGGCGACTGACGGCGTCACTCCGCCGCGGAGTGCGCCGCGGGCGGATCGGGTGCGAGCGCTTCCTCGAGCGTCAGCGCGTTGCGACCGGTGAAAGCCGCGCGCCGCACGGCGCAGGGTTCGAGATCGCAGTGCGCGCAGTGCGCGCGCCAGCAGGGGTCGGTGTGGAAGGCGACCTCGCCCTCGATCGCGAGCTCGCGGATGACGTCCTCGGCCAGCGCGTCGGAGAGCACGTGGGCCTGTTCTACGCTCCAGAACTCGGGCACGACGAGGTGCGCATCCACGTGGTGGAAGCGCCCGGTGCGGATCGCGCGCAGATGGTGCACCGAGATCATCCCGTTCCCGCGCCGCCGGTCGAGGGCGGCGAGCAGACGACCGAGGAGCTCGCTGTCCTCCTCGTCGAGCAACCCGCCCGCCGCGCGGCGCACCAGCTTGAAGCCGGTGCGGAACAGCGCCAGCGCGACCGCCGCGGCGATCAGCGGGTCCAGCCAGGCGAGCCCGGTCACGCGCACGGCGAGCAGGCCGACCAGGATCCCGGCGCTGGTCCACGAATCCGAGAGCACGTGCTCGCCATCGGCCACGAGCGTGAAGGAGCGGTGCCGACGCCCCGTGCGCACGAGGAACAAGCCGAGCAGGAGGTTCACGACGCCAGCCCCGAAGACCAGCACGAGGCCCGTGTCGAGCTCCTGCGGCGCACCTCCGCGCCACAGGGCCTGGGCCGACTCGTACACGATCCAGATCGCGGCCAGCACGATCAGCCCACCCTCGAAGGCGGCCGCGAAGAACTCGATCTTGCCGTGGCCGTAGGGGTGGCTCCGATCGGCGGGGCGCCCGGCGAAGACCAGGCTGCCGAGGCCGAACAGCGCGGCCACGACGTTGACGATCGACTCCAGTGCGTCGGACAGGATCGCGGTCGAGCCCGTGCGCCGCCAGGCCTCGAACTTGACCGCCAGCAGGGCCACTGCGATCAAGAGCGAGAGCGTGCCCGCGCGCAGCCGCAGGCGCTCGTCGGCGCCGGAGGTTCTCATGCGAGCTCGGCCACCACCGGTGCGTGGTCGCTCGGCTTGATTCCGCCGCGTGCCACGAGGTCGACCTCGACCGAGCGACAGGCCGCCTGGGCCGCGGCCGAGAAGAAGAGGTAGTCGATGCGCAGGCCCTTGTTGCCGCGCTCGAAGGCGCGCGTGTAGAAATCCCACCAGGTGTAGACGCCCCCCTCGGGATGGAAGTGGCGCAGGCCGTCGCTCCAGCCGTCGGCGAGCAGCGCCGCCAGGGCCTCGCGCTCGCGTGCGCTGCACAGGATCCGCTCGTGCCAGGCGCGCGGATCGTGCACGTCGAGGTCGTCGCGCGTGACGTTGAAGTCGCCACCGATCACGACCTTCTCGCTGCTCGGGAAGCGCTGCGCCAGGGTCGCCCGCAGGTCCGCCAGGAAGGCGAGCTTGTCGTGGTAGCGCGCGTGCCCGACCTCCTGACCGTTGATGACGTAGACCGAGGCCACCAGGTACTCCCCCACCTGGGCCGTGATGACGCGTGCCTCCTCGGCGAAGCGCCCGCCGAGCAGGCCGTGCTCGACCGCCTCGATGCGCCCGCGCGCGAGGATCGCGACCCCGTTGTAGGTCTTCTGCCCGAGGTGGGCGATCGAGTAGCCGAGTTCCTCGATCGGTTCGCGCGGAAACTGCGCGTCGAGGCACTTCGTCTCCTGTAGGAGCACGACGTCGGGCCGGGTCTCGGCCAGCCAGCCGGTCAGGCGCTCGAGGCGCGCGCGGACCGAGTTCACGTTCCAGGTGGCGATGCGCATGGCGCGCGTACTTGTACCGCCCGCGACGCGCGACTTCGCGCCCGAAAATGCGCGGGCCCGCCGCGGGGAGCGTGAGCTCCCCGGGCGGGCCCGGAGTCGGATTCAGCAGGCCTTCAGGCCCTAGAACACGAACAGCTGCGGCGTGGAGCTCGGCAGCGAGCCGCACACGTTGCGCACCACGACGCGGTAGGTCCCGGCATCACCCAGGGAAACCGGGTCGAGATACAGCGTCGCGGCATTCTGGCCCACGAGGTCGACGAAGGGCGAGAACGGCACCGGCGACTTGAAGCGCCACTGGTAGCTCAGATTGAGACCCGTGGCGGACACGCTGTAGATGACCGTGTCGCCCGGCGTGACCGTCTGCGAGGGCGGGCCCGGCTGGACGGAGATCGTCGGAGCGCTGGTCAGCGTCAGGAAGGCCGGGCCCGCATGGCGCGAGCGCGAGCCGGAGAAGCAACGGACGTCGTAGAAGGCCGAGTCACCGGCGGTCAGCCCGCTGAGGGTCAGCGTGCTGTTCGTCTCGCCCGGCATGTCCACGAAGTTCTTGCGCCACTGGTAGGTGACGCCCTGACCGGCCGTGACGACCTCGAAGGTCACCGAGCCGCCGAGGCAGCCGAGCTGCGAGGCCGGCTGCGCGAGGATCTGGAAGCTGAGCTCGCCCGGCTGGAAGTGGTTGCCCTTCGAGGGCGGGAAGAGATCCGCCTCCGCGCTCTCGACGAAGCCGCAGTCGTCGGTGACCACGCACGAGTACGTGCCGTAGTCAGCCTTGACCGTGGCCGCGATCGAGTAGGTGTCGCTGTTCGCGCCGAGGATCGGCGTGCCATCGAGTTCCCACTGGTAGGTGACCGTGCCCGTGCCCGCGGCGACGATCGAGAACGAGGCCGGCGTGCCGACCGCGGTCGAGACCGTCGCAGGCTGCGACGAGATCGCCGGCTGCAGGAAGGACAGCGTGGCCGCCGCGCTGAGCTGGCCGCCGTTCGCGTCGTAGATCACGCAGTCGTAGCTGCCGCCGTCGGCCAGCACGGACGAGGCGATCGTGAGCGTGTCGGCCGTCTCGCCCGGGAGCTCGACGGTGTCCTTGCGCCACTGGTAGGTCAGCGGGCCGTTCGAGCTCGAGGCCACGACCTGGAACACGACGGGGTCACCCGCGCAGGCGACGACGCTGTCCGGCTGGTCCGAGATCGTGCCCGTGAAGCCGAGGCGGCCCCACTTGGTGGCCCAGCGGCTGTCCGCGTCGAGCACACCGACGCGCAGGCCGGCGTACTTCTGCAGGGTCCACAGGGTCGAGTCGTCGAGCGGATCGACCGCGCTCGAGCTGGCGAGACCCCACGGAGCCGTCGCGCCCGAGAGCGTCTTCCAGTAGCTCGACACACCGGCCGCGAGCAGCCGGATCGGGCTGTTCGTGTTGACCGGGTCCGAGGCCAGACGGAACACGTAGCTCGCCTCCGGGTTCTTCGTGACGTCGCCGTTCGAGAAGCCAATCAGGGCGTCACCGGCGCAGTTCACGGCGATGCTCGGCGTGAGGTGCATGGTGTCGAGCGCGCCCGGGACCTGGCCGTTCTGCAGGACCATCCCGTTCGGAGCGGGCAGCGAGCTGCCGGCGTAGGCCAGGCTCGGATCGATCTGGTACCAGCAGATGCCGGTCGAGGTCGGCGCGGCGTTCGTCGCGGGACCCGGCAGGCCACCCGAGTGGGTCGCCCAGATCTTGCCGCTGCGGACCAGAGCGCTCGCCATGCGGACGCTGAAGGCCGAGATGAAGCGCGCGTCGCCGACCTGGGTCATCGTGCGCTGCGTGCCGCTGAAGTTCTGCGACACGAAGTGGAAGCTCGTCGAGCCGCCGAAGGGCGAGCCGGCGATGCCGGAGGCGACCGGCGCCGTGCCGGTGCCCGTGATCTGCGTGATCTGCAGCAGGAACACGCCGCCCGAGGTGAACGAGTCGTTCACGAGGTACATGGTCGAGCTGCCGCCATCCATGTCGCGCGTCGGCATCGGCGAACCGCCACCGCTGCCGTGCACCGCCGCCATGAAGCCGGTGGCGAACACGCTGACGGTCAGCGGCGCACCCGCGAGAGCGTCGGCCTTGTTGCAGACCCACATCTTCGGACCGGCCGACGTGCCGGCCGGCGTGTTGAACATGTTGGCCGTGATCGTGATCCAGTTCTGGTTGTAGCCGAGCGGCGTCCAGTCCGGGAACGTCAGCGCGGCCGGGTCGGCCACGATGCCGTAGTAGTTCCACGCGCCGGTGGGATCGTCGGTGGCGCTGACGGCGAGCAGCATCTGCATCGTGCCGCCGGTGCCGCTACGTGCGCTGGCGATGAAGCGGTCCGACACGTTGTCGAAGTGCACGCGCGAGTGGAGCAGCGGACCGTTGTAGACCGGCGTCCAGAAGGTCACGGCCGTCACGGCCGAGACCGCCGAGCCGTCCTTGCCCTGGATCACGGCCTGCGTGTCCGACAGCGTGAAGAGGTGGTTCGGACCGACGGCGCCGGAGACGTTCGCGGCGTAGCTGAAGCCCGAGGTCGTGCCGTCGTCGAGCTGACCGTCGAAGGACGTGATCGTGGTCGGCTCGGAGAGGAACGGCGTGCCGCAGGAACCGCTGGCCTCGTAGACCTCGCTCTGGGGCGCAGCGAGCAGCTTGCCCGGCGCGCCGATCTCGACCGCGGGCAGATCGAACGGACCGACGTTCGACACGAGGAGCTCCGGCGCGATCGTGCGGTTCGTCGCGTCGAGCGGCAGAAGCTGGCTCCAGGTGGCTTGCACCGGAGCGACGCTCAGCTGCTCGGAAGGCTGGATCTTGTGCGGTGCGACCTGCGGGGCCTGCTGGGCCACCGGCGCACCGGCCAGCCATGACGTGAACGTCACGGCAAGCCCGAGACTGGAGTGCTTCAAGAGGTGATTCATGGGTTGCTCGTAGAAAACGAAACGAAGTGTTGCTGGGTCCGCCCAGCCACAGGACAAACTCCTCGCCTGCGCGGTCGTCTGCCGTTGCGTGACCTAGGATGCGGCTCGTCATGCTATGGGCACCCGGATTTTCCCGCAATCGGGCCCGGAAGTTCTCGCCCGCGCGCGCCTCGAGAAGATGCGTGCAAACCGCCGGAATCCAGCCCACGCAGGGAACCCGCGCCCGCTCCCACGCGTCGCCCGGCGCTACAATCGAAGCGCGTTGAGTGACTCCGCTGCAATCCGGCTCGAGTGCGCGGCCTTCCTGGACGGTGCCGCGGCGCGCGACCTGCCCTACCCCCGCGACACGGTCCGGGGTTGTATCGAGCGCTTCCTCGCCTGCGCCTACCGCGACCTGGGTAAGGCCCCGCACCTGCTCGAAGGCGACGAGCTCGAGGAGCTGCTCGGCCAGCGCCTGCCGGCCCACTTCGGAGTCCGGGATCCGCTGGCCGAAGCCGTCGAGGACGTCCTCACGGCCTATCTCGCCGACCTGGGCGAGCGGGCCGTCGTGCTGCGCGCCTACGAACTGCGCCGGGCGCTGCTGGAGCATGCCGGGGCCTTCCGCCGGCGGGTGGCGGCCGGCGACCTCGCCGGGCGGGCCGCGGGACCCGCGGCCCGGCCCTTCGTGCACCGCGTCGACAAGACCGGACGGAACGACCCCTGCCCCTGTGGCAGCGGGAAGAAGTTCAAGCAGTGCTGCCAGCGCCTGGGCGGTTGAGGGGCGTTTTCGCCCCGCAATCCAGGAGGGCGCTTCTTCGCCCCGCATCGTGCGCGTAACCTGTCCGGCTTCATGACCCCGCAAAGAAGTCGAGGCCGCGGGCGCGGAGGCGCGCGGCCCCCCGGTCCCCGGCGCGAACACGTTCCCGAGCTGCATCCGGTCGAGGAGCCGCCCGACATCCAGACCTTCGCCGAGTGGCCGCTCGGTCCCGATATCCAGCGCGCGATCGCGGCGATGGACATCGTCAAGCCGACACCGATCCAGGCCCTGGCGATCGGGCCGGTGCTCTCGGGCCGCGACGTGATCGCCAAGGCCCAGACCGGCACCGGCAAGACGCTCGCCTTCGGCGCGCCGATGATGGCCAAGATCGACGCCGCGCGCGCGACGGTGCTCGGGCTCGTGATGTGCCCGACGCGCGAGCTCGCGCAGCAGGTGCACGGCGTGCTGGCGACGCTCGGCTTCCCGCGCGGCGTGCGCGTGGCGATGTGCGTCGGCGGCGATCCGATCCAGCCGCAAGTCGCCGAGTTGCAGGCCGGCGCGCAGGTCGTGGTCGGAACCCCCGGGCGCATCCTCGACCTCTACCAGCAGCGCTTCCTCTCGTTCCCCTGGACCGAGTTCGTGGTGCTGGACGAAGCCGACAAGATGTTCGAGATCGGCTTCATCGACGACATCAAGAAGATCCTCTCGTTCACGCCGGAAGAGCGTCAGACGCTGCTCTTCTCGGCCACCTTCCCGACCGAGGTACTGAAGCTCGCGCGCGAATCGACGCGCGATCCGCTCGAGGTCGCGACCGCAGCCGGCACGGTCACGACCGACACGGTCGACCAGTGCTTCATCAAGGTCGACGAGGACGACAAGCCGATGGCCCTGATCCGCCTGCTCGAACAGAGCGGCGAGAAGGACGTCTTCCTGGTCTTCTGCGCGCGCCGCACCGATGTCGACCGGCTGATGCGCTCGCTCGAGCGCGCGCAGCTCTCGATCAAGGCCCTGCACGGCGGCTACGACCAGGCCTCGCGCTTCCGCGTGATGTCCGCCTTCCGCACGGGCGAGGTCAAGGCCTTGATCGCGACCGACGTGGCCTCGCGCGGGCTCGACGTGGAGCACGTCACCCACGTGATCAACTACTCGGTCCCGCGCGACGCCGAGGACTACACCCACCGCATCGGCCGCACGGGCCGCGCGGGACGCTCCGGCACGGCCATCACCTTCGTGACCCAGCGCGAGTACCGCGACTGGGAGGACATCACCGTGCGCACCAAGGCCCGCGTGACCGAGCTCGAGCTCCCGGGCCGCACCGGCGCACGACGCGACCGGCCGCGCCGTGACGAACGTCCGATGCGTGACGAACGTCCGATGCGTGACGATCGCCCGGTGCGTGACGATCGCCCGGTGCGTGACGATCGCCCGATGCGTGACGATCGCCCGATGCGTGACGATCGCCCGATGCGTGACGATCGCCCGATGCGTGACGAT
>Ga0172373_10009823_pt1 | contig 11798 bp, 22 predicted proteins | sample Lak10m_2_FD_114546 | JGI IMG/M metagenome (GOLD analysis project Ga0172373, IMG submission 114546) | Freshwater microbial communities from Kabuno Bay, South-Kivu, Congo - kab_092012_10m | ecosystem: Environmental > Aquatic > Freshwater > Lake | place: Democratic Republic of the Congo... | reverse complement strand
GGTGGCGGCGGTGCGGCAGGTTCAGGCGCAGGCGGCAACGGTGGCTCAGGTCAAGTCGTCATTCGTTATCTCACCGCAGACGCAACAGGTTTCACCATCAGCACGACAGGCACGGTCACGACAGGCACAGACGGCTCGTACACATTCCACACCTACGACTCAACAGGAACATTGGTGGTCGCATAATGGCACACTTCGCAAAGATTGAGAACGGCATCGTGCGTGAAGTCATCGTCATCGGCAACGGCGACTGCGCTGGTGGCGACTTCCCTGAGAGTGAAGCGGCAGGTCAAGCGTTTCTCGCAAGCATCGGATTATCGGGCGAGTGGCGACAGACTTCGTACAACCACAACTTTCGTGGCACATACGCTGGTATCGGATACACCTATGATGCGGTGAACGATGTATTCGTCGCACCGCCGACCGAGAACGATTCGGATTCTTGACGCAGGTGATTAGTCTGCGTGTCGTAAAGTTGAGGAGCAAACAAATGAAACTGACTAACCAGCACAAAGCGGCGCTCGCGTCGTACGCACGCAGCGCACTAGCAGCAGTTGTTGCGGTTGCAGCAACGGGCAACTATCAACCCGACGACCTACTCAAAGCAGCAGCAGCAGCGGTGTTGCCGCCATTGTTGCGTTGGTTGAACAGCAAAGACACAGCATTTGGGCGCAACAGTGCGTAAGTTGCCAATCAGTCCGCTGCTGCTACCAACCGACCTAGCAGACGTGCCAAACGGCAAAGTGCCAGAGCGACTGCTTACCGCAATCAAACCCAGCGGCAAACTGCATCACTTTGCAGCCGAGTCTTGGCAACGGTTGCAGTACGCAGCAGCACACGAAGGTTTGGACTTGGTGCACGTAGGTGACTACCGAACAATGAGTGCGCAGGAGCATTTGTTCTTGCTGCGCATGCGCACGTACCCTGACGCGAAACGCACCACGCAAACGACACGCACGTGGCAAGGCAAGACGTGGTATTTGCACACAGGTGCACCCGTCGCAACCCCCGGCACGTCTAATCACGGCTTGGGGCTTGCCATAGATTGCGCACTACGGGTCAACGGGCAAAGCGTCAGCATTACCGCCAAACCTGACGGTGCGTTCCGTAGCGGGTTGCGGTTCTTGCGCAAGTGCGCCCCCGACTTGGGGTGGAGTTGGGAGTTGCAAAGCGAGCCATGGCATTTGCGGTATGTACTTGGGCGGCGGTTGGGGTGACGTATGGACAGCAGCATCATTGTGGCAACCATTGCGGCAGTCGGTGCGGTGGTGGTTGCGCTTGTGCAACGTGGCAGGCGCGAGAATAAAGGCGACCACGCCGCAGTCATGCGCAGTATCAACATGATGCATAATGACGTGCGGGATGTGCGCAATGATGTGCGGGATGTGCGCAATGACGTGCACAATCATTTAGCGTGGCACGCAGGAGACGACGACCGTGACCGGACTAGCAGACGAGATACGCAACCAACCACCTAGACGCAGGCGGCGAAACCAAATAGACGTCGTGCTAGACCAACTGGACAAGGGTGACAAGCAGGCGCTTATTGACGCACTGAATGACCACACCATTAGCGCCATTGCAATCCTTCGCGTATTGCAAGCACGGGGGCTGCACATAAGCGAGTCAACAATCAGCAACTACCGACGTGGACTGTATGCCCCTCTCTGACGAGTTGCGCAACGTTGTGGCAAGCGCCGATGTGCGTGTGCGACGTGAACGTGACAGTGCTTTGCTGCAGGTTGCCAAACTGCAGGAGCAACTCGAGCGTGCCGAGTCGGCGTTGTCCATTGTGCGCAGCGCAGCGGACGCAGAACTACAGCCGCCGCACTGGTTGTCGCCGCCCGCAAAGCGTGCCAAGAGCGCTGCAACGCTGGTGTTGATGCTGAGCGACATGCACTTTGATGAGGTGGTGCTACCTGACGAGGTTGACGGATTGAACGCATACAACCGTGCCATTGCAACGCAGCGGTTGCAGCGATGGACGACGAACGTGGTCAAGTTGGCACGTCACCATTTGGCAGGGGTGCGCTATGACGGGTGCGTGTTGTTGCTGGGTGGCGACACGTTCAGCGGCGACATACATGAGGAGTTGACCGCAACCAACCACGACACCATCCTTGGCTCGCTGCTGTATTGGGCGGAACAACTTGCAGCAGCGGTGGACGTGCTTGGCAAGGAGTTCAAACACGTGCACTGCGCGGCTGTGCCCGGCAACCACGGGCGCACGACCCGCAAACCCCGTGCCAAACTGCGTGCTCGCACGAACTACGACTGGTTGTTGGCAAAGATGCTCGAGAAGCACTTTGCCAAAGATGACCGTGCCACGTTTCAAATCCCTGAAAGCGCCGACTGCTTGGTGCGCATTTATGGCATGGGGCACTTGCTGACGCACGGCGACCAAACCAGCGGCGGCGGCGGGATTGGCGGTATCTATCCACCAATCATGCGCATGCGTGCACGCAAAGCGCAGCGCTATTTGGCAACAGGACAATCGTTTGACACGCTTTGGCTTGGACATTGGCATCAGTATTTGCCCAGCCCCGGCATGGTGGTCAACGGAAGCATGAAAGGCGTTGATGAGTACGCCTACGTCAACAACTTTGCGTACGAGCAGCCGCAGCAAGCGCTTGCGTTGGTCGTGCCAGACAAGGGGATTACCCTGCAAGCGCCAGTGTTCTGCATGAACCGCAAAGCGGAGCGCTGGTAATGGCACGCCACAAACGCTGCGAGGTGTTGTGGCTGGACGCACATGATGCGACGACCGAGGCGTGGCATGACCTTGATGAACCATTTGACCCCGCACCCGTAGCGGTACTCACTCGCGGCTGGTTGTTGGAGCACGCCAAAGAAGGGCACGTTGTTGTTGCTGGCAGTTTGACGAGCGACGACACCGTTTCGCACGTCACCTGCATTCCGCTTGGCATGGTGAAAGTGTTGGAGACGTACTGACCAAGGCGCAACTTCGCAACAGGTGCGTCGTACATTGGACGCATGACCCAAACCGTACACATCCCCAAACAAGAACACGGCAGCCTTGCGTGGTTGCGCCAACGCCACCGTGACGAGCGTGGGCGCTGCATTGTCGGCGCTAGTGAAGTTGCGACCGTCATGCTTGCGAACGACTACGAAACGCCAGTGGATTTGGCGGTGCGCAAGTTGCAACACCCCGTAGTCACCGAGGCGAATGACGCAATGATGCGCGGCAACTGGTTAGAACCGTCGCTCATCAACTATGCAAGCGCAAAGATGGAGCGCACGTTGTTCACACCGTCAATCATGTACCTGCGTGACCGCATCATTTGCACGCTGGACGCAATCGCAACGCCCGACCAGTGCGACCCCTATGCGTTAGAGCACATTGTTGAGTGCAAGACCAACAACCGCTGGGCGCTAAGTGACGAAATCCCGAACTCATGGTGGTGGCAGGCGCAAGCGCAAATGTACGCAACGCAGATGAGCGAGGTGTCGTTTGCAGTGTTGGACAGCAAACTGCGGCTCGGCATGTTTGACGTGCAACGCAACGACGACGCAATCACCACAATGGTCAAGGAGGTGGAAGCATTCTGCGCCGCAATAGACAACAACACGCTGCCAGCGGACAGCGTGCTCACCGCAGAGCAGGTTGCGGCGCTGTATCCCAAACCGCAAGGCACGGTGGAACTGGACGCAGCAGTGTTGACCGACCTGCAGCAATGGCAGGCGTTGCGTGACGCAATAAAGGACTTGGAGGCGCAGGAGCGTGCAATCAAGGACAAACTTGCGGACGCTTTGCGTGACGCAGAGTTTGGCACGGTGAGCGGTGCAACGGTGCTGTCGTACAAAGCGCAAAGCACCAAGCGACTGGACAGCAAGGGTTTGACCGCTGCGTTTCCAGAGGTAGCGGAGCAGTTCACCACCAGCACGTCATTCCGTGTGCTGCGGATTACCAAATAACCAACACAACAAACAGGAGACAGCAATGACCAACTTCATGGACACATACGTTGACGTGGCGGAGCGGATACGCATACTGAAGCAGCGCTATCCAGAGGCAACGCTGCAACCAGCAGACCCCGCAAAGCCGTACTGGATAGAGGACGTGCCGAACGTGGGGCTGCGCTTGGTGTACGTCGCAGCGTGCTACCGAACACCAACCGACACCCGCCCCGGCATTGGCATGGCGTGGGAGCCGCTGCCAGGTTTGACGCCTTTCACCAAGGGCAGCGAACTAATGGTTGCGGAGACGTCTGCTTGGGGGCGTGCAATCGTTGCTGCGCTTGCAGCGGATACGCAAAGGGTTGCGTCTGCAGACGAGGTGCGCAACCGCACTGTGGTTGACGAGCAGCCGCACGTGCAGCGCAAACCAAACACCACCACCACCGTCAGCAACGTGGTCAGCATGCCAACCAAGGCGAGCAAACCAAGCGGCAGTCCAGCAAGTGACCCGCAACGCAAATACGTGCGCACCCTGCTGAAGCAGACGCAGAACGACGACGGGTTGGTGCAAGCGTTGTGCAATGGGAGCACGCTTGACGCTTTGACGGGGCAGCAAGCACGCAAACTGATTGACGATTTGCTCGCCATAAAGAACGGCACGGGTGTGTTGACGTACGACGCCGACGGGCAAGCGGTGGTCACCACCAATGGCTGAACAACGCAAGACTGGTTGCTGCGAAATGGAAACCGACGTGTGGGCGTGCGGCACAACTGACGTGCTGGTGCTGACGCAGGTACACCCTGCAGCGGGTGTGACGGTGCTGCGCTACGTGTGCAACGTGTGTGCTGCGCAGTACGGCAACGACGACGACTTTGCAAGGTTCGGTGAGGACAAATGACGCTGCGACGGTTTGTGTTGCGCTGTACCTACAAGGACAACACGTTGTACGAATGGTTCACCAGCACCAGTGACCGTGACGCAGTGGTTGACGGTGCGTTCTTGGTGATGCGCTTTGCGGCATGGTTGGACGACCCGCTAATGCCGGGGGAGGGTGACTACGTTGACGCTTGGACAAACGGGTGCGTTGAGTTGATAAACGACATGGACGTGGTGCTCGCAACAATGCCCGCACGACGCACAGCGCTGCTTGCACCACGCTTTGACCTGCGACGTCTTGGGCGGCGACATGGAGTTTGAGTGCATCGGGTTCGTGTACAACGGGTTGCCGTTCTGCTACGACTGCGGCAGAGCGCTCCCGTACATGGACGACAACGGACAAGACAAGCGGCGCATTTACGCTTGGCAGCGGCACAACCTAGACGGTGTGGTGATTGCTGCGTATGTTGACGGTGTGCCCCGCTACAAGTGCTGCAGTGTGTGCAATAAACCAGCGAACAAATGGAGGGGCTTATGACCAAAGAACAACTGTTGCTGCCATACAACAACACGGCAGGATACGTGCGCACACCTGCGAGCAGGGAGCGTGCGGTGCGTGAGGTGCGCACTGGTGTGTTGTCGGAGCGCTTGCAGCGCATTGAGTCGCTGTTGCTGCAACGTGGCATACAGGGCATGACGTGGGTTGAGGTTGCGCAGAACTTGGGGTTGCATCACGGGCAAGCGTCTGGTGCGTTGAGCACCCTGCACCGCATGGGCGTGGTGTTTGCGTTGCGTGCCAAGCACCACCGCTGCCACCCCTACGTGCACCACAGCATGCGCGACAAGTTTGCTGCGCATGAACGCATTGACACACCAAGCCAAACCAAGGCGGGGCAACGACTTGCGCTGCTTGAGGACTTGCATGACGCATGCCAACTTGCGCAAACGGTCGGCTGGACGTCGCAGGTGCAAACACTTGTGAAGTTGCTGCTTGATAAAGTCGCTGAGCATGACGGACGAACGCAAGGGTGATTGCCAAGGGCGACGGGATAGGTGCACGCACGCTGCTGCATGCCCCAAGTTCGGCACGCTGGGGCGTGCTGGGCGTGACGGTAAGCGCAGAGTCAAGGGTTGCGGCGACCCCGTTGCACGGGGCAAACGCAACCGTGCAAAGGGCGACAGCAAAGCACGACGTGCACGCAAACAACTTGGCATCGCTGGCGCAAACACACGCCATGAGGAGTTGTGGGGCGGCGACCTCCGGTTGGAGGTCAAAGCAGGTGCGCAGGTGCAACCGATTGTCACCCGCTATTTGGCGGCGGAGCAGCAGTCGCAACAACAGCGTGCCATTGGAGACCCTAGACCGTTTGCACTGATTGCCATGCCAGACGACTGGAGCGACGGACTGGTGGTGATGCGGCTGTCAAAGTTCCGCGAGTTGTTTGGTTGCTAGCAAAGCGGCGGCAGACTGGAGGGAGACAGCCACACCAGTCCACCGCCACCACACACCAAGGAGGAGTGCGTGCAGAAATCTATCAGGGAGCGTCTTGGTATTGACGCCAACATGTACTTTGCGGTCGTGCCCGAGTGGGTGCTTGATTTGCCCGTGTCGGCGCAGGCAATACGTGTGTATTGCACGTTGCGCCGCTATGCGGACAACAAGACAGGGGAGTGCTATCCGTCGCGTCGGTCAATAGCAATGCGTGCACGTCTGTCTATTGCAACACTTGATAGGTGTTTGCGTGAGTTGGTGGAGCACGGTGCGGTGTTGATTGAGCGGCGCAAGTCGGCAAGCGGCGACTGGACGAGCAACCTTTACACCGTGTTGAGCGTGCCGCACGGGGTGGCGTCAACTTTGATACCACCTCGCCCCGTTATTGCGGCGACAGGTAGCAGCAAGGTTGATACAGGAACTAAACCCAATGTGAACAATAAACAAGAACTGCGTCAGTACCATGAAACAGAACCGCCTACACCACCGACCAGCGAAGGGATGCTGGAACTCGCAGCGCAGTACACGGATTTGGCTGAACGCAATCCTGCAGCAGCGCCAGCGTTGCGCAGACTGGCAGCAAGGTTCACCCGCAAAGCGAAGGAGTTGATGCCGAATGAGTAGCAGCAAGACGGTACGACGCACACTTGTGCTCGTTGTGTTGTGGTTTGTGTTGTTGGGTTTGGTTCTGTGGTTCGGCGGCACGCCAAATCACGACGTGCGTGTCGTTGCCACAACACAGCACACAACTACAACCAGCACTACTACAACCAGCACTACTACAACCACGACCACGACGACGACCGTGGCGCAAACCAAGAGCGGCACAAAGCGTTGCAAAGCGCTCGAGCCGCTGCTTGCCGACTATGGGCTGCCCGCTGACCCGTTCTCCTACATTGCGTGGCGGGAGAGCAGGTGCAACCCCGACGCAGTGAACGCAACGTGGGATGCCAACGGTGTTATGACGTGGGCATTGAACAAGAACGGAACGTGGGATACGGGCTTGCTGCAGGTCAACAGTATTCACCGCAACCTTGTGCGTGAGGTGTGCGGCAAGCAGGCACTACGCAACAACATGGCGGGCTTGCGTGACCTTGATTGCCAACTGCGTGTCGCTGCACGCCTGTACGACGGGGGCAAAGGGCTGTCGCATTGGCGTATGACGTACAAACAAGACAACTAGCACCAGCCCTGATAGGGTGACACCGGAGGCAGCATGAACGCAAGGCACAAACGAGAACACGTACGACAGAACGCAGCACGGGTCATCAAAGATGCACGCACACTCAGCAACGTCAGTCAGGTGCGCTTGGCGCAACTGCTTGGCATTTCGCAACCGCTTGTGTCCAGTTGGGAGCGTGGCAGGGTCACGCCGGGTCTTGATGATGTGGCACGCATTGAGGAGTTGTTGGGCATGCAACGTGGCGAGTTGTACGTGCAGATTGTTGGCAACAAATGAGCAACGCACGTGAACGAACCAAGCGTCAACAATGTTTGGCACGGCAAGACATACCGCGAGCGTCCGCAGCGTTTGTCACCCGAACCGCTAGTGAAGTTGGTTGATGGCATGCCGTGCAGAGACGCAGCCGCACTACTCGGCATCAACGCAGGTACGTTGCAGAAATGGCGCAACGGCAACACGCAGCACGGCATCCACTACGCACGTGCAGATGAAATCGCCTGTCGCGCTCTTGGTGTTCACCCGACTGCCATTTGGGGCAACGACTGGTGGCGTGTATGAGCGTTGCAGTGTTGTGGCGAGACGGACACGTGACGCACGGTGTTGACGCAACTGACGTCTTGTTGAAACTGTGCGGCGGTTGGAACCCGAACACCGTGATTGAGTTGCGCGAGGTGCTTGCACGACGTGCTGGCGTCACGTTGACGCCGCAAGCGTTTGACGACGAGCAGTTCTTGCAACAACTTGACGCTGCAGGCGCTTTGACGTACCAACACGTGCAAGACCCGAAATAGGGCTGGTTGCTGGGGTTTATTGCGGGAGGGGGTGCTTGGCACGGTGTAGTACACTTGGTAGTAGCGCTGGTCGCCCGACCAGCCACAACCAAGGAGACAGCAATGCCACAGCAACTAACACCCGAAACGATTGAGCGCTACCAACGTGCGCTGCAAATGCGAGACAGAGGGCACACGTTTGCGGAAATCGCAAACGCCTGCGGATACGCAGACCCCGCCACAGCGAGGTACGCATGGATTGGTGGACTGCGACTTGCAGGACGTGCCAACGAAATCCCGCAGCGCACATCACGCACCGTCGCAGTGACGGTGAACAACGGACGCACCACCCGAGTGCTGTCGCTGCGTGACGCAGACGCCTACACCACGCCAGTGAACCTGACGTTCGGCATTGAGGTGGAGTGCTGCTTGGGCATACGCAGCGCCTACGAAGCGTTGCGCAATGCGGGCTACGAATGCCACGCAGGCGGCTACACGCACCAAGTGATGCCAACGTGGAAGGTTGTAAGCGACGCAAGCATCAGTTCACGCAACGGCGGCGCAGAGGTGGTCAGCCCCGTGTTGAGCGGCAACGACGGACTGCGTGAAGTACGTGCGGTCATGCGTGCGCTGCGTGACGCAGGTGCAAACGTGAACAGTTCGTGCGGCATGCACATACACATTGGCGTGGACGGTATTTACACACGGGAGCAGCAAGCCCGCATCATTGAGCAGTACGGGCAATGGCAATACGCCTTCACTGCGTGGATGTTGGAGACACGCATACGCAACTCGTACTGCCGCTTGCGTGACCCCGACGAGTTTGTGCAACTTGCAGCGGAGTGGCGGTCGGCACGCAACGCACGCACGCTTGCTGGCAACCAAGGGCGCTACTACGCATTCAACGTGGCAGCGTTCAACCGCTATGGCACGTTTGAAATACGCAACCACCACGGCTCGCTGAACGGCATGAACGCAAGCGCATGGATTGCGTTGCACTTGGCGTTCTTTAGCGCAGCAGCAAGGCATGACGACTTGCGGTTGGTGCGCCAGCACGGACAGCAAGCGACCACGCCACGCAGCGAGACGCTTGCGAACGGCAGCACGTACACGCACAACGAACCGACGACACGTGCGGCGGCTGTGCAAGCAGCCATCACAATGGTGCGGATGCTGGTCGCCAGCGGCGACCTAGACGCAACAGTCGGTGAGTACCTGACCCGACGTGCTGGCAACATTCCATCAGCACGCAGCAACAACCACTAACAACAACAACCAAGACAGGAGACAGAACATGTGTGGTATCGGAGCATTCCAAATCGTTGGAGGTGAGTGCGACCCCGCAATGGTTGCGCGAGTCCTGCTGCGCCTACTGGAAGTGCGTGGACGTGACGCCAGCGGCGTTGCGTGGCACGCAGACGGACAGACCTACGTGCACAAAGCAGCACTGAGCGGCAGCGTGTTTGCACGGCAACTGGACAAGAGCGTGGGCACGACAGGCATTGTGCACACCCGCTGGGCAACGCAGGGCAACCCCCGCAACAACGGCAACAACCACCCCATTGACGTGGGCGGCGTTGTTGGTGTGCACAACGGGCATTGCAGCAACGACGACGAGTTGTTGAGCAAGTGCGTTGACTACAAGCGCAAGGCGCAGGTGGACAGCGAGGCAATCTTTGCGTACATTGCGCACGCACCCAAGGGCGTGAAGTTGCGTGACCGCCTTGCAGCGGTGCGTGGTGGTGCAGCGCTGTTCTGGTTGCGCAGCCACGACAAGCATGAGCGCTTGCACATTGCACGCCTGCAGAGCAGCCCGCTTGTGCTGGGTGAAACCAAGGGCGGCAGCCTTATTGGTGCGAGCACCGAGGACATACTGCGTGAAACAGCAAAGCGCTGCAAACTGACGCTGGAACTGGTGCACACGCTGCCAGAGGGCACGTATGTACGTGCTGAGGGCGGCAGGTTGCATGAGTGGATGACCGTGCCAGTGCAGCGCAGTTGGACAACGGTGTTGCACGACTACACCAAACCCAGCAGTGCAACACGCAGCACCCGCCGACCCAAGCACATGCCAGCACCGCTGAGCGCTGCAGACCAGCAGACGCTTGACGCACTGCTTGCAGCGGAGGACGAGGTGATGCGCAACGCAATAGTTGACCAAGAGATTGCAGACCACGAAGCGGACATGCTGGAAACGGACACGCTGCGTGATGCGCTTGACCGCCAGTTCCGCATGGGGCGCTACGGGGATAGGTACTAGACGTGGCAAACCACACACTGCCGAGCAACAGGTTTGCAGGACACTGCAAGTTCTGCGACGTGCACGTACCAGCGGACGCTGGCGTGTACGACTACAGCATTAGCGCCACCGTGTGCAGCGACACCATTTGGCTGAGCCTTGCCTATTTGGGTGGCGACATGCTTTACGCAAACTACAACCAGTTGATTGAGCGCTTTGCGCAATACGACAAGGAGTTCGGTGCAACGTGCTTGCACCGCTACAACCAAGTGTGCGGCACGGACTTTGCGAACCGTGACGCAGTGCGTGCAGCGCAACGTGCTGAGGTAGAGGCGACCCGTGAAGCGGACATTGCCAAAGCAGCAGCACAGCAGCAAGAGCAGCGACGTGCGGCAGCAAGGGAGCGCCGCAAGCGCAACAAGATGTTCCGTGACAGCAACACGTGCCCCCGTTGCGAAGGCGAGGGCGTAAGCCCGTTGCGCTGGAAGCATGACGGTGGCAAGTGCTACCGCTGTCACGGCACAGGTAAATACAACAACAACCAAACAACGGATACAGGAGACAACAATGAGTAAGCAGCAGCAAGCGCAGAATGCGCTGGGGGAGACACGGCTTTACCGTGTCACGTTGGTGGTGGCGGTGCAACCGTTTGACTACAACGACGACGACATGAACCAGTCACCTGAGGGCGTTGTGCTTTGGGCGTCAACTGGTGGATTTGATGACTTGGAAGGCGTGCAGATTGTGGGCGAACCACAGTTGCAGGAGTTGCAGGTCACGCTGGCAACACCGCAAGCGCTTGCACTGAGCACGAACGTGCCAGTGCTTGCAACAACGGTGCAGCACACCACACCAGCAGACGAGGACAGCGTTGTTGAAGCGCTGGTTGCAGCAGCACCCAAGGCAAAGCGCCGCAAGCGCCACCGCAAGCAGTACACACCACGCAACCCGCTGGTGCAAACACGTGCGCTTGCACTGCTGGACACGCTGGACACGGTGGAGCAGGCAACCGCACAAGAGTTGGCTGCACTGACTGGACAGAGCATCAAGACGGTGTACTACGACATGGCAAACCTGCACTCGCTGAAGCGTGTGCTTGCAACCAAGTCGCAGGGCAAAGTGACGTACCACAGCGTCAAACCGCAAGACAACAACACCCAAACAAAGGAGGGCTAGTAATGGAAACCACCCAAAGAGCAGCGATTGCTGCGGACAACATGTTGGGCAGACGTGTTGTGTTCCACCTACAGCAAGGCAGCAACGCCACAGCACTGACGTGCGACTGGTTGGGCGACTTGCTCTACAAACACTTCATGGGC
>Ga0172373_10009821_pt1 | contig 11802 bp, 8 predicted proteins | sample Lak10m_2_FD_114546 | JGI IMG/M metagenome (GOLD analysis project Ga0172373, IMG submission 114546) | Freshwater microbial communities from Kabuno Bay, South-Kivu, Congo - kab_092012_10m | ecosystem: Environmental > Aquatic > Freshwater > Lake | place: Democratic Republic of the Congo: South-Kivu... | reverse complement strand
CGAATTAGCGGTTTGTTGTTATTTTTGTTCCTACGAAACAGTCCCATATCACATTGAATTTGTGGTTATTTTCAAAGATATGAAGACTGTTTCTGTTTTTTAAGTTTCGGATAGTTGTGATCAATGCACAACAAAGAAATATCCATTCCGTCTTTTACTTCGGCGTTGCCTTTGGCAAAGGTTTCTAAAACGAGTTCACGGGTTTTTTCTAAAATTTTACCGGTATCGGTAATGCCAAATTCGTTCACTGTTCTGTTGAGTGCATTAGAACAAACTACAGACACCATTGCGCCTGGAACTCCATGTCCGGTGCAATCAGCCGCAGCAATAAAAAATTTATTATCTTTTGTTTCTGCCCAATAAAAATCACCAGCAACTACATCCTTAGGTTGATACAACACAAAGTTGTTGGGCACATGTTCGTCAATAAATTTTAATGGTGGTAAAATGGCTTCTTGTAAGCGTTTCGCGTAATGTATGGAATCGAGAATTTCTTTTTGCTTTTCTTCTACAATATGTTTTTGGTTTTCTACCTCTTGTTTTTGTTTTTGAATTAATTTATTTTTTTGTTTAGATTTAAAGAGATTGTAAAAAACATATAAAAGAAACAGAAGAAGAACTAATGAACCAATAAATGTAATTTTTTGAATGAATTTTTGTTGTTTTAAATTTTCTAAACTTAATTCTTTCTCTTTTTTTAATCCCTGAATTTGTTTTTGTTTGTTTTGTGCTTCAATATTTTTTTTAGCAATTTCATTTTCTTTATTTTTAATACTTAATTCGTTTATGAGCTTTTGCTGATTCAAGCTTTCAACCTCTTTCTTTTTTTTATTAGCCAATAAATTACTTTTTAATAATTCTGCTTCTCTAGCTTTAATAGTTAAATCAGAAACTGCTTTGTCTTTTGCTAATAACTCTAATTCTATTTTATTTTTATTTATTTCAAATTCTTTTTTTTGTAATTCATTGAACTTAATTAGTTTTTCATTTTCAAGATTTGAAATAGTTTTTTGATTATCAATTAATCTAGATATTAACTCTTCATTTCTATTTTCAATTTTCTTCATCAACTTCTTAATCAAGTCGTTTCTTTCATTTTCATTTTTTTGTTTAAAATCATTTTTGAAATCTAATTGTGAAAACTTAATATTCCAATCATTATTTACATTAAATAATTCCATAAATGGCATTTCATAAATTAATGAAAGCACAAGTAATTCATCTGCTTTATTGATAGTTTCTAGTGAAAAATATTTTAGGAAAGGTATATCAAAAAATATTCCTATATCTGGAAATGAATATTTTTTTGTTTTACTTACTTCTTTTGCATGAATAATAAAGTTAACGGGCAAATAACCTATCGAATAAAATTCTATTTCATAATCATAACCTGTTTTAACTGTAAAAACATATCTATTTTTATATTTATTTATTTGTGTTATTTCTTGATTCGTTGATAAATTTTTTATTTTTATAAGTAAAAAATTTATTTCATTTTGTTTGTCTACATAATCGTGTAATGCGCCATCAATAATAATTTCTCCTTTTTTTATGGTGTCTGGATCTATTTCAAATTTGTATGTTAAATCTCCTTTTTCGTTATAGTTTTCTTGAGAATATTTCAAATTATTATCGAAAATTGATTTAATTGAAATATTTTTTTTTGAATTATTGTATCTATTTAGCCAAATACCATATATATTTCCATTTTTATCAATTTTATTTATGGTATCACCATTTATGTCAATTGCAAATGATTGAGCATATAAGAAATTTGATAAAAGAAGAATAATGCATAAAAGTTTAATTGTAATTGTAAATTTCATTTTTATGTGCATAATGTTTATACAAATAATCATTTAAATAATCAAACCCTCACACCAATCACACACACATCATCCACCTGCTCTAAATCACCTTTCCAGAGAGCAAATTGTTGGGTGAGCACATTTTGTTGATCACTCATATTTTTGTTTGCGTTGGCAAGCAGTAATTCTTCCAATTGTTTATATTTAAACTTTTTGCCTTTTGGTCCACCGAACTGATCGGCAAAGCCATCGGTAAATAAATAAAACAACATGCCTTCTTGTAAATTAATTTCGTGTGTGGTAAACGATTTTGCGTAATCACTTTTACCGATGGGTTGTTTGTCGGCCTTGATTTCGATGAGTTGAATGTCAGGTCGAGCGGAGTCGAGACCTGCATCTGTCGACTTCTCGACTTCGCTCGAAGTGACAGCAGTATTCGAAACTATCTTCGTGTCAGGTCGAGCGGAGTCGAGACCTGCATCTGACGACTTCTCGACTTCGCTCGAAGTGACAGTAGTATTCGAAACTATCTTCGTGTCAGGTCGAGCGGAGTCGAGACTTGCATCTGTCGACTTCTCGACTTCGCTCGAAGTGACAGAAGATTGCACATACCACAACGGATTGTTTGCACCACTCCAAAATGCTTTGTTATTTTGTTTATCTATGCACAACAAAGAAATATCCATTCCGTCTTTTACTTCGGCATTGCCTTTGGCAAAAGTTTCTAAAACAAGTTCACGGGTTTTGTCTAAAATTTTACCGGTATCGGTAATGCTAAATTCGTTTACTGTTCTGTTCAATGCATTGGAACAAACCACCGAAACCATTGCGCCTGGCACTCCGTGACCGGTACAATCAGCTGCTGCAATAAAAAATTTATTGTCTTTTGTTTCTGCCCAATAAAAATCTCCTGCCACCACATCTTTTGGTTGATATAAAACAAAGTTGTTGGGCACATGTTCATCAATAAATGTTAATGGTGGTAAAATAGCTTCCTGCAAGCGTTTAGCGTAATGTATGGAATCAAGGATTTCTTTTTGTTTTTCTTCAATTATTCGTTTTTGTTCTTCTACATTATTTTTTTCTAATTGAAGTTCAGATGTACGAATATTAACCATTGTTTCTAATTTTTCATTTTCGCCAAGAAGTAATAATTCATTTTTCTCTTTTAAGAGTTTTATTTTTTGAGCATTAGCTAATGAAAATAAAATAGCTTGTAATACAATACTTATTAATAGATTATTATGAGTAAACCAATTGTATTCTAATTTACCCATATTATAATACAACAAATAAGGAACTGAAATAAAAGAAGGTAAATAAGCAACAAGGTAGGTAGTGGCAGGTTTAAATTTCTTTTTAAAACGAATAATACCAATTGTTAGTAAAAATATAACAGCGAATCCTGATATTAAAATAGTGAGCTGATTTAATACTTGAATACAAAAAATCGCTGATAGACCTGATATAATAAAGGACCATAAAAAAAATAAATAGATTATTTTAATCCATTTTTGAGTTATTGTTTTAAGATCGAGAAAATAGTAACTGAATTGAAATGAAAAAAAAGCAGATAATGAAGGCAACAAATTATAAATGATTTCATTCCACTCTACAGATTCAAAAGATATAAAAGCATTAAAATGTCCAGCATATGAACAAACTTGCAGTAAAACAAACAACATGTATATCGATAATAAACTATATACTTTTTCACCCGAATTAAAATACATCAATAGATTATGCAGAATAACGTATAAAATAATTCCCATTAATATTCCCTCGAAAAAATCTAATTTATAATTCTTACTTATTAATGCATCCGACGGATGAATTTCTGCGCCAAATGATTTAAATGTAAGTCTGTTTGTTTTTAATAAATAAGTAGTTGTGTCACTAGTTGTTTTAGGCAGAAAAAATATTTCCTTTGAAATACTAAAATATTTTCTTGAGGCAGGTAGTTTTATTCCACCACTAGAAAGAGGTAATAGTTTACTATCTTCTATTTTAAATAAATCAAGATGATAGTATTGTACATTTGGTAATGTTAGATATAAAGGGAAATTTGTTGATTTTATAGAAAATAAAAACCAATAATCATATTTCCCTTCATTATCAATTTCTAACTGAGATAAATCAAAGTATTTAAATTCATTTAATTTATTTAGAATAGTTTTGTTATTACATTCATTTTTATTTAATCTTAAGTATTTTGTATATGAATGAAGGTGATAACTTAGTTTTGAATTTTCTACATTAACTGGTGTAGAATTAATGCTCAAACATTTACTATGTGATAATAAATAAATGAAGGCAATAATTAATAGTTTTCTTCCTAAAGAATAAAACAGTATTTCAGTTTTTTTTAACGTGTTTAAAAAATGATTATTCATTCAGTTAAAAATAATTTGTCTTTAGTTATTAGATATGGTTTTTAACTTATATGATTGAATAATATAAACTATATTTAAAATCAAAACAGCTATAGTTAATAAATGAAGAAAATGAGATGTAGGATGGTGTAAAAAAACAAAAACAGACATTAATAGATTTCCTATACATTTACTCCAAGCAACTTTTTTAGTAACTAATATTCCTGAGGCTTTTCTTGTACCATTGTATACAAATAGTGCAGCCATAACAACTGTAATTAAATAAGCAGATGTAGTTCCCATAAGGGTATCATAACCTTCTTTATCAAACCAATAAAAAACTGCAATCCACCAGATAGTTATTAAAAACATAAATGCAATAAAATATTTTCCAAAAATATTTTTTGTCATTTGAAGAGACCCGTATTTTAAAGTATAATAAAAAATAAAGGCATCCATAAAAAACCAAATTCTAAGTCCCCATTCAAATACAGAACCAAGATCGGTAAAGAGTAAAAAACTCCAACAAAATTCCCATGCAATATTAGAAGAAACCGCTAAAAAAGGCATCTCTACTTTCTTATATTTAATAGCATCTTTAATAATAAAAAAATAGGCAATATTCCAAAATAAGGTGCCAATTAAAATTAATCCTAATTCTGTTATTGAATAGTTAATAGTGTTAACTAATGGATGAAAGTTTTGATTTGACATAGGAAAAAAATTAATTCATATTCCAGTTTGCTTTTAAAGAATCAGGGATAAAGAATTCTACATTATTTACTTTTAATTGCTGATTAATTAATTCTTGGAGATGATTTGAACTAAATTTCTCTAGAATTTTTTTAACTATTTGCGAATGCTCCTCAACGTCTTCAACTATTCCAATTAATTTTAAAAATAGTTTCCCAGTTATTTTTTTAGCAAAATTTAAATTATCATCTATGCCTAAAACTTTTGCCAGATTTACTTCTATAGAATCAGAAACATCTTGAATAAAAAAATTAGTGAGATATAATGGTAAAAAATCAATCAATTCACCCTTGAAGAAATAATTTTGAGAATTTTTAATTAAAGAATTAACTAAAAATTTACCATCAGAAGATTCTGTTTGATTTCTTTGAATAATTGAAATACCTAAATCCCAACCTTCTGCAAAAGTACTTGGATATAATTTTGGATCCAATCCAATAAAATGTCCAACTATATTCCAGCAATGAACATACGAATCTTTTTGTTCTTCAGTTAGCTTAATCCCAAGTTGATTTAATCCATTAATAACTAGCGCTGAAAAGGCAGTGAGTGTTCCTGCCATTTCTTCTTGATTAATTGGTTGACCGAAATTGATGGTGTCCCATTTTGTAGGATTAAATTTTGGGTTTAATAAAAAATATCTAATGGCTGCATGATATAATCGTACTTTTTTAACCGATATTATTCCTTTACCATTTGACGTTAACCCCCCCTCTGACATGACATTTATAACCATTTGTGATGTTTCTAGAAGTCGTCTCATCATTTTTGATGTGTCATTTCCATTACTAATTAACCTTCCAGTAGTAGCTAGAACTTTTGCCCCATTTTTACAAGCATAGCAAAGTGGTAAAGCTTTATAGTTTAAAATTAAAGCTATTTCCGGTCCATGTTCTAAAAATAAATTTTGAGCAATTTTTATCTTTTCCAAATTCGCCCATTCAGGTAAATTATTATTAGTATTAAAATAGTTAATTACCGACTGAGGTAAGTTAGTACTATCTGCTAAATTATTATCAGTGTTTAATTTGATAAAAAGATTTCTTAATGATGAAAAGTCATCATTTAATGCAATTTCTTGTATTATTAATTCTGCAAATGGATCTGTTTTCAGACTCATTTCTTCTAAGAATTCCTTTGACCATTTTTTATTCATTGTATATTTCATTTAAATTAATTTTAATCAGACTAAAGTAAGAGTTATTTTTTTTATTAATAGAAATTAACGGATACATAATGATTTGTTATCTAATTCTTAAATTTTGACCCCAATCACACACACATCATCCACTTGCTCTAAATCGCCTTTCCAGAGGGAAAATTGTTGGGTAAGTGCATTATTTTGTTCGTGCATGTTTTTATTTGCGTTTGCAAGCAGTAATTCTTCCAGTTGTTTGTATTTAAACTTTTTACCTTTTGGTCCACCGAACTGATCGGCAAAGCCATCGGTAAATAAATAAAACAACATTCCTTCTTGTAAAACAATTTCGTGAGTGGTGAAAGGTTTTGCATAATCGCTTTTACCGATGGGTTGTTTGTCGGCCTTGATTTCGATGAGTTGAATGTCAGGTCGAGCGGAGTCGAGACTTGCATCTGTCGACTTCTCGACTTCGCTCGAAGTGACAGAAGATTGCACATACCATAACGGATTATTGGCACCACTCCAAAACGCTTTGTTGTTTTGTTTATCTATGCACAATAAGGAAATATCCATTCCATCTTTTACTTCGGCATTGCCTTTGGCAAAGGTTTCTAATACGAGTTCACGGGTTTTATCTAAAATTTTACCGGTATCGGTAATTCCAAATTCGTTTACTGTTCTGTTTAATGCATTAGAACAAACCACCGAAACCATTGCGCCTGGCACTCCGTGACCGGTACAATCAGCTGCTGCAATAAAAAATTTATTGTCTTTTGTTTCTGCCCAGTAAAAATCTCCTGCCACCACATCTTTTGGTTGATAGAGAACAAAGTTGTTTGGTACATGTTCATCAATAAATTTTAATGGTGGTAAAATGGCTTCCTGCAAGCGTTTTGCGTAATGTATGGAATCTAGTATTTCTTTTTGTTTTTCTTCTATGAGGTGTTTTTGGTTTTCTACTTCATCTTTTTGCGAGGCGATAACATCTTTTTGTTTAGCTAATTCTTTGTTTGCCTGTTTGCGTAACACATTTGAACGAACAACAAAAATCAATAACACACCAACAATAATTCCTCCGAATATAAATAGCGTTATTGTATTTTCCCGTTCAGAAATTTCAGCATCTTTTGCCTGTATTTTTAAATCATTCATTTCCTGATCTTTTTGCAAAACCGCAATTTGTTTGGCTTGTTTCTCAGATTCGTATTTTACGGCCAACTCGGCTAATTGCCCAGCAATGTTATCTTTATTAGATGAATTTGCTTTGTTAAATAACTCATTCAAAACAGTCATTTCTAAATAACGAACATTGGCTTGTAATCCGGTTAATGTAGTGTATACGTTTGCCAATGGTTCATTATAAAATGTAGCAATTATCCAAGGTTCTTCCCAGTTTACATCAATTTGTACATCATTAAAATCAAATGGGTTACATTCTTTAAATTGTATTTCATATTCTTTTGGAACTAATTCACTTAATTGTAAAAAATAAGTTTCTAATTTTGACTTAATTGTGCTTGCAGAATAATTATCTGTGTTAGGGTTTTTATCACTTCCGATAAGAATCATTGTTGGAATATCAGAATTTGTTTTAGAGATTATATTATCAAAGCTGATAGAATCTTTTTCTGTAATAGATAAATTATCTGATTTTATAACTAAGTAGTTTTTTAAATCTTTTATATGCGTATAGGTATCTTCTGATATCTTCTTTAATTTATCTACTTTGAGTTTATAATTAACAATCAACGAATCATTATTCGTATTGTTTTTAAATGCATCATACAAAAATTTATTTTTTGTTTCATACATTTTGATGTTACTTTCAATTCCTAGTTGGGTTTTATTGTCAGAAACAAAACTTCTGTTAGCAAGTTTAGTTGATAGTATTCCGCTTATAATAAAAGCAATTATAAACCCAAATAAAAAAAAATTCGGAAAGGAAATTATCTTTTCCTTTCTTTTAAGAATCAACACATAAATACTCGCAGGTAAAAGAATTAGTAGTGATGAATAATAAGCCAAATCAAGCATAAAATTACCCCCCGGCCAATGCATAGCTTTAAATTCATAAGCAAGAATTAAAATGCCTAAACAAGTAGAAAAAAAGAAATTTAAAATCCTTTGAAACTTTGTATTTTCTTTATAATTAGAAAAAAACCAAGAGGGCAGAAAATTAATTGAAAAGCAAGAGCAACCTACTATGATAATGACTCCTGCACCGGGTAAACGAAATAATTTAAATACTATTCCTAAAACAATAAGTGAGATGCAAAAAACACCAATTGCATTAACAACATTATCTTTGTTTTCAACTTTTCCTTTTGCAATTTTTATCGTCAGTAAAGGAAAATAAACCAATAAAAATAAAATTACTGAGGTAATAGTTAGTATTCCAAAAATTACGTTTATTACTTCATTGTTAATTAAAATTCCTGGTAAAGCAAACAAAAAAATTGACAAAAAAAGAGTCAACGGAATTCTGAAGTCCGTTATTTTTAAATTTTTCATAAAATTGAGTTTTTGAAGTGATTGATTAACTTTCGAGCAAACCTCTGCCGGTTTTTTTAATTTTATCTTTTGCTTTTAAATCGGCAACAATTTTATCAAGAACACCATTGATGAAAATTTTACTTTTTGGCGTGCTATACTGCTTGGCAATTTCAATGTATTCGTTGAGGGTAACTTTTACAGGAACATTACTAATGTTTAAAATTTCTGTAATGGCCATTTTCATGAGCAACACATCTAAAAATGCAATACGTTCAATCTCCCAGTTTTTTGTTTTATCTGAAATCATTTCTTCGTATTCATTGTTATGAATGATGCACTTGCTTAATAAACTTCTCATGAATTGTTTATCGTCTTCCAAATCTTTATAAAGTGAAGGAAGTTTTATTTCGCCTGAATCATCTGCTGTTTCAATAGTTTTAATTAAACCATTTACGGCAACATAATAATCATCTACCCAATGAATATTTTTTTCTTCCAGCCAAAACTCCATGATATCGTTATCGGCAATAAAATTTCTTACCACTACTTCCAAAAACTTACGGTTTTCTTCTGCATTGTTTTTCTCTGAATTCATGAAAGTTTTGTACTCTTCAGAAAAACGAATTTCGTTAAAGATTTTCTTTACCAAATCAAAATCATTTTGCCAGCTAATTTTTCTATTGGCAATTTCTTTTTGAATTTGTGGGTTTTTAGAAAAACCACTTAAAATGGAATGATCAACAAACTTGCGATTAGGATTTAAATCTTCTTGCGTTGGTAGTCGTTTGTTTTTATTGTCTTCAATCAGCAAGTGAGACGAGTGATGAATATCTATCAAAAGCGAAATAAAATAGATGTAAAGGTCATATACTTTATCAATGGATTGAAACAATTCTTTTTCAGCTTTTGCTAAATCGGTGTTTCCCGATTGCATATAACTGTAAAGCGATTGCATCACCTTTACTCTTAAAAAACGACGATTAACCATAAAGAACGATTTAAAATTTTTTGTTTGTTATTAAAATGACATTTTTATTTTTCCAATGGCCGCGATGCGATTTTCAGCAATTCGGTTAGCCGCTGCAAAAGTAGGGATGTTTTCTGATTTTGCAATTTGTAAAATATTATATGTTGTATTATATATTCCTTCTGCATGTTTCATTGCGCGCTCACGGACATAACCTTCCAACTCATAATACACATTGATGATACCACCTGCATTCACCACAAAATCAGGGGCATACACAATCCCTTTTTTCATTACAGCTTCTCCGTGTATTTTCTCATCAGCCAGTTGATTGTTGGCTGCACCACAAATGATTTTACATTTTAATCTGGAAATAGAATCATCGTTTACGGTTGCTCCCAAGGCACAAGGAGCATAGATGTCCATGTCCAAATCAAATAATTCATCGGCAGTACAAACTTTTACTTTAAAATTGTCAACTGCCATTTTTATACGTTCCTGATTGATATCAAAAACAGTAATTTGAGCACCTTCTTTATGTAGATGTTCCACTAAATGCATTCCCACATTTCCTAAACCTTGAACAACCACTTTTTTGCCACTTAATGAATCATTGCCATAAACTTCTTTTGCGGTTGCTTTCATAGATACATAAACACCATAAGCAGTTACCGGACTTGGATCTCCGCTACCGCCCATATTTACAGGTAATCCACTAACGTAATCAGTTTCCATTTTAATAATTTCCATATCACGGCTGTTCATCGATACATCTTCTGCGGTTATGTATTTGCCACCTAAGCTGTTGATGAATTTCCCGAAACGTCTTAAATAAGCTTCTGTTTTTAAGGTTTTTGGATCACCTATTAAAACTGCTTTTCCGCCTCCCAGATTTAATCCTGCAACAGATGACTTATAAGTCATACCACGAGATAAACGTAACACATCAACCAGAGCTTCCATTTCATTATTGTAATTCCACATACGTGTTCCACCTAAACTTGGGCCAAGAATGGTGTTATGTATTGCAATAATGGCTTTTAAACCGGTATCATTATCATTACAAAAAACTAATTGTTCGTGGTTGTATTGAAGCATTTGACCGATTACCGGATTTTTTGCTAATTCTGTTTGTTGGATGGGTTGAATTTCCATTTTAATTAATTTTTAAAAAACCAAAAATATACTTTTTGATGAAATAGCAGAATTTCTTTAAAGAATAATGTCGTTTGAGTTTAAAAGTAAACTCCGAAACAAAATATAAGTTCAGCAGCAAGCATTTTATGACTTGCTTGGCCGTTATTTTTCCCCTGAATGATGCATTTGTTATAATTGGCGGCTACGCCTTTTCCTGTAAGCTCCATTACAAAAAATTTAAACAGCTCAGCCCTCAATCCGCTCTCAATACCAGCGCAATACCCTGAAATGTGCCAATCATTATTTACCCGGTGTCCAAAAACAGTAACATCTGTTCTTGGATAAACAAATCCAGCCCCAGCTTTACCTACTAAAAAAAGTTTATTTGATGAATTTAGTTTTGGCATTAAATCCCAAACTCTTATGTAATTTACCATGGCAAAATTTGCCCCATCAGTATGCTCAAAATGGAAAAAGTTTGGATCAAGAATGGTGTCTTTATCAAAAGTGTTTCCAAAAGCAGTTCCTGCCATTCTTACTTTCTGGTAATTTCTTACCACATATTTAGCATGGTCGTAATTTAACTCAATGCCCTGCTTTTTTCCTTCGCCAAAAAAAACTCCGATGCGCGAGCTGAATTGAGGTATTGTTATGTTTATGACATCTCTAATTTGATCAAAATCCGGACGATCATGGGCTTCTGCATCGTAAATTTTAAAATCATAAACACCATATTCATTTTTTAGTGTTGGATTTCCATTATTATGAAGGCGAATCGTACTTTTAGCATACCAATCTTTATTGTAACCCCATAAAATGTAATATTTTACTTTTTTCTCTTTTTTAAGAGTGTCAATTTGTATACTAAAACACAAAAAAGACGTAAAAAACATGAATACAAAAAAGAATATTTTCATTTAGCAATGATTTTTATCACATGCTAAAGTAATTTATTTAAACCATTTAACTAACAAGCAAATTTATTTTGACTTATTTTTTTAAAAATTGTCACATTCATCCGAAACTTTTCAAATTTAGGCATAAAAAGCTCTGGAACGCTTTATTTTAGGGCATTTAAATTTATGTTTTCAGAAAAAAAGTAAGATTCGTTAAAATAAAGTTGACTGTACT
>Ga0172373_10009820_pt1 | contig 11802 bp, 5 predicted proteins | sample Lak10m_2_FD_114546 | JGI IMG/M metagenome (GOLD analysis project Ga0172373, IMG submission 114546) | Freshwater microbial communities from Kabuno Bay, South-Kivu, Congo - kab_092012_10m | ecosystem: Environmental > Aquatic > Freshwater > Lake | place: Democratic Republic of the Congo: South-Kivu... | reverse complement strand
CTGAGCTAAGTGTCCATATTATTCAGACAAATCGCATCTCGTTTATGAGATTTTTTCAGATCTGGCAGCGGGGCTGCCAAGCAACTGAGCTAAGTGTCCATATTATTCAGACAAATCGCATCTCGTTTACGAGATTTTTTCAGATCTGGCAGCGGGGCTGCCGAGCAACTGAGCTAAGTGTCCATATTCGCTGGATACTAAAGTACCCCGAACAAAGTATTATAATAACAAAAAATGCCTTTTTGCAAAGTAATACTGTTAAACAATTCACAATCTTTTAGTAATCAGGCAGATAATTCATTAACATATTCAATTCCAAGTGAATTAGCTAATGAAATTCATGTTGGATCCTTTGTTTTTGTGCCTTTATTGGAGAAAGTAGTGGTGGCCTTAGTCATCGAATTGCAGGAAAGTATAAATGCTTCATTCAAGATTAAAGAAATTATTGAAAGAATCGACCCCATAATTCACCTAAATCAAGAGCTGATTGAGCTTGTTAAATACACGGGAGATTATTATGCAACGCCATACTCTCAGGTTTTATCAACGGTAATAAGCTCCGCTAATATACCGCAGGCAGAAAGAGAGATATTTTTCAAAGTAATAGATAGAGTAGCTAAATCCCTAACTAAAGTAGAAGAAGAGGTATTAGGAAATTTAGAAAGGTGTAGAGGAAAAAAAGCTAAATTTAATCGCTTAAAAGCTATTTGTAAACTACCAACAGCAAAATTAAATAAAATCCTTGCAAATTTGGAAGCACAAAACTGTGTAGAAATTAAATACCTCTACAAACTAGAGGAAAATTTGAATAAAGAAGGGAAAAACTATTTAAATAATTTTGAATCTTCTAGTATTTTAAATCACAAACACTTATCGGCGGAACAAGATTCCGTATATAAGGAAATCGAGAACTGTTTTAATGAGACTGTTGCTGGTGCTAGCCAAAATAAAAATAAATTTTTAATCCATGGAGTAACCGGCTCTGGGAAAACGGAAGTATATTTTAGTGTAATTTCTGCAATCTTAGCCAAAGGCAAAAGCACTATAATTCTCGTTCCAGAAATATCTTTAGCTCCTCAACTCATAGACCGTCTCAAGCAAAGATTCCCAGATGATGAAATTCTTATTTGGCACAGTGCTCTTGAGGAAAGAGAGAAACTATATAGCTTTATGCAGTTAATGAAAAAAGATAAGGTAATCGTTGTAGGAGCTAGATCTGCAATATTTAGCCCTGTAAAGAATTTAGGTTTAATCATCTTAGATGAGGAACATGAAAATTCATATAAACAAGAACAGCCAGCCCCACGTTATCACACTCGCCATATTGCAGAATTTAGAGCTAAAATTACAGGCTCTCTCTTAATAACAGGTTCAGCCACACCCTCGGTAGAGTCATACTATAAAGCAAAAGAAAATCCAGAATGGAAATTACTGAACTTAAAGAATCGTTTTAACCAAAACCCGCTCCCTGAAGTCGAGATAGTTGATATGACGGAGGAGTTTAATATTGGAAATAAGTCTATATTTTCTAAGAGCCTTCATGCTCTCATCTCAGATAGGCTTCAGAAAGGAGAAATTACTCTTCTATTTCTGAATAAACGAGGAAACTCAAGTCATGTATTCTGTCGCAACTGCGGACACATCTACAAATGCAGTCACTGTGATAGTAAGATGGTCTATCACTCAGATAATCATTTATTGATTTGTAACTTATGTAATCATTCAGAAGCTCATCCAGATTCATGTCCAGCTTGTGGCTCTAACAGTATTAAATATTTTGGACTAGGTACTCAGAAGCTAGAAACAGAAACGCAGAAAGCTTTTCCAGAAGCAAGAATCTCTAGGTTAGATAGCGATATAGGGAAAAATAAAAAAGTCCATTTAGAGATTTTTAATAAGTTAAAAGATTCACAGATAGATATACTTATCGGCACACAGATGATAGCAAAAGGCTTAGATAATCCACTAATAACAGCAGTGGGGGTCGTGGCTGTAGATTCATGTTTTACTCAATTAGATTACCTTGCCGAAGAACGAGGCTTTCAGCTACTGACACAAGTCGCCGGCAGAGCCGGTCGGCAAGATAAAGAAGGGAAAGTAATTTTTCAGTCATATCTAAGTGAGCGTCCTAGCCTACTTTTAGCTAAAGAGCAAAATTATGAAAAATTTTATGAAGCAGAAATTCAATTAAGAAAAGAGTTTAATTACCCTCCGTTCTCGAAACTTATTCGTTTTATTAGTAGCAGTGAAGATGAAAATCTAGCAATTAAAAATATTAATGCTTTCCATGAGATAATCTATGACAGGCTTTCATCACAAACTAAGCATTTACAAATCTTAGGACCAAGTCAGTGTCAAATTAATAGAATTAATAAACAGTTTAGATATCATATACTCTGTAAGATTTTAACAAACCAAGCAAGAGATAAAAATATTCCAGACAACAAGAATAGCTCAAAGAAAGAGACTGATGGCATCGCACTTGAATTAAAAGAGATATTTCTCAGTTATAAAGCACTAAGTAGAACTAGATTGGTGATTGATGTTGATAGTATGAGTTTAGTTTAGAAACCGCCGTCACACCGTAACCAAGTTCCCAACCTTAGGTTCAATACCATACTTAATAGCCTTAATAGCTGCTTGAGTACGGTCTTCCACCCCTAACTTATCTAGGATATTTCGCACATGCGTTTTAGTCGTAGCAAGGCTTATAAATAACTCTTTAGAAATCTGATTATTACTTCTGCCACTAGCTATAAGTTCCAGAACTTCTATCTCTCGATTAGATAAAGAAAAACTATTTAAGAATAAAGTATTAGTGGCAGTTTTGTCTTCTGCTTCACTTGCTCTATTAAACAGCTTCGTCGCTAGTTCATTAGAGAGGCATACATTTGAAAAGAATCCTGCATCTATACACTCAAGGACTTCCTGATAATCTTCGTCAGAGGAAAAAAAGAGAATTTTCACAGAGGGATTTAACTTTTTAATTAAAGTAATAAAACTCTTTATACATAGGTTTTCCATCATCCAATTAATTAAAATCAAATCTATGGAATACTGCTGAGACAAAAAGATCAAAGTATCTTGATCCGAAGCTTCACCAACGATAGACACCGACTTACAAGTCTTCAAATAACTTTTTATTTTCACACAGCCACTTCCTGAGTCACACACGATGGCTTTAATATTTTTATTCATCCTACCTCTCCTTCCAACACACAAAGCTCAGCAACGAGCAAAAAGCAAAACATTAAAATATAGTGAACATTATAGAAAATATTAAGAAAATAAACAAGTGATAAAATTCACTTTGTGCAAAAAGATTTACAACTAAAAAATATTTTCGGATTAACTCTGGACGAATTAGAGAATCTTTTTCTTAGCGAAGGCATAGAAAAATTTAGAGCTAAACAAATTTTCAAATGGATTTATGCGAAGTCATCAAGAGATTTTAAAGAAATGACTGATCTATCAAACAAATTACAGGAAACTCTTGCAAATAAATTTCAAATTGGTTCTCTTAGTTTAATAGAAAGGCAAGAAAGCTCTGACGGAACGAAAAAATATTTATTTAGTCTCTCTGATGGTAACTTAATAGAATCAGTATTAATGGCTTTTGAGGATAGAGACAGTCTTTCAGCCTGTATTAGTAGCCAAATTGGCTGTGCTGTAAAATGTCCTTTCTGTTCTACCGGTACGTTAGGTTTCAGGAAAAACCTAAATGCAGATGAAATACTTGAACAAGTTCAGTTTATCCAAAATATAGAAACTAAAAGAGCATCTGAGGCTGGAACAGAGTCCCCAGTTAGGATTTCAAACATAGTGTTTATGGGACAAGGAGAGCCTTTAAATAATTATGACAATGTCATTGAAGCTACTAGAAAACTCGGATCTCTTATCGGTATAGGGGTTAGACATATAACCATCTCTACAAGTGGCGTAATCCCTCAAATCCAACAGCTTTCAAAAGAAAATCTACAAGTAACTCTTGCACTCTCATTGCATGATCCAGATGACATTGGTAGGGATTATTTAGTTCCTATAAATAAAAAATGGAAAATCTCAGAACTAATGCAAGCAATGAAAGACTACGTAAGAGAAACTAATCGTAGAGTAACTATCGAATACGTGATGTTAAAGGGGCTAAATGATTCTAATGAAAAAGCGATAAGCCTAGGTAAATTATGTGCAAATCTTCACTGCAACATAAATCTAATCCCTTACAATCAAAGCTGTTCAGATAATGAATTTCAAAGACCCAGTAATAATAGGATTCATGAATTTTCAAAATTAGTTAAAGAATATAGTAAAGGAAAAACGGTCACAGTGAGGAAAGAAAAAGGACATGATATAAAAGCAGCCTGTGGTCAGCTAGAATCATCTTATAGGTTATAAAGTTTTATTTTCACGCCCATCATTATCAAAAGCTACATCTGCATAAGAGTTCCCAGAAGCTCATTTGCAACGGTAACGACTCTAGCACTACCCTGTAAGCCTCGCTGGCAGGCTATCATGTGAGTCATTTCATCCGCCAAGTCCACGTTAGAATATTCAAGAGTGTTTGAAATAACCTGTGTGGTTCCAAGTTTAAGATTCTCGTTAGTAGAGGGTCCACCAATAACCTGCAAGGCAGGCTGTCCCGAATTCGCAGAAGGACTGTAATACCCTCGCCCATTATTAATTAAACCGTCTAAGTTCTGAAAATCAGCAAGTACTATCCGAGCGATTTCCATTCTTCCTGTAGTTCCCCCTCCTTCGATACTGATAGTTCCATCTTGCCCAATATTATATTTAGACATCATAATTTCACTTTTTGGGTCTGGTGAATAAAAGATAGGTGGAAACTTAATTGGATCTATAAGTGTCTTCATTTCAGTACCTGAAATATATGGCAAATCAGTTTCATCTAATGTTACACTGTGCCCAACTTGCGTTTTAGGAGAATCTTTAGCAGAACTTAAAGTGATAGAACTCCCTTCCAAAGAAGCAGCGTCATAAGAAAAGCCAGTGAATACTTCTCTTAAACGTGTAGTTTCTGGCTTAACTCGCAGCCTCATCTGTAATTCCTCTCCATTATTATTCCTCATAATAAAAGTATTAGATTTCGTTTCAAATACATAACTTTCACTTAAATCTGTGGAGAAGATATTACTCGGTGGAGGAATGCTACCACTTGTATCTGTAAAAGTAAACTTAATCAAATCATTTACCTGACTAATATTAAATTCACCATCAGTAATATCTATAGGTTTATCTGTAAGACCACTTCTGATACTTAACTCAGAAAGAGTGTCTGTATCAATAGCCGGCATTCCCACTGTACTATCAATACTATAATCTGGAGTTAAAGATGTCTTGATGCTAGAGCCAATGTCTTGATCAGAGAAATAAGTAACAGAATTATAAGCAGTATTATCGACAGACTTCATTTCATCAGTAGCTCCATTGTAGAACATAACTCCCATAACATACTGTCCTTCCGAATTAACTAAATTATCTTCAGCATCTATATCAAATGAACCATCACGCGTATAAAGGAATTCGTTACGATCATTTTGAGAAACATTTCCATTTGGACTTACAGCAAAAAATCCTCTGCCCATTAAAGCTAAATTGGTAGCGGAACCCGTCTGTTTCACACTACCTTGAGTAAAATTAGTATTCATAGCTTGTACTGAGACACCAGATCCAAAGACTTTAGGATGTGCTCCACCAGAACTGATAGACGGTCCAACACCAGAATCAGTAACATTCGTAATTCCGTTTGCAAAAGAAATAGAAGATTTCTTAAAAGCAACGCTATTCACATTAGCTATATTATTGGTTGCAAGATTTATTGCCTGCTGATGAGCTGCGATCCCTTGCCTACCAATAAACATGGAGGATAACGACATAACTATATACTTTATTCGCTAGATTCTCTAGCGAATCCATAACTTGAACTAAGTATTTATGAAATAAGAACTAAATAATTTGTAGGATTGTTTTATTTAAGCTAGATTTATTCTTAGGTAGATGAATCTAAGCAATATTACTGATGACTTCCATTTTGATAGCTGTGGCTTTGGTCTGATAGCGAATCTTGATAATGTGTTTTCCAATGATATTATAAGTAAAGCCATTCATGGACTTAAAAGACTCTCCCACAGAGGAACTAAAGCTAAAGATGGAAAATCAGCTGATGGCTGTGGTGTTTTATTTAACATTGATAAGAACTTCTTTAAGGAACTTATTCAAAGAGAGAGCTCGCTTGATATAGACTTTGAGGCTGTAGCGGTCGTTTTCATAGATTCTAAGATTTCCTATGAAGAATTTACAGAAATATTTTCAAGCGAATTAGAGAAGAAATCTCTCAGTATAAATCACACAAGGAAAGTTCCCATTAGAGTAGAAGCACTAGGTGAAAGGGCTTTACAGACAATTCCTGAAATTTACCAACTTTTTCTTGGCTCAGAAAACATAAAAAATTTTCCAAATACACAAAGCAAAATAAATCAAGAAGATGAGAATAATTCAGAATTACTGAGAAATTTATATTTAGCGAAGAGACTTACAGAAAATAAAATTAATTGTCATTTTGCAAGCCTGTCAGATAGCTTAATTTCCTATAAAGCAATGCTTACACCTGAAAACTTAAACCTCTTCTATCCTGATTTAGAGAATACTGAACTTAAAGCTTCAAGAATAATTTTCCATCAAAGGTTCTCTACTAATACGTTTCCAGAATGGCACTTAGTTCAACCTTTTAATCACTTGGCTCATAATGGTGAAATTAACACTATTGAAGGAAATAGGAACTGGACCCAAGCCAGAAGAAAAATGTATTACACAGATAAACTACCTGAATTGAAATTACTTAAATCACTAATCCACATGCAAGGTTCTGACTCTAAAAGTATGAATTCAATGGTTGAATTACTTTTAGCTGGTGGCTTTGATTTATTAACTAGCATGAAGATATTAGTACCACCTGCTTTTGAAAATAATCAAAAATTGGATGAGAATCTAAAAGCTATGTACGAATATTTTTCGTTGTTTATTGAACCTTGGGACGGTCCAGCAGCATTAGCTTGTATTGATAACGAATTTGCTATCTGCAATACTGACAGAAACGGACTTAGACCAGCTCGTTATGTACTGACCAAAGATAACGAGTTTTGCATAGCTTCTGAAGTTGGTGTAGTGGACTATAAGAGCAGCGACATAGTTTTAAAAGGAAAGCTTGGAGCTGCTGAAAGCATTGCAATTAATTTAAAGACAGGAAAAATGCTCTTTGATAAAGACATTACTGATTTAATGCTTCGTAAATATAATTATTTAGACCTTTTAAAAGACAGTATTAAATTAATTTCTCCAGATTTCGTTTTATCAGAAGAAGAAAAGTCTTTTAAAGAAAGCCTTCTAAACACTTATTATAAATATAATCAAATTAGCCTTGAAGAAATTAATTTAGTTTACTCTTCACTAGCTAATAATGCTCAAGAGGCAATTTCTTCTATGGGAGATGATACCTGCATTGCTGTATTATCTAGGCATAAACGTAATTTATTTGATTACTTTAGACAAAGATTTGCTCAGGTTACGAACCCTCCAATAGACTCCATCAGAGAGAAAAGTGCCATGTCACTTAATACTTACATAGGAGAAATTGGAAATATCTTTGAAGATTTTAAAGAAGGACAAAAAAGACTAAAATTAGCATCCCCAGTGCTTTCCCAACTAACTTATAATGAAATCACTAAATTTTACGATAGCAACTCCATTATAGAAGTGGATCTAAATACCCCATTTAATAAAGATATTAAAGAGGCTCTATTAGATATAAAAAACATTATCCTTGAAAAACTAGATCAGAAAAGAAAATTAATAGTCCTAACTGATAGGGATATAAAGGAAAAACACTATCAGCTGCATCCACTTATGGCAACTGCTTTTATTAATTACTTTTTGATTAAAGCTGAACTCCGTGCAAAAGTAAACATTATTGTTATGACAGGTGAAGCGAAAGATCCACATCACTTTGCAGCCCTAATTGCTTTTGGAGCCACTCTTGTTTACCCTTATTTAAGCTACCAAGTTATCAAACAAATTCACTTAGATAAAAGCTTAGAAGAAAAAGAGAAACTCTGTAAGAATTACCAAAATGGCATAGAGAATGGAATTCTAAAAATAATCTCGAAGATGGGCATTTCCTGTATAAATAGTTACAGGGGTTCTGGCTTATTTGACATACTTGGATTAAATCAAGATTTTCTTGATTTTTGTTTTAATGGAAAAAAATCTGTTATAGGTGGTCTTTCCCTTTCTGAGTATGAAAAGGAGCTGAAGGAAATAGCACTTGAAGCTTGGAACGATAATCAGGAAATAAGCTGTGGAGGCTTAATTAAATACCTTCCAAATGGAGAAGAACATGCTTTCACGCCAGATGCAATATTAAAACTACAAGAAGCAGTAAGGAATGATGACTTTAGTAGTTATAAAGAATTTTCTAAAATTATTACAGATAGAGAGTATCTCTGTTTCAGAGATCTTTTCGATATAGAAAGTGATAAAGAATCTATTCCTCTGAATGAAGTGGAGAGCAAGGAAAGTATCCTTAAGAGGTTCTCCATTTCAGCAATGTCTCTAGGTGCCATATCACCAGAAGCTCATAGCGCTTTAGCTGAAGCAATGAATATACTAGGAGCAAGATCTAATTCTGGAGAAGGTGGTGAAGATCCAGATAGGGTAAAACTCAATAGTCACTCTAAAATTAAACAAGTCGCATCTGGACGTTTTGGAGTAACTGCTGAATATCTCAGTAATGCAGAGGTTATCCAAATAAAAATTGCGCAGGGAGCTAAACCTGGTGAAGGTGGTCAGCTACCCGGTTTTAAGGTAAACGCTTTAATAGCTAAATTAAGGTATAGCAAGGAAGGAACCACTCTAATTTCTCCACCACCACACCACGATATTTACTCAATAGAGGACTTAGCACAACTTATTTATGATCTTAAAGAAGTAAATCCACTTGCAGAAATATCAATAAAACTAGTTTCCTCATTAGGAGTTGCAACAGTTGCTCTCGGAGCCTGTAAAGCAAATGCTGATTCCATAACCATAGCAGGTGCAGATGGTGGAACTGGAGCTAGCCCTTTAAGTTCTATTCGCTATGCAGGTTTGCCATGGGAAATAGGTTTATTACTAACACATAAATTACTTTTAGAAAATAACTATCGTGAAGATATTAGTTTGCAAGTAGATGGTGGCTTAAAGAACGGCTTAGATATTATTAAAGCAGCCATTATGGGAGCTGATATCTATGGCTTCGGCACAGCTACTCTTGTGAGCTTAGGTTGTAAATATCTTAGAATCTGTCACCTAAATAACTGTGCTACAGGCGTAGCGACTCAGCATGAGGTTTTAAGAAAAGAGCACTTTAGAGGCTTAAAAGAGCATGTCATCAGTTACATGAATTTTATAGCAGAGGAAATTCGTGAATATTTAGCAAAGCTCGGCTATAGAAAATTAAACGAGCTTATCGGCAAGCAATATCTATTAAAACGTAAAGTTTCTAAAACTACTAAACAAGAGAATTTAGATTTCAGCTCTCTATTTACCGAATTACCTTACAAGGAGTCTTTAGTTAAGCACATTCACAAGAATGAAGGAAACCAATTAAACCAAAGGCTCATTGAAGACTTAGATAAAAAATCACTAAAACCTTTATATGAAATAAATAATGCTGATCGGTCTATTGGAGCATCTCTCTATTCATACGAAAAAGAATCCAGCCCTTGCGTGTTAAACTTCAAAGGCATTGCTGGTCAGAGTTTTGGAGCATTTCTCAGTAAATCTTTCACCCTAAAATTAGAAGGCTCAGCTAATGACTACGTAGGCAAAGGTCTTTCTGGTGGAAATATCATAATAAAAAGCCCTGAAGATAGAGGATTTATTGCCAGAAATAGCGTTATATTGGGTAACACCTGCTTATATGGAGCTACGTCTGGAAAACTGTTTGCAGAAGGTATAGCTGGTGAAAGATTCGCCATTAGAAACTCGGGAGCCACTGCTGTCATAGAGGGCTCTGGAGACTATGCATGTGAATACATGACTGGAGGAGCTGTAGTAATTCTTGGAGCCTGTGGCACAGAACTTGGAGCAGGAATGACTGGTGGAAAAGCTTTCATATTCGATCCAGAACATAAGCTATCTAAACGCATTAATGCTAAGTCTGTAACTTACAGCTATTTATCGGAGATAGATAAGGATCATCTGCAAGAATCTTTATCAAATTATTTAAAGAATCTCATTAAAGAATATCAAGAACAGACCTCCAGCACTTGGGCACAGTACATACTGGAACATTACACTGATTTAAAAAAATTATTTGCACTAGTTTATAGCTTAGATTCCAGAATAGAGGACTTAATTACAGATGAACAACTATCACTTTCTTAACTCCAATAGAAAAGATCCTTTCAAGATTCCTAGTGAAGAAAGAATAGAAAATTTCAATGAAATATATCAAAATTTTGATGCCGATCTAAGTAAAGACCAAGCTGCAAGATGTTTAGACTGTGGAGTTCCATACTGCAAATGGAGCTGCCCAGTAACTAACCATATTCCAGAATGGCTCAAGCTCATTGCAAATGGAGAAATAATTAAAGCAGCAGAACTTTCAAATGCCACCAATAGCTTGCCAGAAATATGTGGCAGGGTATGCCCTCAAGACAGGCTCTGTGAGGGGGCTTGCACTTTAAACAATGATTTCGGGGCAGTAAGCATAGGTAGTATAGAAAAATATATTTCAGACACTGCTTTTGCACAGGGCTGGCAACCTAAAAAAGCAAGTAATTGGCGAAGTGATAAGTTAGTCTCTATAGTTGGAGCTGGTCCAGCGGGTTTAGCCGCCGCTGATTTCCTGACGAGAGAAGGAATTCCAGTAAAAGTCTATGATAAATATCCAGAGATCGGTGGGCTTTTAAGTTACGGTATTCCTAACTTTAAGCTAGAAAAAAAGATAATTTTAAATCGTAAAAAGATCCTTGAGAATCAAGGCGTGGAGTTTATTCTAAACACAGAGATAGGAAAAGACATAGACTTTAAAGAGCTTTATGATAAGAGCTCGGCTGTATTTTTAGGAATGGGAACCTACGCGGCAGTAATTGGTTCACTGCTCCTTAACGGTAAGTCCATGGAAGACGGAAAAGATTTTAAAAACGAAAATATACAGCTAGCTCTTGACTACCTTATTTCAGGAGATACTGACACTGAACCTGCAAATTCAAAGCTAAGAGGAAAAGATGTCATAGTCTTAGGTGGTGGCGATACAGCGATGGATTGCTGTAGAACAGCAATCCGCCAAGCAGCGAAATCCGTTACCTGCATTTACAGAAGAGACTTTAATAATATTCCAGGTTCTCGTAAAGAAATAGAAAATGCTATTGAAGAAGGAGTTAAGTTTATTTGGAATACCCAAGCATTAGAGATAGAGGAGCTCGGCTCCCAATTAAAACTAAAAACTGTTGAAACAGAATTAAAGAAAGAAAATGACTCTAAGCGCTTAGTTCCAGTCTTAAAGACAGATTCCGAGAAATTCATTTCAGCGGATAAAGTAATTATTGCCTACGGCTTTAATCCAAATCCAGCAGCTTGGCTGGAAAAATATGAGGTGAAAACCGATAAATCTGGGAAAATTATCACTAAAAAATCTCAGACATCTAATCCCAAGATATTCGCTGGTGGAGATATGGTCAGAGGCTCTGATTTAGTGGTAAGAGCTGTGTTTGATGGCAGGGAAGCTGCAAAAGAGATAATGAG
>Ga0172373_10009819_pt1 | contig 11803 bp, 7 predicted proteins | sample Lak10m_2_FD_114546 | JGI IMG/M metagenome (GOLD analysis project Ga0172373, IMG submission 114546) | Freshwater microbial communities from Kabuno Bay, South-Kivu, Congo - kab_092012_10m | ecosystem: Environmental > Aquatic > Freshwater > Lake | place: Democratic Republic of the Congo: South-Kivu... | reverse complement strand
GGTTTGGCGAGACGGAGCAGTATTCTGAAGGTATCTCTTGAACAACTTGCTGCATTGATATCGGTGTAGGTGGTACAGTCCCAGCCATAAATCAGCAGCAGGGTGTCGGTGGCGCAGTCGGTCGTCTCTCCGGTGAGTCTGAATGACGAAGACGAGAATCCTGACAAATTGGGCAGATTGAACAGATCGTTTGTTCCCGCCAATTGCTGTGCAGCCGGCATTTTGAGCAGACTGAAGTTGCCGGTCTGTCCTGAAGTTGACTGAATGTTCAGCCATATATTTTTTGCGGTATTAACAAACAGATTTTTCAGGTCGAAATCGGCCTCAAACCGGCGACTGTCGGAAACAATTACAGTATCCGCCGATTTGATATCGAGGTCGGGATAGTTGGAAAAGTATCCGATCTGATTTTTAAGGGTGGTATCGAAAACCATCTTGTCGCTGTTCAGGCACCCTTCAAAGGTGGTGGTGATGATTTGCTGCGATGTATCGGGGTACTTGAATGTACAATCAGGGTCAAATACGATGTTGGTTTTGAGCAGGAAACCTTCATCAACCAGCGAAGCAAAGGCAGGGTTGAAGTCAACATCCATCAAACCGGGTGTCTGAACGAAGGGCAGCGCGGTGTTGGTCAGCAGCAGCTGGTTATCCTGCAGCGTTAACTGGTTGATCCTGACCGTATTGGCAGTTAATCCGTCAGGTACAGTAAGCTTGTATGCGGAAATGATTCCCAGTGGCCTGATTTCCCGCGTAAACAGGTTGGCCCGGGCAATACGCAGCGAATAGTTAAAGTCGCTTACCTCCAGCGATGGTTCGCACGGACGAATATTGAATGTGTTGTTTTTGAGTTTGAATCTGAATCCCGAGTACTGCTGTTTAACCCGTGGTATCTGTGTCCATGCACACAGCCGGTTGCCATGGCTGAGGGCAGTCTGTATGCCAACCAGTACCGGATTTTCGGGGTTGTCGTTCGTTTCGTTGTAGTTCAGGTCAATTTTGAAGTCAGTATAGAAAAATATGGAATCTCCCGGCCCCAGAATTGGCCTCGGAAGCAACCCCTGTGTATGCAAAAGACCGAAATTTACCACGAAACTGTGCTTTTGCGAGCTCAGCTGGTCCAGCAGGTTGTCTGGATACTTGTTGGGTATCAGCATTCGGATAAAATTGTTGTCGTCGGTATCAAACAGACTGGCTATTTCGAGTGCGACGGAACTTCCATCGGCATACCTGATTCTCATACTGTCGCCCAGAAGCCGGAAACTGGTTTCCTCAAACATGCGGGTGCGCAGATCCAGCAGGGAAACTGAATCGTTCTCCGGATCAGCCATGTCGCTCAGCAGCGCCTCGTGAAAGATATTTCTGGGAAGGATGACTATTTTACCGGTGTCAACATACCCGCAGTATGCTACCCGCATGGTATCTCCCGCCAGAAAACGGTCACGCCGGATCTCACTTTTGACCGCCCGGCTGCCGTCGTCGGCAATCCGGTCGTCATTGCTGTCTTTATATCCGATGTTCAGCCTGAAAGCATCAAATTTCCATTGGTAATTGCCCGGTAGATATCCGGAATTGCCGGTGCCTCCGCCGCCGCCGCCGCCTGATGAGCAGTCCTCCAGTACCAGGTCATATTTTCTGCAAACGCCGATTCCGCAGGTCGTAGTGCTGTCTGATGAACCTGAAATAAACGAAACAACCGACATCCCCCGGATGCAGGGCAGACAGTTGGCTACATAAACATCAAAAAAATCGGGATCAGGAGAGGGCGCCTGCGGACAGGCTTCAGCCGGGTCGCAATCATACCGGATACAAAAATCCATCTGCATCTGAAAAGATGGCAGTGGCAAACTATATACCCAGCGGATTCTGCCGCCTGGAAGGGAGGTGTAACTCAGTGGGGTAGCGCCTGAAAGGGTAGTCTGACAAGCCGGATCCAGACTGATTCCCGGCGGGAGCTGCATGTCAATGTGCAGATATCGTCCGGAATCAGTCAGTTGCGGGGATCTGACCATCAGGGTTACCGGATAGGAGTTGCCGCTAGTCAGACAAGCCTCCACATCCATGAATATTTCTTCGTTGAGTTGAGCTCCCGTACTTGTTTTCAGGTTCAGATAGCCCGAAACAAAGCCCCCCGGCGGACAATCCTTTTGATAGTAGTAATCTACTCGTATATCTGCCTGTGTCTGATCACAAAACGAGGCACAGGTGAGCATATCAAAGGTGAGGGTAGCCGTATCTCCGGCTTTTATCTCCGGGATAACCAGTGTCATACTGCCGGCCTTGCCCGGATCACAGGAAAACAAACCAGTGACGGGGGCAACATTCGGAACAATGGGCAACTCAACCCCTGACTGACTCAAAATCACACTCGTCTGGTCAAAGGCGTTTACACCTCCACCCATCTCGAAGGTGGTATTGATGATGACATTTTTCGCCGCTGCACCGCCGGTATTGACAATTTTTACACCCATACGCGCTCCTTCACTCGCACACTGGCTCACAATCGTACTGGTGATTCCCGTGAAGTTCAGGTCAGGTACCAGTGTGGACGGCTTGACCAGTATATTGGCCTGAATACTGTCGTAAGTGCACAGTTCAGCTCCGCACCCCCAGCCGGCTCTCAGCATGGAGGGCAACAGAAACGAGGGGGTACCACAACTTTGTATGACTATTTTTTCGGTAAAACAGATGGTTTCTCCCAATTCAAGCAATTCATCGTTATCGCCGGCAGCACTGATCAGCGCCGGATCTATTTCCGCCCTGAAAAGGAGGGCTCCCGATGAACTGGCCAGCACCTGATCCATGAAGATATTGATGCCGGAAGCATGGGTGTCTTCAAAAAAGACGCGCTTGATGGCTCCCAAACGGGTGTTTTTTACGCATATTTTCCGATAAAGCGTATCAAAGCGCTCGCCTTCCATATACAAGTCATCAACACTTTCAATCAGCAGCAGACCAGTTTCCAGCGGAATGGAGCTGGTCACTACCGAGACGGAGACGTTACTTCCGTTCAAAGCGAGTGTGCACGGGAAAAGGCTTCCTGCATTCAGCCCGCGCGCTGCCAGACAATCAGCTGTAATAATCAGGGATACTGTGCGGCTGGTACCCGGGGGCAGTGTGCTCACTGCCAGCAGCGGTTCCGCCAAATTGCCGATATTCAGCTCCGTTGCGCCGGTGGCTGTTCCCGGCTCATACCAGATTCCTCCGGGCAGTTTTACCGACAAATTCCCGGAAACAGGCTGTGTGCCGCCATTTTGCAGATTGACGAAAAGCGTGTCTCTCCCGCATACATACAGCGAATCAGGCAGGGTGTATTGCAGAACGACACCCTGATTTTGCGCCAGTGTGGTTGACCAGGAAAAAATAAACAGGAAAGCAGCAGGTAGAAGGTGTTTCAACATCGGGTTCAGTTAATTGGCAATAAGGTCGAAAAGTAAACATACTTTTGCAGGGAACAAACGCCGTTGATACATTGATTATTTTAAGAAAGATCTGGTTGCTTTGGGCTGTACTGCTTTTTCTGCTCATGATGGGATTTAACCTGCTGGTTTTATTCCTGAATTCAGCCGTTTTTCCGGAAGAAAGAGCGCTCAGATACAATATATGGTGGCTGCATCACGCTTTCACCAACGTGTTTCTGCCGCTGATCGGCGTATTTCTGGTGGTGGAAGGCCGCGATCAGCTGGATCCTGCAAAATCGTATGTCATCGTGGGAAATCACAAGTCTTCACTTGATTTTATCCTGAACGCGAGGGCTTATCCCGGAGGATATCAGTATCTCGCCAAACAGGAACTGCAGAAGATTCCCATTTTCGGGTGGGTGGTGAAGAAGATGTGCCTGATTGTTGACCGTGGCAGTCCGATGAGCCGCGCGCGAAGCGTGGTGATGCTGAAACAAAAACTCGCAAAGGGAATCAGTATCTTTATATACCCGGAGGGCAGCAGAAACAGAACGACAGAACCGCTGGGCCCTTTTTACGACGGTGCATTCCGGATTGCCATACAGACGGGTGCGCCCATCGCTGTTCAGACAATCACCAATATCAACAGGGTGGCTGGTCCCGACGACTCGTGGCTGCAGCCGGGCGTGATCAGGATTGTGTGGGAAAAACCCATTGAAACCGCTCAGTTAACGGATGCCGATATTCCGGCGCTGCGCGAAAACGTAGCTTCCATGATGACCTCCCGGATTCTGGAGGTCAGGAAGTGAGTCGCTTTACCCGGCCGTTTACCATGGCATCAATCACCTGGAACACAATAAGGGGTTTCTGTGAACGCCAGAACATATCGTTATACTCATCCCCGAAATGAATATAGTGCTGGAGCCTGGCCTCCTGCATCTCTTCCATCACGTGCTGCCGGGTGTTGACACAAACTACCCAACCGCCCTCTTCGTGTACTTCTTCGGCCAGTTCTGCGTAATAATCATCCTCTGAACTGTGAAAATTCAGGACGTTCTCGCAGAAGAGAACGAACTTGACAATGCCTTTTTCATACAGCATTTCGAGTACACGTCTTTTCAGATGCATAATATCGTTGTAAAGCGCGTCGTTCCACTCGCCAATCAGCTCAATCAGCGCGAACTGGTCGTCATAATCCACGAACAATATCTTGCAGTACAGCGTTGATGATCCAAAGGCATCCCATTGCGGGTGCAAATAAAAATTGTACAACTTGTGCGTGTACTGGAACTCATTGTACTTGCGGCCGAAAAAGGGGGATTCAGGATCTTCCTCGGCTGCGTACAGTTCGCGCCACTGATAATGAGGCTCAATGTTGTGCATGTTTCACTGAATTGATTAAGCGCCGCAAAGTTACCATGATCTCCCAACATGTACGCCTGAGAGTTGTACTTACTGGTCCCGAATCCTCCGGAAAAACCACGCTCGCCCGTGCGCTGGCCGACTTCTACGGCTGCGGGCTGGTTCCCGAGTTTGCCCGCTCCTTCCTCGACGCACTTCACCGGGAGTACCAACACGATGACCTGGCCCGCATCGCACACGGACAGGCGGCCTGGGAGCAATGGCATGCCGCTCACTCCAGACACTGGCTGCTGGTCTGCGACACCGACTGGACGGTCATCAGAATCTGGGAGTCATTCAAATACGGATCTGTTCAGCATACCCTTCACTGTACTCCCAACCCCGATACGCTTTACCTCCTCTGCCAACCGGATATTGAATGGGAACCTGATCCGCTCCGCGAAAATCCGGGCGATCGCGATGACCTATTCGGCCTGTATGAACAATTACTGAGAGAAACGGGGTGTCAATACAGCATTTCAGGGGGTAACGTGACAGACAGGTTACAAAATGCCGTGTCGCTGATTGAAAAATATTCCTGACCTTTGTGATCCTCATTGGGGTGCTGGCGTTGCCGGCTGAGATAAAACCCATCGAACTTGCGCGGGTAATTCCGGGCAAGGAACTGAGACGGGTAGTGGCATCACTACACCTGCGAAAACCCCTTTCGCAGGTGGATGTTTCACTCAATCTTCACTTTTCATGACAAATTTTGTCAGATTACTGGCTTTTTCGCCGTTTTTTCTCTCTTCTTCCCTGTTCTCACAATCTCCCGACTCGGCGGCACTGAAGGAGGTGGTCATTCAGGCTACACGCGCGGGCGAGCGCACACCCGTGCCACACAATAATTTCAGGTCGGAAGCAATTCTAAAAACACTGCACACACAGGATGTTCCCTATCTGCTGTCGGCAACACCCTCACTGGTGGAGAGCTCCGACGGCGGTACCGGCACCGGTTACACAGGCATGCGCATACGCGGGAGCGATCAGTCGCGCATTAATGTCACTATTAATGGCGTACCGCTTAACGATGCCGAGAGTCAGAATGTCTTCTGGGTCAATCTGCCCGATCTGGCTGCCTCGGCTTCTGAAATCCAGGTACAGCGCGGAGTGGGGAGCAGTACGAACGGGGCGGGCGCTTTCGGCGCCACAGTAAATCTGGACCTTACCAGGGTGGTTGCCGATGCCTCAGCTTCTGCGGCTGTTTCGGCCGGTTCGTTCAATACCCGGCGCCTGTCGGCCCAGCTCAACTCCGGATTACTGGGCCGATGGGCTTTCTCCGGAAGGGCATCGGCTATTGAATCGGACGGATATATTGACCGCGCCAGCGCCAGTCTCCGCTCCATGCACCTGTCAGGTGCTTATGTCGGCGACAAATACACCATACAGGCTCATGCGCTGCTCGGAAGGGAAATCACTTATCAGGCGTGGAACGGGGTGCCTGCGCAATATGTCAACGATCCCGTGCTGCGTACGTTCAACAGCGCCGGGGCAGAGCGGTCGGGTGAGCCCTACAATAACGAGATTGACAACTACACACAGAATCACTATCTGCTGCATTACAAATATGCCATCTCGCCACTTTGGCTGCTGCAGTTGAATGGACACTATACCCGCGGTTATGGATATTTTGAACAATACAAAGCCGACCAGCGATTTCAGGGATATGGCCTTACCCCGCTGCTGGTCGCCGATACAGTGATTGAACAAACCGACCTCATCAGACAGCGCTGGCTCGATAATCACTTCTACGGAGCCACGTTCGCTCTGCGCCGTAACTCGCTTTCCGATGCGGGTACGTATGCCATGGCAGGCGGTGCGCTGAGTCGCTACCAGGGCGATCACTTCGGCAAGGTTATCTGGTCGGAATGGCCGGTGGGGAATGGAAAAGACTATCGCTACTACGATAATGCTGCCTCCAAACTCGACGCCAATATCTATGTGAAGGCCCAGAAGCAGTTTACCTCGCGACTGAATGCCTACCTGGATGTGCAGGGCAGGTTAGTGAATTATGATTTTACCGGTTTCAACCAGAATCTGGAACCGGCACCCCAGCGGGTTCAACACCGCTTCTTTAATCCCAAGGCGGGACTGACTTATACTTTCTCGGATTTTCTGAGCGCCTATGCTTTCCGGGGTGTTGGTCACCGGGAGCCCAATCGCGACGATTACACGCAGTCGAGCCCGTCATCGCGTCCGCTGGCCGAGCAACTGAGCGATACGGAAGCTGGTATCCGGTTCGCGAAAGAAGGCTTTACGCTCGCCGCCAATCTGTTCTATATGCAGTATAAAAATCAGCTGATTCCCGACGGCCGAATCAATGATGTTGGTGCGTATATCAGAACGAATGTGCCCGACAGCTACCGGGCAGGAGTGGAGCTGGAAGCATCGCTATCTGCCGGAATATGGCAGTTTGCCGGAAATACCTCCATCAGCCGGAACAGGGTGCGCAGCTTCACCGAATACCGCGACAACTGGGATACCGGCGGACAAGATGTTTTTGAATATAAAAATACTGCCCTTGCTTTTTCGCCGGATATGATTGCACGCGGAGAGGTGGCCTGCAAAATCCTTGACAAGCATCAGACCAGGTTGACGCTCACAGCTATTGGTAAATATGTGGGAAGCCAGTTCCTCGATAATACCGGATCATCTGCCAGACTGGATGCCTATTTTGTCAGTGACCTGCGTCTGAATGTTGAATTTCCGTGGATGAGAAGGCAGAAAGGCAGTTTTATTCTCACCTGTAACAACTGGCTGAATGAGCAGTTTGCGAATAATGGCTGGGTTTACCGCTTCACTTCGGCAGGTTATGACCCTCGTCCCGATGATCCCTATTCGGTCGGGGATGGCAGTGACGTTTATCGGCAGACCGGTCTGTTCCCGCAGGCAGGGCGAAACTGGATGGGAACCCTCAGAATTGAATTTTGAGCGATTAAAAAGGGGATACCGGTTTTGTACCAGTATCCCCTCATAAGAACTTGTTCTGGGTGCCCGGAACAGGACTCGAACCTGCACGACCTTTGGGGTCAAGGGATTTTAAGTCCCTCGTGTCTACCATTTCACCACCCGGGCCACTTCTGGGCGCAAATATAGTTTTTTCCTGGAGTTTGTCAGTATTCTCTGCCGTTTTTGACTCGGCGAGAGATTCCTGAACAAACTTTTATTCTACTTTCAGAAATTCGTAAGACGCGCGCTCGGGAAAAACAGCAGCAGCTTCTTCATTTTCGGCAGCCACGTAGTAGTGCTTTACCTTTGATTTTTCGACCAAAGCGGTAAAAATACCATCTCCGGCTTTCAGGTCTCCGTTGGTACCATCATCGGTCATGGGAATATGGGAGAAAGCAAAACTTTTGTCTCTGCGGAAATAAAGTGTCCCGCCCTTGGTTGCACCCGTCAGTTTGGCGGTGACCCGGAGCTTTTCAGCCTCTTTGAAGTGTTTTACCTCGGCAATAACCGGCTGAACCTTGTTAAGCAGTGGATGTTTGGCGAGCCATTCGGTGCGTTTGGCCATGAGTTGTCGCAGTCCGATCAGGTGGTCGGGCGCGTAGGTGAGCGTACTGTCAAGCGAGTTGCTGAAGTCTTTCTGACTGTACAGTTTCAGAGAGTCCAGTTTCACCCAGGGTTCTATTTCCTTCTGCATGGCCAGGGCGCGTGTCATCAACTGATTGTTTGTAAGCCAGTCACTGCTAATCGTGCGCACGTGTGCGAGATAAATCTTCCGGTAGGTGTTGTTGCGCAGTATTTTTGAGATCAGTGGTCTCTTTACATTGTCAATTTCGGTCAGAGGCTGATACTTGATCAGCTCCTCGTCTTTCATTTCCTCGAAAGAGAAATTGCGTCGCCAGCCGCCGAAGCACATGTTGAGGTCCCAGAGAATGGGGTGAGCAACGCCGGTTGTATCGAACCACAGGTAGTAATTGTGCGAAAGCGATCCGTTGTAACTGTCGAGATTGACCATGACATTGTTGAACGCCAGCATCCAGAGGGTCTGGTCAACATCCAGTACGGTTTCAATCTGGTCGGGTGTCCGGTTGAGTACGCGAATCAGATTCAGCAGCGGTTTCCAGGCTCTTTCGCTTTCCACTTCGTAAAAAGCTTCATAACAACCGGGACTCTCGTTCAGATAAACCAGCGATGCGTTTTCACCTTTCTGGCATCCGTTCTGGCTTCTTGTCTTCTTCCAGTTATCGGGGTCACATTTCACAAGATCACCAGTGGTAGTTCCGAAATGTTTGCTGATGAAACTGGCGTCAACAGACTCGGAATTGACGTACAGTCCGTAATACTTGTTGTTGATATAGACATTCGCAAAGTTGCACAAGGGGGCAGGCATATATTTTCTGACCACCTCGTAACCCAGTGGTTCCCTCACAAAACTCGGATCAAGGAATCCGTTGGAGAGCTTGATGGTGCGATGTCCCCCTTTTAACTGCTGATTGCGTTTTTTGTAATCGAGTTTGATATTGAGCGGCAGTTTCTTGTAGGTGTCCTTCCTGGTTTTGAAATAGGAACTGTTACCCTTGTACCTGACGCCCACGCTGTCCAGTTTGAGTCCGTTGACCCATACTAACCCATGCGCTCTGGCATCCTGATTGGCTTTTTTCAGCGAGTCGAGTTGCTGGTCCCAACGCTGATAGGGTAGTCCGATTTTTACTTCCTGTACTCCGGTACCGTAGAAATCCTGTGCACGCAGACCGAAGGAAAGGAGCAGGAATAAGAGAAATGCTGTATTCTTCATTGGAAGCTGTATGTCGCTTTTATTTATTCAGATCGCTGAGTTTTACCTTGTATGGCTCGCGTGTGTAGCCTGCCGGAGCGAAATTGACCGACCCTGCATTTTCTGCCACTAAATAGTATTCCATTTCGGTGTCCGGCCCCTTGGCTTCAATGCTGGCTGTGAAGCCCTTTACGCCGGATGGCAATCCTCCCGTATTATCCTCATTCATCGGAACCATGACCCAGGGCTGATTGTGATCAAAGCGGTAGTAAACGAGCATCCGCTTGGGGAAACGATCGGCGCGGGCAGTGATATTGAAGGTATTAACAGGCTGATTTTCAAATTTGGCTCTTCCCTGTACTTTAACCTCCGAAACAGAAGAGGGCAGGGTAGTAAGCTCCGGATGGTTTTTCAGGTATTTGCTCCGCCTCGACATGAGTTCGATGATACCCGGAATTTTACTTTTCTTGCCAATTGTGGTGCGCAAACTGGCCTGAAAATCGTCGAGACTGTATGTCTTGTACTTGTCTTCGCTAAGCGGCACTACAATCATGCCCTGCAATTCAGCCGACCGCTTCTCGTAGGCACCATTCAGGAAGTTCTCTTCATTGATCTGTCTGATGTGCGCCAGATACACTTTTTTATAGTAAGGATCTTTGAGCAACTGGCTGATCAGTGGTTTGTACGGATTGTCCGCATGCAGCAGCGGATCCAGTTCCTGCAGCTGGGCAAGCTCCAGATCACTTCCCTCGCCGGTATTCTTGTAACTGCCAAAAGCGAGGTTGAGATCCCAGTGTATCGGCTGAAACTTTCCGTTTCCGTCTTTGTACAGGTAATAATTGACACTGTGATTCCCTGAGTAACTGTTCAGGTTAACCATGATGTTGTTGAGTGCCAGCATCCAGAGCGCCCTGTCAGTGTCCAGTACTTTTTCAACCTCCTTCGAGCCTTGTGAAAGCAGGCGGGTAAGTTCCTGCAGGTCATTCCAGTCAGCACCTGAACTCCCTTCAAAATTGCCCTTGTAGCAGTCTGCGTTATTCTCGTACTCGAGTGAACCATAGATGTTCAGTTTGCAGGAAGCAGGCAGGTTACCCGGTTTGTTATCAACACCAGCCTTGAATACGGAACCGGCAGAAGTTCCGAAGCTTCGCTCAAGCATTTGTTTTTCAATGCTTTCTACATTAATAAATACCCCTATATACTCGTCATTGACAAACAGTTTGGTAAATCCGGTTTTTGAACCCGGCATATATTTGGCCGCTATTTCGTGAAACAGTGCTTCCCTGATCATACTGGGGTCGCGAACGGCAGCCGACAATTTGACGGTGCTGTAGCCCTGATGCTGTTGTCCGGGATTTTTATAGTCCAGCTTGATCTGAAACGGATTTCTCTTCAGTCCGGTTGTATATGACTTGTCGCCCCTGAAGCGTATGCCGGCACCCTGATAGGATTTCCCGTCAATGATGACCAATGCCTCCATCAGTCCGCCTCCGTATATACGCATGGAGTCGAGCTGGTCAGACCAGTTCCGGGCGTCAACCTTGATCCTTATCTCCCCGACTGTTTTGCTGTCGAAAAGCTGGCGCCCTGACTGTGCGTTCAGGTGCAGTGAAGCGAACAAAAGTATGAGTATCAGACTGTTTTTCATGTTTAATTGCTTAGGCATGTGGAGAATGGATAATCGGGGCGCAATGTTACGAACTCTGCATTCATATTACAACAGATTGCCGAGTTTCCAGATATCGGTGAAGCTGTTGTACAGCGGAACCGGGGCAAATCTGATTACATTGGGTTCGCGCCAGTCGGCAACAACCCCTTGCTCTGTCAGGCGGTCGAAAAGTGCACGTCCCCCGGGACCGGTAAGCAGCGACAACTGGCAGCCTCGTTCGTTGATGTCTCTCGGTGTGATAATTCTGAAGTCGAGGCCTCGCGCGCGGGCATGCTCGAGGGTATATTCCAGGTAGGCGGTCATCAGCAGACTTTTAGTCCTCAGCCGGTACATTTCTGCCTCGTCGAATATTTTCAGACTGGCCAGGTGTGCCGCAAATGAGAATATCTGTGCGTTGCTGAGTTGCCACCCGGCTGCTCCATACATTGGACTGAACCCTTTTTCCATGTTGAACCGGGAGTCTTCATCGTGGCCCCACCATCCGGCGAAACGTGGTAACTCCGCGTTGCTGGCATGCCGCTCGTGGACAAATACACCGGAAGGCCCTCCCGGACCCGAGTTCAGGTATTTGTAGCTGCACCAGACGGCAAAGTCAGGACCCCAATTATGCAATTG
>Ga0172373_10009818_pt1 | contig 11806 bp, 11 predicted proteins | sample Lak10m_2_FD_114546 | JGI IMG/M metagenome (GOLD analysis project Ga0172373, IMG submission 114546) | Freshwater microbial communities from Kabuno Bay, South-Kivu, Congo - kab_092012_10m | ecosystem: Environmental > Aquatic > Freshwater > Lake | place: Democratic Republic of the Congo... | reverse complement strand
TCACCTGCGAGAAGTTCGCGCCGAGGCCGATGAACGCGCCGGCCACCACCCCGAGCGGGACGAGCCGCCGCAGCGGGAGGTTGGCCTCCGTGACGCCGGCCTGTTCGGCCTTCTCCGCCATCGCGGCGGGGAGGAGGGCATCGAATCCGGGATCGCCTGCCATGCGCGTACGGTACGCCTGCGCACCCATTCCCACCAGGGTCTTCGTGCCCGACTGGCTCGGTCTTGACCCGCGGGTCAATACTGGTGGCATGCAGCTGATGTACTCCGCCGAGGATGAAGCGTTCCGCACCGAGCTCCGCACCTGGTTGCGCGACAACCTGCCCGCCGGCTGGATGGACGCCGTCGACCGTGGCGAGGCCCTCGAGATGTCGGCCGACGACCGCAAGGCGTTCAACGAGGCATGGCCGGAGAAGCTGTTCTCCGGCGGTTGGATCTGCGCGACGTGGCCGAAGGAGTACGGCGGCAAGGGCCTCACCACCATGCAGGGCGTGGTGCTGGCCGAGGAGTTCGCGCGGGCGAAGGCCCCGATGCGCGGCGACTTCTTCGGCGACACCCTCGTCGGCCCCACGCTGCTCCAGTGGGGCACCGAGGAGCAGAAGAAGGAGTTCCTGCCGAAGATCCTCAGCGGCCAGATGCGCTGGTGTCAGGGCTTCAGCGAGCCGAACTCGGGCTCCGACCTCGCGTCGCTGAAGACCAGCGCCATCCTCGACGGCGACGAGTGGGTCATCAACGGCCAGAAGGTGTGGACCACCCAGGGCCACCACGCCGACTACTGCTTCCTGCTCACCCGCACCGATCCGGATGCACCGAAGCACAAGGGCATCAGCTACCTGCTCGTGCCGATGAAGCAGCCCGGCGTGGAAGTGCGCGGCATCGTGCAGCCCGACGGCACCGCCGAGTTCTGCGAGGTGTTCTTCACCGACGCGCGTTGCCCGAAGGACAACGTGGTCGGCGGTGTGAACAACGGCTGGAAGGTGGCCAACAGCACGCTTGCGTTCGAGCGCGGCCAGAGCGCCACCACTGGCTTCCGTCGCTTCGAGGAGGAGTACCGCCTCATGGTGGCGAAGGCCGAGTCGAACGGCGCCATCGACGACCCCGGCATCCGTCAGCGGCTGATGACGTACTACACGAAGATCCAGATCCTGCGTGTCAACGGCCTCCGCTCGTTGGCCAGCACGCTCGCCGGCACGAAGGATCCGAGCATCGCCGCCCTCGGCGCGATGAACAAGATGTTCTGGAGCGAGATGCACAAGGCCGCGATGGAGCTCGCGCTCGACATCTGGGGCAGCGAGTCGATGCTCGTCGACTCTGGTACCCCGAACGGTTCGTGGCCCGGCACGTCGCGCGACAAGGGTCGCGACAACTACCCGGTCAGCACGATGATGAGCTCGTTCTTCTTCAGCCGCAGCGAGACCATCTGGGGTGGCACCAGCCAGATCCAGCGCAACATCGTGGGCGAGCGCGTACTCGGCCTCCCCAAGGAGCCCCAGTCCGCCCAGTGACCTGGGCCGCCGTCAGGCGGTGCGGCGTCGATCGGGTGTTGCGAGATCCCACCTCGTGAACGACGATGCACCCGTGGAAGTGCGAGACCTCTCCAGCGGGCCCGAGCATTCGGTGCTCGAGATCAGTCATCTGTTGGACTCCGAAGCAGAGGTCGACGCAACTCGGCGGTTCATCGCCGAGAACGGGCACCATCTCCTCGTCGCGTATGAGCGCGACGTCGCGGTCGGCTTCGTGACGGGGGTCGAGATGACGCACCCCGACAAAGGTGCGGAAATGTTCGTGTACGAACTCGCCGTCGAGCCGCACGCTCAGGGCAAGGGAGTCGGCCGCACGCTCGTGGCCGCTCTGGCCGAGGTCGCGAGACGGTCGGGTTGCTACGGGATGTGGGTGCTGACCGATCCGGACAACGCCGCAGCCATCCGAACGTACGAGGCTGCGGGGGCCACCGAACCGGCCGTCGCCTCGCTGATGCTCGCGTGGACGTTCGACAACCCGGTGAGGGTCAGGCGGTGATGCGTTCGAGCACTGGATCGGTGGTGGTGGTCGGCTTGCCGCCCACCTTGTAGGCGGCGCGCAACAGTGCCGCCGCCTGCACGGCCTGCTGGTCGGTGCGCGCGTGCACCACGCCGAGCGGACGGTGGTGATCGACCACGTCGCCGAGGCCGGCGAGGTCGGTGATGCCGACCGCGTGATCGACGGGGTCCTGCGGGCGCGTGCGACCACCGCCGAGCGCGACCACCACCATGCCCACGGCGCGCGTGTCGATGCGGGTGACCGGCCCGGTGTGATCGGCGAACACCGACAGTCGCACCTCGGCGCGCTCCATGTGCTTCCACGGGTCGTCGACGAACTTGCGCGGCCCGCCGAGTGCGCTCACCATCTGTTGGAACCTCTCCGCAGCGGCACCGCTGTCGAGCGACGACTGCAGCAAGGTGCGCGCCGCCTTGGTGGTCTTCGCCAGCTTTCCGAGCACCAGCATCTCGGCGCAGAGCGCGAGCGTCACCTCGTGGATGCGGGCTTCACGTCGGCGCCCGGTGAGGTAATCGACCGCGTACGCCACCTCGAGCGCGTTGCCGGCCGTGTCGGTGAGCGGCCGGTCCATGTCGGTGATGAGCGCCACCGTGGGCAGGCCCGCGCCGGTGGCGACGCCGGCGATCGACGATGCCAACTCTCGTGACTTCGGCAGCGTCGCCATGAACGCACCGTTCCCGGTCTTCACGTCCATGGCCAAGCCGTGCAGGCCGGCGGCGAGCTTCTTGGAGAGGATGCTGGCCGTGATGAGCGGCACGCTCTCGACGGTGGCCGTGACGTCGCGGATGCCGTACAGGCGCTTGTCGGCGGGTGCGAGGTCGGCGGTCTGGCCGATGATGGCGCACCCGACCTTGCCCACCACGCTGCGGAACTTCGTCATCGTCGGCGCCGCGGCGTAGCCCGGGATGGACTCCATCTTGTCGTAGGTGCCGCCGGTGTGGCCGAGGCCACGTCCGCTGATCATCGGTACGAAGCCGCCACAGGCGGCCACCATCGGGGCGAGCATCAGGCTGACCGTGTCGCCGACACCGCCGGTGGAGTGCTTGTCGAGCACCGGCCCCGGAAGGTCCCAGTGCAGCACGGCACCGCTGTCGCGCATGGTGCGCGTCAGCGCGACGGCCTCGTCGGTGGTCATGCCCTTGAAGTACACGGCCATCGCGAACGCGGCCGCCTGCCCCTCGGTGACCGAGCCGTCGACCATGCCGGCGACGAACGACCCGATGTCGTCGGCGCTCAGCACCTTGCCGTCGCGCTTGGCCCGGATGATCTCCTGCGGGATCATCAGTAGGCCTCCGTGCTCGTGACGCCGGCGTCGCCCTCGACGGCGGCGAGCAGTGCGGTGAGCAGGCCGCTCGCCCCGAAGCGGAACGTGGTGGGCGTGGCCCAGCCTGCGCCGAGCAGGTCGTCGGCCTGCGTGATGTAGTGGGTGGCGTCGTCGAGGGTGCGGATGCCACCGCTCGGCTTCAGCCCGACCGGCCGACCGGCGTGCTGGATGACGGCGAGCATCACCGCCGTCGCCTCGAGCGTGGCGCTGCGTGCGGTCTTGCCCGTCGACGTCTTGATGAAGTCGGCGCCGTGGTCGACCGCGAGTTGGGCGGCGCGGTGGATGAGCGCCGGATCGATCAGTTCCCCGGTCTCGAGGATCACCTTCAGCGCGTGGCTGTCGTGCGGCACCACCGCGCGGACGGCGTCGACCATTGCCGCCGCGGTGGCGTCGTCGCCCGCCGCGAGTGCACGGTGGGGGAGCACGAGGTCGATCTCGTCGGCGCCGTCGGCCAGCGCCTGGCGGGTCATCGCCACCACGTCGTCGACCGGCTCGTCGCCCGAAGGGAAGTTGACCACGGTGGCGATGCGCACGCTGGTGCCCCACAGCCGTTCGACGGCCAGCGCGACGTGACGCGGCCACACGCACACCGCAGCGACATCACCGTGCGGTCCGGTGGCACGTTCGCACAGCGACACCACGTCGTCGTCGGTGGCCTGATCACCGAGCTCGGTGAGGTCGAGGAGCGTGATCGCGCGGCGGGCGATGGCGACAGGATCGTGCGACATGGGGATCACCCTAACCAGGGTGGCCGAGGCCCCGATAGGGACGGCAGACTCTGGCGCATGACCGAACTGCTCTACCTCCGTGATGCGTATGCGACCGACTTCCGGGCGACGGTCACGGGCGTTCGCGACGACGCCATTGCGCTCGACGTGACGCTCTTCTACCCGACCGGTGGCGGCCAGCCGCACGACATCGGCGTGCTGTCGGGCCTGCCGGTGGTGGAGGTGCGCAAGGAGGGTGCCGACGTGTGGCACCGCGTGGAGGGTGGGCCGCTGCCCGACGTGGGCGCGACCGTGCGGGGGTCGGTCGACTGGGACCGTCGTCACCGGCTGATGCGCACCCATACGGCGCTGCACGTGCTGTGCGGCGTCATCTGGAACGAGTGGCACGTGCCCGTCGCCGGCGGGAACATGGAGCCGCTGTCGGCGCGCATGGACTTCGAGTTCGATCCGGTGCCCGAGGGGTTCGCGGCGCGCATCGAAGAGCTCGTGAACGCCGAGCTCGCTGCCGACCGCCCGATCACCGTCGACTTCCTGCCCCGTGACACGGCGGTACAGGACGAGGATCTCATCCGCACGAAGGTGAGCCTCATCCCCGAGTCGGTCACCGAGATCCGTGTGGTCGACATCGTCGGGCTCGACAAGCAGGCAGACGGTGGCACCCATGTGCGATCAACCGCGGAGGTGGGCCGACTGAAGGTGCTCAAGCTCGAGAACAAGGGCAAGGGCAACAAGCGGGTGCGTGTCGAGATCGTCGATGCCTGAGCGCGATCGGGGCCGCGCTCAGGTGAGGCCGTCGACGATGAGCCACAGCCCGAACGCCACGAACAGCACAGCCGCGCCGATCTTGATGACGCGCTCGGGCAGGCGCGCGCCGAGCTGCTGGCCGACGACGATGGCCAACGCATCGGCCGCCACCATGCCGAGCGTGGAACCCAACCACGTGCCGACCAGCCCGTGGCTGGTGGCGAGCGTGATGGTGGCCAGCATCGTCTTGTCGCCCAGCTCGGCGAGGAAGAACGCCAGGCCGACGGTCCAGAACACGGAACGGTTCGACTGCTCGGCTCGCGCTTCGTCCTCGTCGTCGAGCTCGTCGCCGCGCAGCGTCCAGGCGGCGAACCCGAGGAACGCGATGCCGGCCGCCACCGAGATGGCATTCGTGGGCAGCGCCACGCCGGCGGCGGCACCGACGAGCACGCTCACCAGGTGCACCAGCGCCGTGGCTGCGGTGATGGCCAGCAGGATGGTGAGGGCCTTGTAGCGGGCGGCGAACGTCATCGCCATGAGCTGACTCTTGTCGCCGAGCTCCGCCACGAAGATGATGCCGAAACTGATGAAGAACGCTTCCACGGAACCTCCGTCGGGTGTCCGGACGTGGGACCGTGTGGGGACCGTCGACCGGACATCGGTGTGATGTCGGGTCGAAGGTCTTGCTCGCCCGCTGCAGCGGACCCGGGGACCGGGGCTCATCACCCAGTGTGTCGATCTCCCGGCGTGGAGCTACTCCCCTTCGCCGACGGCCACGCTATCAGTGGGTCGACGCCGACGGAGACTCTCGGATCATCGTGAACGCGGTGCCGTCGCGGTGGAGCAACTCGAAGCCGAGTGACTCGTACAGCCGGCGAGCCACGTCGTTCTCGTCGTCGACGCTGAGGCTCATCGACGGATTCCGCTCGAGCAGGTCGACGAGCACCCGTCGTCCGATGCCCTCTCCACGTCGGTCGGCGACCACCGCCATGCCCAGCTCGGGCACGTCGTCGCGCACCCATCCCCATCCCGGATCGTCGCCGCGCATGCACCGGCAGTAGGCAGCGGCGAGATGGCGGCCCGACTCGTCGACCACCACCTGCGCGTCGTCGCCCGGCACCCGGCCGAAGTCGCGCAGGTAGTGCGCGAGCGCAGGGTCGTCGAGCACGTCGCGGGGGAGCGGGTCGTGTCCCTCGCGGACGTGGATCGAGAGGTACAGCGACTCCCACAGGAACGGGATGTCGTCGACCTGCCACGGCCGGCTCGTCCAGCCGGGCGGTGGAAGGTCGTACGGGTCGAAGGTTGCGAGCTCGTCGTCGGTGGGCGGTTGCCACGGTCCGGCGATCCAGGCGTCGAGCTCCGCGAGTGGGATCTCTGTCTCACCGGGGCGAACGTTGCGGAGGGCGAGGCGGCGGTGCAACTCGTCGCGCGACACGTCGAGGTGCACCAGTGACACGAGCACCCCGTGGTCGCGGCACCAGGTGCGGAGCGCGTCGCGCTCGGCTCGCGCCCATGTGCCCCACTCGATCACCACGTCGGCACCCGCGAGCAACTGCACCTGGGTCTCTGCCCACTGTGCTCGCTCCAGGCGGGCGCGCAACGCCTCGTCCCACAGCGTGACGCCCGTCGACGTCATCCACTCGTCGACGCACATCCGCACCGCGCCGGTGGCGGCGGCGATGCGGCGTCCGACCGTCGTCTTCCCCGAGCCGGGGAGCCCGCACAGGATGATCAACCGTGCCATCCCGTCACCGTACGCGGTGGACAGTGTCTCGCTGGGGTGAATTTCGGGAGCATTGCCTACTGTCGCGGACATGAGTGATGCGGTTCGTGAAGCGGAAGCATTCCTGGCGGCCCACTGGTCGCCCGACGCCGACCCGGTGGCATGGCGCGCGCTCGTGATCGACGAGCGGTGGGCTGCCCTGCGCTGGCCGTCGCGCTGGTTCGGTCGCGATCTCACCGACGACGACGCGAAGGCGGTGGAGGCGGTGTTCGCCGACGCGGGGGCGCCCGGGCCGGGTCAGGACCTCACCAACCTGTGGGCGGGCACGATGCTCTCGTACGGCAGCGACGAGCTGAAGCCGCAGTTCATGCGCCGTCTGCTGATGGACGAGGTGGCGATGTGCCTGCTGTACAGCGAGCCGGGTGCCGGGTCCGACCTCGCCGCGATTCGCACCACGGCCGTGCGTGACGGTGACGAATGGGTGGTGAACGGCCAGAAGGTGTGGACCAGCGGCGCACGCGATGCCGACTTCGGCATGCTCATCGCCCGTACCGACTGGGATCAGCCGAAGCATCGAGGCATCACGTTCTTCTGGTTCCCGATGCGCCAGGAGGGCGTCGAGGTGCGGCCGCTCCGCCAGGCCACCGGCGATGCGCGCTTCAACGAGGTGTTCATCACCGAGGCACGGGTGCCCGACACCAACCGCCTCGGCAACCTCAACGACGGGTGGCGCGTGCTGCAGACGGCGCTGTTCTACGAGCGAGTCGCAATGGGTGGCTCGATGGTGGGTGCCGCCGGCGGTGCCCGCCCGAACCGGAATGCGCCCCGCGGTGCGACAGCGGCGGCGCACGGCTCCATCCCCACGCCCGACATCTCGTTGGTGAAGCTCGCACGCACGATGGGCAAGGCCGACGACCCACTGGTGCGTCAGCAGTTGATGCGGCTGCACTCGCGGCGTCAGGTGAACCAATGGAACGGCGAACGGGCCAAGGCGGCGGCCGCAGCGGGCAGTTCGTCGCCGCTCGCCTCGCTCGGCAAGCTGTTCATGGCGCAGATCCTGCACGAGGCCGGCCACCTGCAGGGGGAACTGCTCGGCACGTCGGCGCTCCTCGACGGCGACGAGTTCCCCACCGCCCGCGACCACAACTACTCGCAGTTGAACGCGTACTTCTTCTCGATCGGTGGTGGCACCGATCAGGTGCAACGCAACATCATCGGCGAGCGCATCCTCGGCCTGCCGAAGGAGCCCGAGGTCGATCGCGACGTGCCGTTCAGGGACGTTCGCTCGAGCGCCGCATCGTCACCCAGGTGAACGGCTGATCCGCTCCGCCGGGGGTGTGGTGCATCTCGGTCGTCGAGGCGACGAGATCGAACGCGCCACCGAACCGTGCGACCAGTTGGCCGACCGACCACTGCTGTACGGGCAGCCCCGAACACGTCGTGGGGCCGTCGGGCGCGAACGTGGCGAGCACGAGGTGGCCGCCGGGTTCCACCGTCGATGCGGCGAGTGACACGTACTGCGACTGTGCGTCGTCGTCGGTGAGGAAGTGGAACACGGCGCGGTCGTGCCACAGACGAACCGGATGTGCCGGCTGCCAGGCGAGCACATCGGCGGTCACCCAGTCGACGGCGGCGGTGTCGCCCACGCGTGCAGCGGCTTCTCGCAGGGCACCCTCCGCGACATCGAGCACCGTCACGTCGAGATGCCCCGAGCGGACGAGTTCGTCGACCAGTCGTGAGGCGCCGCCGCCCACGTCGACGATCGGCGCGTTCAACGGAAGTTCGATGGCAGCGATGAGCCGGAGCGACATCGCAGGTGTCGACTGGGTCCACGACCGTTCGTCCTCGGGGCGCGTCCGGAAGATGCGGTCCCAGTGCCGCGCCGTCGCCGCCGAGTCGATCATGTCGTCACTATACCCTATGGGGTATGTTGATCAAACGTGCGGATCGCGTCAGGTTGCGCGCGGGGCGTGACCTTCGGCCCTGGCCGGTGACGCTCGCGGTCTGGCAGTTTGAGGCCGTGACCTTCGATCCCCGACGGATGCTCACCCCATGATCGCCCTCCTCATCGCCGGCGCCATCGCGTTCGCGGCGTCGCTGTTCGGCACCGGCGTGCTCGAACGGTTCATGCGCGGTCATGGCCGCAGCCAGCCGATCCTGGAGATGAACGCCGAGAACATGGCGGTGCCCCAGCATCAGCACAAGAAGGGCACACCCACGATGGGTGGTCTCGCGGTCATCGGCGCGGCCACGCTCGGCTATCTGCTCGCGCACATCCGCAAGGGCGTGGTTTTCTCCAACCAGACGCTGATCATCTTCGCCGGCGTGTTCCTGATGGCCGCGATCGGGTTCGTCGACGACTACATCAAGGTGCGCAAGAAGCGCAACAAGGGTGTGCTCTGGAAGCTGAAGGGGTACATCACGCTCGGAGTGGCGTTCGGCATCGCAGCAGCGCTCGTGGCCGTGACCAACATCGACACCCGGTTGTCGCTCACCCGCGCCGAGTTGCCGGGGTGGCAGCTCGGTCCCGTCGCGTGGGTGCTGTGGGCAGGGCTGATCATCTTCGCCACGACCAATGCGGTGAACGTCACCGATGGCCTCGACGGGTTGGCCGGTGGGTCCGCGATGCTCGGTTTCACGGCGTTCGCCGTCATCGGTTTCCTCGCGTTCCGCACACCCGACGTCTACGGCAGCGTCGTGAACCCCTACGACCTCGCCGTGTTCGCGGTGGCGTTCGCCGGCGCGTGCGGCGGCTTCCTGTGGTGGAATGCCGCCCCGGCGCGCATCTTCATGGGCGACGTGGGCGCGCTCGGCCTCGGTGCCGCACTCGCGCTGCTGGCGCTCGCGACGAACACGCAGTTGCTGCTGCCGGTCATCGTCGGCCTGAACGTGATGGAGATCGGATCCGTGGCGATCCAGATGATCGTGTTCAAGGCGACGAAGGGGAAGCGGCGCGTGTTCCGACTGTCGCCGGTGCACCACCACTTCGAGATGGTCGGCTGGCCGGAGACCACGGTGATCATTCGCTTCTGGCTGATCTCGGGCATCTTCGTGGTGCTCGGGGTCGGCATCTTCGTGGCCGACTTCACCCATCAGGTGGGTGGCTGAGACCGATCAGGCAGGTCGAGGTGACCGGTGCGGCTGCGCCGTCCCAGTTCACCGACATGTCATAGTTCCGGCATGAGTCGGAAACGCAGCCTCGCCAGCGTGGGCGGATGACCATGGCAGTACTGCGCACCCACGACGGCATGTGGGACGAACTTCTCGATGCGGATGGCCGACCTCGGCCCGCGGCGGCCCGGCTCGTCGATCAGCTCGAGTCGCTCGGCACGGCAGAGCTCCAGCAGCGGCAGGACCTGGCCGAACTCGACATCGTCGGGATGGGCATCACGTTCACCGTCTACTCCGACGGGCGCGGCATCGACCGTGCGTGGCCATTCGACATCGTGCCCCGAGTGATCGGTGCCGACGAGTGGCGACGCACCGAAGCGGGCCTGAAGCAGCGGCTCCGCGCGCTGAACCTGTTCATCGACGACCTGTATCACGACCAGCGTGTCGTGGCCGACGGCGTGTTCCCCGCCGAGCTGCTCGAGCACTCGGTGAACTTCCGACCGCAGTGTCGCGGCGTGTCGCCCAAGCACGGGGTGTGGGCACACATCTGCGGCAGCGACCTGGTTCGCGATGCCGACGGCACGATGTACGTGCTGGAGGACAATCTCCGGGTGCCGTCCGGCGTGAGCTATGTGCTCGAGAACCGGGCCATCTCGAAGCGTGCGTTCGCCGACCTGTTCGCGCAGCAGAGCATCCTCCCGGTCGACGGATACACCGACGAGTTGAAGCGCATGCTCGCGTCATTGGCCCCCGACGGCGTCGACGACCCGACGGTGGTGGTGCTCACGCCCGGCATCTACAACAGCGCCTACTTCGAGCACTCCTTCCTCGCGCAGCGCATGGGCGCCGCGCTCGTGGAAGGCGCCGACCTGGTCGTCGGCGACGACGACTGTGTGTACATGCGCACCATCGGAGGTCGTGAACGCGTCGATGTGATCTATCGCCGCATCGACGACATGTTCCTCGACCCCGAAGCGTTCCGGCCCGACAGCGCGCTCGGCGTTCCGGGGCTGATGCGCGCCTGGCGCGCCGGCAATGTCGGCATCGCGAACGCGCCCGGCGCCGGCGTTGCCGACGACAAGATGGTCTACGCCTGGGTGCCCGATCTCATCCGCTACTACCTCGGCGAGGAACCGCTGCTGCCGAACGTGCCCACGTACCGCTGCCTGTACGACGACGAGCGTCGCTACGTGATCGATCACATCGAGGAGTTGGTCGTCAAGCCCGCGAACGAGAGCGGTGGCTACGGGTTGCTCATCGGCGACCGGGCGTCGCACAGCGAGATCGACGACACGATCGCCGCCATCGAGGCCGATCCCCGGAACTGGGTGGCGCAGCCGATCCTCCAGCTCAGCACGGCCCCCACGCTCTGCGACGGCGAGCTCGAACCGCGTCACGTGGATCTCCGCCCGTTCATCCTCAGCGGCAGTCATCAGTACGTCACCGCCGGCGGCCTCACACGGGTCGCCTTGCGGCGTGGTTCGCTCGTCGTCAACTCGTCACAGGGTGGCGGCAGCAAGGACACCTGGATCGTGGAGGACTGAATGCTCCTGTCACGAGTGGCCGACAGCATCTACTGGGGTGCGCGCTACATGGAGCGTGCCGACGACACCGCACGAGTGGTGCGCGCGTTCACCGAGGTGCTGCTCGACCTGCCGGTGGGAGTGGCGAGCAGTTGGGAGCCGTTGCTCGCCATCGTCGGGAGTCGCGAGGCGTTCGACGCAGGGCACGCGCGTGCGAACGAGAGCGACATCGTGCGCTTCCTGGTCGCCGACCTGCACAATCCGGGCAGTGTGGTGTCGAGCGTGGCGAGTGCTCGCGAGAACCTGCGCACCACCCGCGAGATCCTGCCCCGCGATGCATGGCAGACGGTCAACGACCTGTACCTGTACACCCAGCGCGACGCGGAGAGCGGGGTCGATCGGCGCACCCGTGCTCGGTTCCTGTCGCGGGTGATCGGCGAGCAGCAACGGCTCGACGGCGTCATCGCCGGCGCGATGCAACGCGACGAGGCATACGAGTTGTACCGACTGGGGCAGGTCGTCGAACGCGCCGACATGACCACTCGCGTGCTCGGGGTGCGTGCCGCCGCACTGCTGGCCGCACCCGACCACGCCGACGACTACGACGAGGTGCAGT
>Ga0172373_10009817_pt1 | contig 11806 bp, 12 predicted proteins | sample Lak10m_2_FD_114546 | JGI IMG/M metagenome (GOLD analysis project Ga0172373, IMG submission 114546) | Freshwater microbial communities from Kabuno Bay, South-Kivu, Congo - kab_092012_10m | ecosystem: Environmental > Aquatic > Freshwater > Lake | place: Democratic Republic of the Congo... | reverse complement strand
TGCTACCAACATAACACCGATAAAGGTATTGACAATAAGATCACAAATAATAACAAAAAAACCAGCAATAATGAAAGATTTAGAAACTTGGATAGTGTTCCTTCCCATTGAGATTCTTTGAAAAACCGCTGAATCAATCCCAGGTATCATAAAAAAGAGAAATAAAAATAAAATATTTAAAAAATTCGGGTCGTGATAGTCAAATACTGCATGATAATTAAATGAAGGGTGTTGATTTATAGAGTTAAATACTGTTTCGGTATCAGGCAATGCTGACCAAATGACAAAAGCTATTATTGGCATTACTACACCGAAAGCAAAAAACTGGATCATATCTGTAAAAGTAACTGACTTGATTCCTCCAAAGGTAGAATAAGTAATAATTATCAAGCTGCTTGCCGCTATTGCATATATTCCAGGAATACCAAGCCAGCTATTTAATAATGCTGCTAAAATTGAAAATTGCATTGCGACATTTCCTACGGCAGGGAATATTCCTGATACGGCTGTTATACTTCTTATATGTTTACCATAAATACTGCCCATTGCGTCTGCTACTGATAGCTTTCCCAAAAATTCGGCCATGCGCGGGGCATAAAGGTAGGAAATTATAAAAAAAGACATTGCATCACCTAAGCCTGGGATAATAAAATATAACCCGTTATTATAAGTTTCACTTGTAGTAACAGTAAAACTTGCGCCACTGAGCCAAGTAGCAACTATAGTAGCAGCAATAGTTGCGGTGCTAAAATTTCTGTTACCTAAAGCGTATTCTTTTATTGTTTTTATATTTCTGCCAGAGTGTAAACCTACTATTAAGTTAATTGCCAGAAAAGCTATAACTATTAATATATCTATATTATCCACTAGTTTATTCATGTATTTATTACTGCTTAGGTTAATTATCTGTATGTTATATCGAGTATTATGGAGAATAAATAAAAATTTTTAATTTTTTAGATAAAAGTATTAATAGATAATAATTAGAGAATTTACAGAGATGTTAGCAAATATACTAAAAAATCGCATTCTATTCTCTTAAATAAATCATAAAATAAAACTCCTAAATGCTTTTTGCATAAGGGAAATCGTTATCATATTTCCCAAGATGATTATTAGATATCATACCGTACCACACCTCTCCAGATAAAGTGTTAGTAAATAGTTAATAAATTAATATATTATTAATTTATGTTGTATATAATTATAATTACGGGGCATGCTACGTTTAATCTAAAATCTTTTAATTCAATAAATATAAAACTAAATTGGGAGGATAATCACTATGTTTCAAATATTTATGATGCTAACCAATGGCGCAATGTGTGTTATGAGTACTTTGTCATTTGTCCAGTCTTTTTATGATAATTACAATAAGAAAGCAGTAGAAATAAGTCAGAATCCGACAGACGCTGTTCCCGCTAAGCTAGTACATTTAGGTTCCGGGTTTATGCACCACGAACACCACAGTTATAGCGGTAATTCATTCGCGGTTAAGCTATCTGGCGTTATTAAAAGTGATGAGCATCACGAGGAAGTTGAAATAGCATAATTAACAACATTATCACTAGCTAATTTTTTAGATAAATAGTTATAGAATAAGATTATTATTTATTTCTATATCTACAACAAGAAATTAGCTAGATAAAGAATCTGCAACATAGCATTTATCTGCTTAATACTGAATAAAAGTCTGCTAGAACTTACCTAGATTTCGAGAAGATCCTCATCAATATGAGTCTTTTCGTAATTCTCATGACGTTCTTGCGCTTCTATACATAAAGTAGCTACAGGTCGTGCCTCCAGCCTTTTAATGCCTATTGCTTCTCCTGTTTCTTCACAGTAACCGTAGTTCCCTTTATTGATCCGCTCAAGAGCAGATTCTATTTTATCAATTAGTTTGCGATAGCGGTCGCGGGTTCTAAGTTCAATAGTTGTTTCTGTTTCAACACTTGCACGATCATTTAAATCTGGTTCATTCCAGGTTTCTTCTTTTAAATGATTTAACGTTTCCCGAGATTCCACAAGTAAACTATTACGCCAATTTAAAAGTTTTTGTTTAAAATATTCCAACTGCATTGGATTCATATATTCTTCATTTTCGGAAGGTTTATAACCCTCTGGCAGAATAATTTTATCCATTTTAACCTCCTTTTTACAAAACAGGTCTAATATAGTATAAAAGCCAACAAGAAAGCAAGGTAAAATGATTAAATGATTTATTTTTGGCTAGTCGATTTTTTATCTAAAGTTGCTTTTGCTTCAGGGTGGGATTTATTATAAACGCTTTCCAAATGAGTTAAATTAATTTTGGTATATTTTTGAGTAGTGGAGAGGCTTTTGTGGCCAAGCAATTCTTGAATGGATCTTAGGTCTGCACCATTTTCTAGCAAATGTGTGGCGAAGCTATGACGAAATGAATGTGAACTTAAATGTTCTGGCAAACCGTAAATGCGCCTTAATTTAACTAATTCAGAATTAAAGTTACATCTATGTAATACTTTCCCTGTTTTAGTTCTAAATATAGGTTCATTTTCGCCTATTGCGTAAGGTAATTCTTCTAAGTATTCTAGAATAAGTTTTTTTACGTTATTAATCCAAGGGACTAACCTTTCTTTATTGCCTTTTCCAATAACTTTGATGTATTCGGTTTCCTTAATATGTTGTTTTGTTAGTGATAACGCTTCTGAAATTCGCAAACCACTAGCGTAAATTAAGGTAAGTAGGCTTCTGTTGCGTAAATCAATCCAACGAGTTTCGCTTAAAGAGGCTACTTTATCGAGTGAAAATAATGTATCTTCTTTAGATAGTGCTTTTGGTAAAGTTTTAGCTTTTTTAGGGCTAGATACTGCATATATTGAGTGACATACAATATTTCGTGTTTTTTCCAGGTATTTATAAAAACTTTTTACAGAAGATAAAGCCCTTGCGGTTGAGCTGGCCGTATAATCGGCAAATCTGCGGTCAGATAACCAGCTTCTGATAAGCCTTATATCTACTAAAGAAATAGATTTCAAATTAACAGATTTTTGAGAATAATTACTGATAAAAGTAAAATAAGCTTTTAAATCATTTAAATATGCTGCTTTAGTATTTTTAGAGTAGTTTTTTTGCAGTTCGAGATAAGCTTGCCATTCTTTAACTATACTGTTGATTTCTGAACTAACCATTATTTCTGTATTTAAAATCAGTTATACGTTTAAGCAAATTCGTTATTATACTTTATATTATCGTAGCCTAATTCCTTTGCCGTTACTAAGGCAGAATAGTCGTCATAAGCATCAACAACTATTCCTTTTATTTTATCAGGAAATTCACTTTGGAGCGTCTTAAAAATATAATCAATTACCCTCATACCGTAATATCTAGTACTTCCTTGAGGGTTGCTCAGTATTACAGGTTCAGATACTAAAGATAAATATTTTCTTGCGCTCTGTATGTTTTGGATTTCATAAATTTGTAATGCCATATATTACAACCCTTTTTATAAACTTCTAAGTATTTTTACTACCACTCCCCAAATATGAAGTTCTGAATTTTCTAAAATTGGAATAGGCTCAAAATTTGGATTTGCTGGAATTAAGTAAGGTTTCATTTTTAGGAAACCAAACCTTTTAACTGTTAACATTCCGTCTATCGCAGCAATAATTATTTTACCCTCCCGAGGTTTAACACTACTATCAACAAGCAAAATATCTCCTTCATAAATTCCAGCTTCTATCATTGACAAGCCGGAAACCTTCACACAAAAAGTGGTTTTAGGATTCGTAATTAAAAGAGAATTCATATCAACCATCTCTTCTATATGATCATCAGCTAAAGAAGGATAACCAGCTTCTACTTTTGAACTAAAAAGCGGGATTTTATAACCGCCATTAATAGAGTAATTTTTTATGTCTTCTAGAAGATATTCCGGTACTCTAATAGCTTTTGTGCTAGTACCGTATTTCCCCTGGCCTTTTGGTCTCCCAGCTCCGCTTCTTTTACCACCGTGTTTCATTTGCATTAATAAATTGTGCGATAATTCTATTAAAAATATACAAAATCTTATCTTGAAATGTGTACATTTATTTTATAACACATCTTTGCGGTAATAGAAAGTAGTTTTTTAATTTTTTAAACGAGGAAGAAAAAAGCAAGTCCGAGAAAACTAAAAAAGCCAAGTGCATCAGTAAGTGCCGTCAGAACTACGCCTGAAGAAGTTGCGGGGTCAATATCAAAATGGTCTAGAATGATCGGGATACTAGAACCAAGCAACCCTGCAGCGGTAAAATTAATTATTATGGCAGCGGTGAAAACTAGGCTTAAATTTAAATCAGAAAAAGGTATATATATAATTAACGATCCTATAACTGCCAGAGCGAAGCCATTTAATAAACAGACAAATATTTCTTTTAAAATAACTTTCGTTATGTATATCTGTTTTATTTCCCTATTTGCTAATGCTCTTACAGTAACGGTCATTGCCTGAGTACCCGCGTTACCACCCATACTAGCCACAATAGGCATTATGGTAGCAAGGGCGATTAATTTCTCTATGGCATCACTAAATTGGTTAATAACGAGTGAAGTAGCGCAGGCCGTAATTAAATTAATAAACAACCAGGGAAATCTATGTTTTACAGTTGCATATAAGTTGTCAAATATATCGCTAGTATTGATACCTCCTAAATGTAAAAATTCATTTTCGGTCTGTTCTTCAATGATATAAATCATATTATCTATTGAGACGCTTCCAACTAGTTTTCCCTTTTTATTTACAACCGGTACAATAGTTAAAGCATATTGTTTGAATATAAAAGCTATCTCATCAAGTTTGGTATTAGTTTCGGCAATTTTAAAATCTGAATTCATTAAATTTATTAACGGTTCGGTAGGTAGGCTTTTAACCAAGGTACATAATAATATGTTCCCCACAGGTTGGTATTTGCTATTTACTACAATGCCAGCATGGAAATCATGAGTAATTTTGCTTTTGCGTATATGCTCTATTGCTTGCTCTACTGACCAATCTTGTTGAAAAGCAATAAAATGTTTTTCAACTATTCGGCCTACTGTATTTTCTGGGTATTTAAAACCTTCAATGATTTGCTTCTTTTTATCAGGGTTTAAGTTATTTATTATCTGATCTTTTAAGTCTTCGTCTAAAGTTTCTATTACCTCAATGCAGTCTTCGATATCTAACTGATTTATTAGCTTAACAGTTTTGCCAATCCCAAAGGCTTCTATTGCAGCTTGTTTATTGCTATCGCTCAACCAGACAAGAGTTTCTGGTTCTATATCGTCTGCAATTATCGGTAAAATAAGGTCGTATAATTTATGATTAGTATTATCAAGAAAATCAGCTAAATCTGCAAAATGCAATTCAAGGAGAGCAGTTTTTGCATTATCTATCTTATCATTATCAATTAGATAATTTATATGTTCAAAAGTTTCAGCTAGTTTTTCCTGGTAATCAGATAAAATAGTGTTTTGGGAATTTTGCATACATATATACTTCTTAAAGAGAAAAGTTTTCCAGATCTTTTTAATATGTAGTTCTTAGGCAGCCACTATTTATAAAAGAACCGTGAAATAGTAACATAAAACTTTTATTGCTACAACTAGCAAATAAAAATTGTTAACAATTAAGCTATTATACTAAATCGGGTAATTCTGAAGTATACGAGCCAGTTAATTCAAGATGAAATTCGCTATCTGTTAAAAATATGTCCTTGTTTTGGCCTATATGGAAAGTGATTACTTCTTCCTGTTCTTCTCCCTCTTCTTTTATTGTTTCCAAAAATTTACTTTGTGTTTCAAGCTTGTATTTCTCTTTATCTTCCTTGATAACAGTTTTAGTCACCACAGTTTTTGGCTCTAACTTAAATTTTTTGTTGGAACTATTTTGAGAGATAATAGCATTTTTGAAAAATTCACTAATATTCTCATTATTAGCAATTTCAACATAAATCTTTGGGTGTTCTTTTATAAATAAAAGTATAAATCCTGCACCTTTATTTCCTATTTCATTATAACTAAGGTCGAGTTTAGTCAGGGTTGTGTTTGATTCTAAGGATTTTACTATAGTCTCTACTCCTTGATCAGTTATGCGGTTTAAACTTAAATCAAGAGTGGTAAGAGTCTCATTTTTTGCTAAGCCTTCTGCAATTTTTGAGATCCCGGTATCAGTGAAAGCATTCCCGCTAATATCAAGCTTAGTAAGGGTTTTGTTTTTAGATAATAAATCCTTGATATATTTTGCTCCTTTATCCCCTATAATGTTAGTACTTAGGTTAAGCTCCTTAATTGATGAATTACCTTTTAAACCTTTAATGATTTTCTCAGTTCCTGATTTTCTCAGGCTGTTATAACTAAGATTAAGAGTGCTTAGAGTTTTATTAATTTGTAAACTTAATCCGAAATCATCTAGACCTGATTTTTTAGAGCTTATGAAGCTGTTATTATTTAGACTTAAGTCAAGGCTAGTAATAGTTGCGTTTTTAGCTATAATACTTGCAAAATATGTTAACCCTTCTTCGCGGATGTGATTTTTACTAAAATTCAGTTTAGTGATAGTAGTATTTTTTTCTAAACTTTTTGTTAAAGTTTCCAGATTTACTAAATCAACCTTACCGTATTCATAGCTACTACTAAAATCAAGTTCTGTGGCTGTTATAAAGTTTTTGTTGATTAACCTTGCAAAAACATCTATCCCTTTATCCTCTATTTTACTAATATTAAGTGAGGCTTTTGCCTTATTAAATAGATCGTAATATTCTTCTTTAGTTAAATATTTTTCTATTTTCCTTTTTAATAACAGCCTCTGATTTTTTACCGTTTTTTTCTTTTTGCGTTTCATAAAAAACCTACCTCTTATTAAAATTAATTTAACTTAAGGTTGATTTAAATATACGAATTATAACTAAAAGTCAATAAATATTAATATAAATTTATAGATTATAATGGCAGAAATTTTTCTAGCCTTGAAAACAAATAAGAAGTTTGCTAATATTCGGAAATTACAAACTTTAATAGGTAAAGTGATTAATATGTCTAAAAAAGAAGTAAATATTACAGGGTAGCGTAGGCGCATAAATTCTTGGTTTGTGCGCCGCATGAGATATTTCTAAATTCATTCGGCACTTTTAAATGGTTTGATAAACCTTAATCCTTAATTTTGTAGTGACCGAATATGTTAATACTTAATAATCTATCTAAAAATTTTCACGGGAAATTCGTACTAGAAAACATAAATTATAATTTTCCGCAAAGCGGGCTTATAGCTCTAGTTGGAGTTAACGGAGCAGGTAAGACTACTCTTTTGAATATATTATGTAATCTGGACGAACCTGATAACGGCAGTGTTACCCAGCCGAAATCTAAACTTATAGGTTACCTTCCTCAGGAACCTAACCCTAATCCTAAAGATTCGATCCTTATTGAGTGTATGTCCGGTAATGAAGAGTTATTTCAAATTATGCTTGATATGAATAAAGCTAATATGGACATGGCAGAAAATTTTAGTAATGAAAAGTATGAAAAATTTGAATTTTTAGAAAATCTGTTTCGCAGTAAAGATGGATATTCATTTGAATATAACGCCGCCAAGATACTCCAAGGCCTAGGTTTCAAAGAGGAAGATTTAGAAAAACACCCTAAAGCTTTATCTGGTGGGTGGAAAATGAGGTTAGAAATTGCCAAAATTTTGATAAAAAATCCAGATTTCTTAATTTTGGATGAGCCAACTAATCACCTGGATTTGCCATCTATAGTATGGCTTGAAAATTACCTAAAAAAATTCAAAGGAACGGTACTTTTTGTTTCGCACGATGAATCGTTATTAAATAGGTTGCCTAATATTATTCTTCACTTGAAGGACGGTAGTTTAACTGAATATCGAGGCAATTATGACTCCTTTTTATTACAATATGAGTTAAGGGAAGCAAATAAAGTTGCTGAATTAAAGAATATTGAAGGTAAAATAGAAACGCTATCAAGGTTTATTGATAGATTTGGTGCAAAAGCTTCAAAAGCTACGCAAGCCCGTAGTAAAATGAAAATGGTAGCCCGCCTTGAAAGTGACGCCTCTAATATTACAGTCAACAAAGACGATGCAGAAATTAATATTAAAATCCCCCTTAAACAGAAAAGCGGTAAGGAAGTGATAACATTTGAAGAGTGTGCTATAGGATATACTAATCCTCTTGTTAAAAAACTATCATTTACAGTTATGCGGGGGCAAAAAATTGCTATTGTTGGCGCAAATGGGCTAGGTAAGTCTACTTTGATTAAAAGTGTGGTAAACCACATTCCCTTTTTAGCTGGTAGTATGAAAATCGGGCATAATGTAAAAATAGCATATTATGCTCAAGATCAAGCTGAATATTTGGATATGAAACAAACGGTATTGGAAAACTTAAAAACTTCTAATCCAGAACTTTCAGAAGGTAATGCAAGGGGATTACTTGGTTCTTTTTTATTTAAAGGTAATGATGTTTATAAGCAGGTAAATATTTTATCAGGTGGTGAAAAAAGCCGTCTAAGCCTTGCTTGTTTATTAGTACAAGAAGCTAATTTTTTACTTCTAGATGAACCAACTAACCATTTGGATATACTAAGTACTGAAATTTTGAGCGAAGTACTAGCGGCATATGAAGGAACTGTCATGTTTGTCAGCCATAATAGAAGTTTTATCAACGCAGTGGCCACTCATACTCTTGTTTTTTCAAGTAAAGCGGAAGTGTATATCTCAAACGGAAATATTGATGAGCTAAATCTTTTTGCAGAAGATGCAAGTGCTTAGTTTAAAATATGCATTCTTTACGAAAATATTTAGTAGAATTCTGGTTTGTTCATTGTTTTACGCCATTGCAGCGTTTTATAAAATAAGATAAGGCAAATAAAGAGCAAACATGCAAATAATATAGCAAAATTATTAATAGTATTGCTGTGCAGAGAAGAAATCATCAAACTAACGAGAGCGGTAATCAAGTAATATAAGAAGCCAAAAATTGCTCCTGCACTACCTGCCACTTTATAATAATCTTCAAGCGCATGACGGAGTAGCATTGGTACTAATAAGCTATGTCCCATTAAGTGAATAGCCATAGGAGCAAAAATAAGTACGGATACTGTATTTGCCGTAGAACCGTTATTAATTATAAATGAGCTAAGTAAAAGTAATAGGCAACCGATTACGCTTAAGACGAAACCAATAGTTTTTACCTTGAAAGTGTTAATTAATTTTTTAATTAATCTTCTGCTAATTATGCTGCCTAGTAAGTTTATAGCACTAAGGAAAAGAAATAACTGCCCATAATGAGAGGGGGACATTTTTAAATTTTCAATAAAGATAAAAGGCGCTTGAATATAAAACCCAAAACAAATGCCATTGAACGAGCCGACCATAAATGAATAACTGAGAAGTACTTTATCTTTTAAGGCTACCTTTAAAACACTAAGAAACCTGTTATTGCGTGCAACTCCAATATAAGCATTAGTTTCTGGTAAAAATTTAATATAAATCAAAAGCAAGCCAGTACTTAAAACACTAAGAAACCTAAAAACGGCTTGCCAGTTTGAATATTCTACTATATAACCGCCAATAGCTGAGCCTACCGAAGGTACTACTGTCATAACCATAGCAACGCTTGCGTACATGTAAGATAATTCCCATCCTCTATATGAATCTCTAGTCATTGCTTGGCCTACCACAGAGCCAACACTAGCACCGTAAGCTTGCAAAAATCTCAGGCTAATGAAAGTTTCAATATTAGGAGAATAGCTAATTAGCAAGGCCGCAAGAGAATAAAAAGATATACCAAAAAGTACTACTGGTTTTCTTCCAAAAACGTCTGATACCCTACCTAAGGTAAATATCCCTATCGCAAAGCCGCAATAATAAGCGGTTGTAGAAAGCTGAGCTATCCCACCGCCACTATTCAAACTTTTAGCAATATCTGGCAATGCAGCTGAGTATATAGTTTCAGTTAGTGTAGAAAGAGAAACTAAAAAATAAATTAATATTGGCGGTATGCGTCCTACTATTTTCATAGTTTCATCTGCTTACACATTAAATCTAAAATGAACTATATCACCATCTTGCATGACGTATTCTTTTCCTTCAATTCTTAGCTTTCCGAGCTCTTTCGCTTTTGCTTCGCTACCTATACTGAGTAAATCAGCATAATTAATTACTTCAGCTCTTATAAAACCTCTCTCAAAATCAGTATGAATAATTCCAGCAGCTTGCGGAGCTAATGTCCCGCTTTCGAAAGTCCACGCATGAGCTTCTTTAGGGCCAATAGTGAAGAATGACTTCAGGCCTAACAGAGAATAGGCCGACTGAATAATCTTGCTAAGTCCGGTCTCTTTCAGTCCTAAACTTTCAAGAAATTCCTGTTTTTCAGTTTCTGTATTCAAAGTAGAAATTTCTGCTTCTATTTTAGAGGAAATAATTACTAAATTAGCTTTTTCATTTCTAGCTTTTTGTTCTACCTGGGCTGAAAAGTCATTACCACTAGCAGCTTCAGACTCAAGCACATTGCACACATATAACACAGGTTTTGAAGTAATTAATTGTAACGAAGAGAGCTCCTTTTTGGCGTATTTATCTGTAAGGGTTCTAACAGGTTTACCTTGTTCCAAAACAGCTTTACAAGCTTTTAGTAATTCAATTGTTCCAGCAATTTTTTTATCACCCGATTTTAGTTTTTTCTCATTAGAGGCTATTCTTTTGTCAACTGATTCAAGATCAGCAATAATCAATTCTGTTTCTACTATTTCAGCATCATGAATAGGGTCTATTTTACCATGCACGTGAGTAATATCCTGATCTTCAAAACACCTTAGGACATGGATAATTGCGTCTACTTCCCTGATATGAGATAAAAATTTATTTCCAAGTCCTTCTCCTTTGCTTGCTCCTTTGACAAGTCCGGCAATATCTACAAATTCAATAAAGGCGGGAATAATTTTAGCAGAACCGGCATTTTCGGCTAGTTTTATTAAACGCTTATCTGGAACTGAGACAATGCCAGTATTAGGTTCAATTGTACAGAATGGGTAATTGGCAGCTTCTGCTGCAATACTTGCTGTAAGAGCATTAAATAATGTAGATTTACCGACATTTGGTAACCCAACGATCCCACATTTTAGACTCATAATTATTTACTTGAGATTATTGTTTTTGCTTTAAAACCTTAAGGTTTTTATTTTTTTAATTGCTTTTTGATCAAAATATAGCCTTTAATTGCTCATAGTCAAATCATTTTCTCTAACCGTTACGAATGGGTAAGTTATTATGAGCGGGTTGAAAATACTTTTTTAATCAGCTCATTCAGCTAAAGTTTTTACTACTTCCGGAGGCATATAATTTTCATCGTGCTTGGCTAATAATTTTTTAGCTTCAAATATACCGTTAACAAAGGTGCCTTCTGCTACGATTCCTTGTTTTTCTCTAAATAATGCTGGCAATATGCCGTGATACTCTATTATTAAAGTGTTTTTATAATCGGTGATAGTAAATCTGATTTTATTGGCGGACAATACTATAACTGAATTTTCTTTTACCAGTCCTCCAACTCGAATCTTTGTTTTGGCATTTGTTATTTTTTCAATATCAGAGGGAGGATAAAAAAACACTATGTTATCTTCTAAATTTGAAAGTATAAAATATACCCCCATAGAAATTATAATAAAAAGTCCAATAATCGAAGCTATTCTAGTTTGGGTCCTTTTTTTCATTTTTTAGTGATCTTAACTCGTATAAGGCCTGTATTAATATATAGCCCAGAATAATTAACACGAAAAAATAAGAAGAAGC
>Ga0172373_10009813_pt1 | contig 11809 bp, 8 predicted proteins | sample Lak10m_2_FD_114546 | JGI IMG/M metagenome (GOLD analysis project Ga0172373, IMG submission 114546) | Freshwater microbial communities from Kabuno Bay, South-Kivu, Congo - kab_092012_10m | ecosystem: Environmental > Aquatic > Freshwater > Lake | place: Democratic Republic of the Congo: South-Kivu... | reverse complement strand
GGCGTTAGAAGAGGGCACCACCGCACCGGAGATGATGTTGTTGCCGTACATCAGGGAGCCAGCCACGGGCTCACGGATGCCGTCGATGTCGACGGGGGGGGCAGCCACGAAGGCGATTACATAACAGGCGGTAGCGGCGAGCAGGGTGGGAATCATCAGCACGCCGAACCAGCCAATGTAGAGGCGGTTTTCGGTGCTGGTCACCCACTGACAGAACTGCTCCCACAGGGAGGCGCTTTCACGCCTTTGTAGAGTCGTGGTCATAATATATTAATCCTTGGTATTTATGGTTTGAAAATTAGGCTTGTCAGGAACTAGGTCCATTTACTTACCTGCACTAAGATTAACAAGGTTATGGAGTTTTGTAAACATTCGGGGATCAAAAAAGTCAACCTCCCCGCAGCGGCGGATTACCCCCGTAGCGATTGGGGAAACCCGGGGTGACAGAACGCTAATGTATTGACCTCCCTTCCCCCCTAATCAAGCACATCGAAGTCGGTCGGTTGGGCAATCCTAAAGGGAGTCCAGGTATTGCAGCAGATCCGCCATAGCCTGGGCATCGGGCTGAAATTGAGGCATTGGTGGAGTCTTGCCACTAATCACCTGATCGACCAGGCTGGCTTTGCTGCGATGATCGGTGATCGCCAGCAGGCTAGGACCAATCTCCCCCCTGGCGGTCTGTCCATGGCAAATGGCGCAATTCATCTGAAAAATAGCTGCTCCCCGGGAGCGATCCCCCGATAGGGATAGAACCGATTCCAGGTAGGGATCGACCACCGGGCGATAGGTGGCAATCCCTAACAGCAGGACGATCGCCACCACCAGGCCTACCCACAGAGCAGTCAGCCGCCGCGATCGCCAAGCAGCACCAACGACGCTGGTTTTCATAGATGGCTCTAGGGTTTCGGGGGTCAAGGTAGGGTAGTTTAGGGAGAAGAGGCAGGGGTTAATCGGCGGTAGGGCTGGGCAGGTGGGTCTGGATGGTGAAACAGGCCACCTATAGATAATATTGTGTAGTTTAGTGAAAGCCTATTAAGCTTATCAGGTCTTTCCTGGTCCTAGGAATCCACCCCCAACGCACCAAAAACCTACCCACTACCAATCGGGGCCCTCACTTAAATAACAAGCCCCTGCTGGCAGACCGGCGATTAAGGTAGCCAGGTAGCCTGTAGGCCCTGGAAGGGATAGGTCTCCGGGTCACTAATCTGGGGACTGGACGGATCGGAGGCTAGGGAGAGGGGCAGGTACCAAATCTCAGGGGCGGCATCCGGAGGGGGGCGCCCCACCTTGACCGGTTGCGGCTCCTCCTGATCTAAATCCAACAGCAGCGATCGCCCATCGGGGGCTAAGCTCATGTGGATGCGGGGCCTTTGGGGCAGTAGCAGCAGCTTAATGATGGCCTGGGTTTTCAGATTGATCGCCAGCAGCAGGGGCTGTTCAACGTAGCCCTCCGTGGTCAGCTTGTCCTGGGATGGCTCCGTCAGCAGTTCACTGGCCAATACGTACAGGAAATTTTGGTGAGCATCAAACTGGGCGTCTAGAATTGTTCCACTAACGGTTAACAACTCCTCCTCCCGACCCTGGTTAGTCACCCAAAACAGCGACTCCATAAAGCGTTTCTTGGGGTCATTCTGATTAAAGTTCACCATGGCCGCCGCCGTGCCATCCGCTGCGATATCCAGAACCTGACCATAGCCGGGCAGAAAATCGAGGGTTTGGCCCGCCTGAGCTGGGGTATCGGGGGCCAGATCGATAATCGCTGTGCCCTCTCCCTGAAGCAATACCAGGGACTGACTGTCAGGGGCAATCATAAAGTCTCCCCCCGGTTCGGTTTCCAGTCGATAGGGGTCCTGCCCGGAACGCACCACCCAGGGACCAAAGTCCGTGGGGTCTTGTCGATTCACCCGCTGCACCACAATCACCTGGCCATCGGCGGACAGATCAAACTTAAGATTTTGGTACTGACGATGATCGAGCACCAGTTCCAGCTGACCTGACTCCGAGTCATGATCGGAGGGTCGCCAGGCCGCAGCCGACTCCCCCAGCAGAGCCTCCGGAGGGCGAATTTGAATACCGGTGGTGACGGTATAGAGTTGCTGGTTAAGGAGGGCCTCTCCCCGATCCCTATCGGTGGCGGAAAACAGCACCCGATCGCCTAGGGGATAGGGCTTGAAGTCCAACACCACCAGGTTTTTAGGGGTCAGAATTAGCCGCTGACGCTGGACTAAATTCGCCAACACCAGGCGGTTTGCCTCCTCCCCCTGGGAGCCAATGTATAGAAAGGCGCGGGGGCGACTTTGAAACCCTGACTGGAAGGGCTGAAAACCAGAGGTTTTACCGCTTTGGGCAGAAAATCGATCGCTGGCCTGGGGCAGACTGAGGCTAAAGGTCTGGCCGTAGGGGATGGGCTCGGTGAGGGTATAGGCCATGCGGCGTCCGGCCCAGCTAACCTTGCCGGGCAGGGGCGGGCTCAGGCTCAGGTTTGCTTCCACACTGGCCCGATCCATGGGTCGGCTAAAGGTGAGCAGAAAGGCCCGATCCTCGGCGCCAACCTGGCGCTGCTGCCAGCTGAAATCCCGCACCCGGGCGGCGGCCTGATCCCCCCCCAGGATAAGGACGGCCAGGACCAGGGTAAGGGTAACCATCACCGACACAGCCCACCGGTCCAGGGGTTGGGCAGTGTCTCCAGGTTGGCCGCGGCGGGGAGGGCGAGAACGGGCTAGGCGACGGGGAGCCATGGCTAGTACTCGTAGGGATTACGGGGGATGGGAATGGGGGTGAGGATGGCGGACCCCACCACCAATTGTCGCTTGCCCCCTAAACTGGCGGTGGTCATGGTGCCGCTCACCTCCAACCAGGTGTCCGCCCCTGGGGCGGGGGCTGAGGCCGGCAACTGCACCGGCAGCCCCACGGGATAGGCATCGGCAGCGCAGCAGGTGAGGACAAAGCGGGAAATCATAAATATATTCTGGGGCCAGTCTGGCATCGGGGTGACAAAGCCGATCACCTTTACCTGCTGGCCGGTGTAAGCGTCGGGCTCGGGATAGACATTCAGGGTGCGCACCCAATCCACAATGGTGCGGTCCTGCGGTTGACGGCTCAAAACTAGCCGCTGGGGCCGCGATCGGGTCTGGCCTAGAACATCGGCAATGCCCCGTTGAAAGGCGGTTTCGCTGGTGAAGGGGCGGGGACTGTAGATCAGCCCAAAGGTGGCCACCGCAATCAACACCCCGGAGCTCAACTGTCGCGGCAGTAGGGGGCTGTGCTCCTGGGAGCGAGGGGCGGGTTGCCCCTGCCGAACAGCCCGCCACACCTGGGCCAGGCGCAACAGTCCCAGCAACAACAGTAGGACCAGGGCCAGGTAGGCCAACCCCATGTAGTCGGGGTGAAGGAGCAGGTAAAGTTTGCCGGTCAGGCTAAAGCGGGCGATCACCGCTGCCCACAGCACTAACATGACTCCGTCTACCAGGCTTTGCCAGGGCCAGCGGCGAAAACCAGGAGGTGAGGGGGAGAGGGAGGGAGGTTTAACCACCATAGAGATTCATCAGTAGGGCTAACAGAAAGGTAATCTGGGCCGCCAGCACAAACAGATAGACGATCGTCCGCCCCTTAAATACCGTCAGCAGTAGACTAATATTCTTTAGATCAATCATCGGCCCAAACACCAGAAAGGCCAGCAGGGAGCCACTGGTGAATAGGGAGGAAAAGGAGAGGGCGAAAAAGGCATCCACCGTAGAACAGATGGACACCACCCAGGCCAGGGCCATCATGGCCAGAATGGAGGTGACCGGCCCCTGACCTAGCCCCAGCACCACCTCCCGGGGAATGGCCACCTGAACAATGGCGGCGATCGCGCTACCCAGCACTAACACCGCCCCCAACTCCCGCATTTCCAGCACCATGTTATCTACCATTAGACCCCAACGGGATCGCCAGGAGGGGGCCAGGATGGTCACCTGGGCCAGCACTTGGGCGGGGTTGGCGTCCAGCTGTAGGACCTGGCCAGGCGCCTGGATCAAAAAGGTGCCGGACCTGAGCAGGGGGGAGTCGTCCTCAGGGTTGGTGGGTTGGGTTGGGGCAGAACTGACCATCAGGCGGGTTAAACTGTCCTGCAGGAAGGGCCGCAGATCCGCCTGACGGCTAAAGATCAGGGCAATGGTAACCGCAATCAACAGGGTAAACCCCACCCGCAGAAAAACAATTTCCGGTTGATCACGAAAGGCAATCCAGGTGGCCCAAAACACCACTGGATTAACAGTGGGAGCGGCCAATAGGAAACCAATGGTGAGGGCGGTGGGGGCCCCCTTCATCAACAGGCGCCGGGCTACCGGAATGTTGCCACACTCACACACCGGGAATAAAAAACCAATCAGGCTACCGGCCAGGGCTGCCAGTACGGGGTGGCGGGGCACTACCGCCAATAGCCGTTGCTCATCTACAAATAACAGCAGCACACTGGAAAAAATAACCCCTAACAGCAAAAACGGTAGGGCTTCTACTAGTAGGCTGAAGAACAGGGTGATACCGTTATTAATCTGAACCATAGGAGCCGGTAATGGGCGAATATTTATTTTAGCCCATCCCTGGGTTTCCCCGATCCCAGGGGATGATGGCGTCATCCCCATTCCCTACCCTTGAGAGATGTGATGGCTGGTAAATCCGGTAAGTCCTACGACATAATTGGCTGGCGAGAGTGGGTTGCCCTACCGGACTTTGGCGTCCAGGCCATTAAGGCCAAGATTGACACCGGTGCCCGGTCCTCCGCCCTGCATGCCTTCGACCTGGAGCGGTTTGACCAGGGCGGCCAAACCAGGGTGCGCTTCCAGGCCCACCCCCTACAACGGGATGACCGCCATATTGTCATGGTTGAGGCTGTCCTTTTGGAGGATCGTATGGTACGAAACTCTGGTGGACAGTCGGAACTGCGGCCCGTGGTGATTACCACCCTGCAGGTTGGCGGCAACACCTGGCCGATTGAACTCACCCTCACCAACCGAGATGAGATGGGGTTTCGCCTGTTGCTGGGTCGTCAGGCGCTGCGGCGTCGCTATTGGGTTGATCCGGGGCACTCCTACCGGCAATCCTTACCCCAAGACCCCTTAGCCTCAGCCCAGCCCTAGGTACCTATGAAAATTGTGATTTTGTCCAGGGACTCCAGTCTTTACTCCACCCGTCGCCTGAAGGAGGCTGGGGAGTTGCGGGGCCACGAAATGCAGGTGATTGATCACATGCGTTGCTACATGAATATCACCTCCCATAACCCCAAGGTGATGTATCAGGGCCAACCCCTGGTGGGGGTGGAGGCGGTAATTCCTCGCATTGGCGCCTCCAAAACCTTCTACGGCACCGCCGTGGTGCGCCAGTTTGAAATTATGGGCATCTTTACCGCCAATACCTCCATGGCCATTTCCCGATCGCGGGACAAGCTGCGATCGCTGCAAATCATGGCCCGTCGCGGCATTGGTCTACCGGTAACGGGGTTTGCCCACTCCACCAAGGACATTGATGGGCTGGTGGATATTGTGGGGGGCGCTCCCCTGGTGATTAAGCTGCTGGAGGGCACCCAGGGCATCGGTGTGGTGCTGGCGGAAACCCAACAGGCCGCCAAGTCGGTGATCGAAGCCTTTCGGGGGCTAGATGCGAATATTTTGGTGCAGGAGTTTATTAAGGAGGCCGGCGGCATGGATATCCGTTGTCTGGTCTTGGGGGACAAGGTGATCGCCGCCATGAAGCGCCAGGGGGCGCCGGGGGAGTTTCGGTCTAACCTGCACCGGGGTGGGTCAGCGGCCCGGGTGCGCCTCACCCCGGAGGAGCGCAGCACTGCCATCCGTGCCGCCAAGGCCATGGGCCTGCGGCTGGCGGGGGTAGACCTGCTCCGCTCTAACCACGGGCCCGTGGTGATGGAGGTGAACTCATCACCGGGGCTCGAGGGTATAGAAAAGGCCACGGAGGTGGATGTGGCCGGTAAGATTATTGACTTTGTGGTGAAGCACACCAAACCCCACCCCAACGATCGCGATCGCATCAAGTACTAAGGGTAGTCAGGATGACAGGCTAATCTAGACCGCTTACCCTGACCCGGGCGGCGGGGATCGGTGACAGGCCCTGGCGTTGCTGCTACCCTGGTGAGGATATATCGCTTTGGCAGAACCCTTAGGACCCAGTTGATCAATTGAAGGATCATGGTGGAGTAGGGTTCTGCCGCGCCCCCCCTGGCCAGCTCCAGCCGGTCAGCCCCCGGATTGAGCCCCTCCCCCGTCTACCTGGTGCCATGAAAATCCTGCTGGTCGAAGACGATCAATCCACCCGTGAATTACTGGCCTTCCATTTAGGTTTGGCTCGTTACACCGTTGAACAGGCAGAGGATGGTGCCACGGCCCTTGATCTGGCGGTGCTGTGGAACTACGACCTGATCATGCTCGATGTTAATATCCCCTACTTGGATGGGGTGAGTCTTTGCCGCCAGCTGCGGGTTCAGGGGGTTACCACCCCGATCTTGATGTTGACCGCCCAGGCGGAGGATAGGGATGTGATCAATGGGCTGGATGCCGGCGCCGATGATTACGTCACCAAACCCTTTGAGGTATCCCGGGTACTGGCCCGGGTGCGGGCCCTGCTGCGCCGGGGCAGAACCGCCACCACCATCCCCTCCCTGGTGTGGGGGGATCTCTGCCTGGACCCGGTGCAGGCCCAGGTCACCTACCAGGGCCAAGTGGTGCCCCTAACCCCGAAGGAGTATAGCTTGCTGGAGTTATTCCTGCGCTACCCTAAGCGGGTATTCAGCCGCAGCACGATTTTAGACCACCTGTGGACCATCGATGACTCACCGACGGAGGGGGCGGTGACTAACCTGGTCAAGGACCTGCGCAACCGCTTGAAGCGGGCCGGGATTGGCGAAAACGTGGTGCAAACCGTCTATGGCCTGGGCTACCGACTACGGGAATGCCCTCAGGAGACGGCAAAGTCAGTCCTATCCCCCCAGGGCTCGGAACAGTTGGAGCAGATTACGGTTCGCTTTCAGGCCTCCCTACCCCAGCGCCTCAGGGTAATCGAAGACGGAGTGCGGGCACTGCAGGCAGGGGCCATCTCCGATCAGCAGCGCCTGGTGATTCAGGAGGAAGCCCATCGCCTGGCGGGCGGGTTAGGCACCTTTGGCCAGGCTGAGTCCTCCACCCTGGCCGGTGAGATGGAACAGGTGCTGCAGCTAGACCAGCCCCTGGGCGAGGCGGAGGTGATGCGGCTATCCCATTGCCTGCTAGCCCTAAAGCAAAGCCTGGCCCACCTTGACCCGGCCCCGCCCCCCCCTACCAGCGGCGGTTACCGCATTCAAACCCTGGGGTTAGGGCTTGACTTGCTGGCGGATTTGCAGCGATTGGCTGCCTCCCGAGGCTGGCATTTAGAGGCAACCAGAGATAGGGCCACCTTGGGTCAAGGGTTCGGCCCCACCGCCATGGATGGGGTGCTGGTGGCCCTGGATCAGACCCTCCCCCTGGTGGATAGGTTGGCCCCCCTACGCCAGCTAAAAGCCACCCACCCCAACCTGCCGGTGGTGGTGCTGGCGCTCCAGGATAGCCTGGAAGAACGGGTGCAGGTGGCTCGTTTACAGGCGGATTGCTGCCTGGCCCCCGATCTCACCGCCCACCAAATCCTCGCTGCCCTGGAGGGTGTGCTGGCTGGGGGAGACCGGCCAGAGGCCCGGGTTATGGTGGTGGATAGCGATGCCCTGGACCGGGCCGCGATCGCCGAGCTGCTCACCCCCTGGGGGCTACGGGTGATTGAACTGGATGACCCCCAACAATTTTGGCAGGTACTGCGCCAGAGCCATCCGGACCTGTTGATTTTGGCCATGGATATGCCCACCTTCAGTGGCCTTGAGCTCTGTCAAGTGGTGCGACAGGATCCCCAGTACGGTAACCTGCCGGTCTTGATCGCCACCCCCCACCCTAACCAGGTCGCCGTTCGCCAAATCTTTGAGGTGGGAGGTGACGATTTAATTGCTAAGCCGGTGGTGGGGCCCGAGTTAGTCACTCGGGTGCTGAGCCGCATTGAGCGATCGCACCTGCGCCAACAGGTAGACCATATGCGACAGCAGCAGGCCATGATCTGGGGTCAGCCCTGGGAGGATGACAGCCTGAACCCCGTCGGCCAACGGGACCATTTTGATCGGGTGCTGCAGCGCCAGTGGGAACGTCAGCATCGAGATCAGTCACCCCTGGGCTTAATTTTCTGCACCATTGATCAATTACCGTCCTACCAGGAGATCTACGGGCAGCAGGCGGCGGACGCGGTGGTGTACCGCATGGCCCAAACCCTACAGCGGAGCATTAACCCTAACCATGATCTAGTGGCTCGTTATGATTGCAACCAGTTCGCCCTACTATTGCCCGATACCAACCTGGATGGTGCCCTGCGAGTGGCCACCCGGGTGCAACGGGGCATCGCCCAACTGGCCATGGCCCACAACCTGGACCTTAATTTACCCAGCCCCCATTTCACCTTGAGCCTGGGGATTGGCGGCACCACCCCCCAGCCCGGTCTGACCCCCACCCAACTGATTGACACGACCCAGGAGGCCCTAGGGGAGGCCCAGGAACGGGGGGGAAACACCTTTTGTCTATACCCCCTGTAGTTGAGGATGAAATTTTCCCTCCGCACCTTACTGATCCTACCCTTCCTGATTCAACTGCTGGGCATTACCGGTCTACTCAGCTACTTTTCCTACCGGGCCCATCAACGCACCATGGCCACCATGGCCGATCGCATCATCGCGGAAACCAGCGACCAGATTAGCCAGAGCTTGACCAACTATTTTCAGATCCCCCTGCGCCTCACCCAACACCACCGGGCGGAAATTACCCAGGGCCTGCTCGATCCCCTGGCAGTCAAAACCCTGGAGACCTACTTCATTGAACAACTGCGTCTCTACCCTGAGGTCAGTAGTTTAATGATCGTCACAGAGGCCCAAAGTTTGCTGTCCGTAGGCCGCCCCCAACCGGATCAGATCGAGATCACCCATCGGCCCTCCCCCCTAGCCCCCAGCACCACCACCGTGACCAGCCTGAGTGGGGAGCTCCGCCATCGTCAGGTGCCCCCCCCCACCCCAGGGTTACGGCCAGGTCTGCCGGACCCGGCCTGGCGGTCCCTGCTGGGGCAACACCCTGAGGGCCTTTGGTTGACGACCGTAGCCCCCACCACCGGGGGAAACCAACCCCTGGTGATGATGGCCTACCTGCTGCCCTTCACCGATGGTAAGGGCCAGCGGGGGGTACTCAGCACCAGTGTCTACCTGCACCAATTGGGGGCCTTTCTGCGCCGCCTCAGGATTGGGGATAGGGGTCAGGCCTTCATCCTGGATGAAGCCGGACAGTTGGTGGCGCTATCCACCGATGAATCACCGGTCCACGCCGATGCCCCCAGCCCTGGCGAGGACACCCTCAGCCTGGACCCGGCGGTTTGGCGGCGATCGCCAGCCCAGGTGCAGGACCCGATCACCCAGATCGCCGGTCAACTGGCCGCGGCAATCCAACCCCAGGCCACCGCCACCCAGTTCAGATTTCGCCGGGAGGGCACTCGCTACCTGGGCCGGGTGGTGCCCTTTACCCTGCAGAACCAGTTAGATTGGCGAGTGGTGGTGGTGATGCCGGAGGCGGAGGTGGTTGCCGCTAAGGCCACCGACTTCGACCCCACCCTGCTACTCTATGGGTTGGCCCTGACCGGTGTGATCGGCATCGGCCTGTGGACGGCGGAGTCGATCACCCGACCGATCCTATCCCTGAAGCGGGCCACCCAGGCCTTTACCGATGGCATGGCGGTGGTACCCCCCACCTACCCCACCCGGGTCGAGGAGGTGGAGGCCCTGCGCCAGGGGTTTGACCGCATGGTGGGCCAGCTGGTGCACTCCTTCCGTACTCTGAAAAACCGGGAAAATACCCTGGCCACCTTTCTGAATGGGGTACCGGTGGCGATTAGTGTGCACAATCCCCGAGGGGATCTGCTGTTTCTGAACAGTAAGGGTAAGGCCCTGCTGGGGGACATGGACAAGCCGGGAAAGCTCAACCCCCTGGCCAGTAATACCGCTGTTTACCTGGCCGGTAGTGACCAGCCCTACCCCAGCGATCGCCTGCCGGTAGTCCGCGGCCTGCGGGGAGAAACCGCCTACGCTGACGACCTGGAGGTGGATACGCAGGTGGGGCGCATTCCCCTGGAGGTCCATACCATTCCAGTGTTTGATGCTAGCGGCCAGGTTTTGTACGCCATCAACACCTTCCAAGACATTCGGGAACGTCGTCAGGCAGAAAAACTGCGGGCCAACTATGAACGGGAGTTAGAGGCCCAGGTGGCGGAACAAACCGCCTCCCTGGCTAGCAGCGAGGCCACCAAGCAGGCCCTGATCAACGCTATTCCCGATCTGCTGATGCGGCTGAGTCCCCAGGGGGAGCCCATGGAAATCTATAACCTGGAGGCAGTCCGTTGGTTGGGGGATAAGGGCCAGATCGATCGCGACAGTATGTATGAGAATCTGCCCCCAGGGGTGGCGACGGAGCGCCAACGTTGTATGGAACTAGCCCTCACTACTGGTACCATGCAGCGGCAGGAGTACGAGTTTAGCCTGAATGGGCAGGTTTACTGGGAAGAGGCCCGGATCATTCCCGTCAGCCAGGAGGAAATTCTGCTGGTGGTGCGGGACATTAGCGAGCGGCGACGGGTTGATCGGCTCAAGGATGATTTCATTGCCATCGTTAGCCATGAACTGCGTACCCCGTTGACCGCCATTCGGGGGGCCCTGGGCATTCTCGATGCCGGGGTCCTGCAGGACCGTCCTGGCAAGGCCCAACACCTGCTGAAAATGGCCTTAGCCAATACGGAGCGGTTAATTCGACTGGTGAACGATATTCTCGACCTGGAGCGGCTCACCTCGGGCAAGGTGGAGTTGGTGAAGGAGTTGTGCCCAGTGTCAGCCCTGATCACCGCTGCCCTGGAGGGGCTGGAGGCGATCGCCCTGGAGGCGGCGGTGCAGGTCTACCTGGAACCCCTGGAGTTGGATCTGTGGGTGGCCCCCGATGCGATCGTCCAAACCCTCACCAACCTGCTCAGCAATGCCATTAAGTTCTCCACCGCTGGGAATGCGGTGTACTTAAAAGCGGAACTGACCGCCGCCGACCAGGTTTTATTTACCGTGAAGGATCAGGGGCGGGGCATCCCCGCTGACCGGCTGCAAACCATCTTCGAGCGTTTCAAACAGGTGGATGTCTCTGACTCCCGCCAAAAGGGGGGCACAGGGCTTGGCCTGGCGATCTGTAAAAGCATTGTTGAACAGCATGGGGGAAGAATTTGGGCGGAGAGTGTACTAGGGCAAGGTAGCTGTTTTTACTTCACCCTACCGGTTGTCGCCAATGATCAAAAAAAATCCAGTCATTTTTGACCAACTTACTCTTTACCTTGGTGTTTTTGATAAAAATCCCATGACCAGAACCATAGGACTGGAAATGGCTCTGGTCGATCAAAATTCATTTAAGTGTTTAGTTTCAGTAAAGCAACCTAAATTCTAATCCTATAACCTACATTCCGCAGGTTGACAAATGATTAGCCAGATGCGTAGTAATACCGCTCAACCGGTGGTCCAAATAGGCGAATAATCAGTCGTCGCTCATCGCTCAGGTTACTGATCTGACGCTGGTCCTCCAGATTAATCCAGTGGATACCCTGAAACTTTTGCATAATCCATCGAAAGGTGGGCTTAGCAGTAGGCTGTTTGCGTTGGTCGCGCACCGTCTGGTTTTGGTCCTCGAGGGCCTGGCGCAGCTTGCGT
>Ga0172373_10009812_pt1 | contig 11810 bp, 9 predicted proteins | sample Lak10m_2_FD_114546 | JGI IMG/M metagenome (GOLD analysis project Ga0172373, IMG submission 114546) | Freshwater microbial communities from Kabuno Bay, South-Kivu, Congo - kab_092012_10m | ecosystem: Environmental > Aquatic > Freshwater > Lake | place: Democratic Republic of the Congo: South-Kivu... | reverse complement strand
TTTTTATCGCGTGGAGTTGAGGCCGGGCGAGGGTGCCGATGAGGCGGGTCTGCGCAAGGCACTCGGTTTTGCGGCGAGCGAGCCGCTCAGCGAAGATCTGAAGCCACTACGGTTCCATTCGGATGTGGTGTATCTCGATGCCGACACGCGCATCAACCTGGGCAGTCTCGGTGGCTTGTATGTGCTGCGTCGCCTCGATGAAGCGCCGGTGTCCGTCAGGCTTTGAGGCGACCCTCGCGCATGGCGCGCAGTTGCGGCTCATCGAGCTTGTAGAACGACAGGATCAGTAGTGCCAGCACCGACATCGCCGCCGGAATGTAGGCGATGGAGAGCAGCACGGCTTGTCGAACTTCATCGGTGACTTCGCGCGGCGGAGTCTTCGGGTCAAAGCCCGCATAGGCCAGAGCAAAGCCGAGGATCAGTGGTCCGAGTGCGGCCGCGAGCTTTTCCACAAAACTGTAGAGCGCTGAGTACATGCCCTCGCGTCGCAGCCCTGTGCGGTGGTAATCGAGCTCCATTGCATCCGTCAGCATCGACATCGCGAATACCACGTTGCCGGCGAAGGCGAGGCCGTTGACGAAGCCGCGCAGTGCCAAGAGCGCCACGGGCTCACCCGGCATGGCGTACATCCAAGACAGGCCCACGAATCCCGTCAGCACCGATGAGCAGGCGTAGGCCCAGCGCTTGCCGACCCGCTTCGAGAGCCGTACGAGCAGCGGCGTACCGAGTAGCACCGCGAGCACCATCGGTCCGCCGATGAGCGGCAGTCGGGTGAGTGGCATGTCGATCACGCTGACGAGGAAGAACATCAAGCCACCGGAACTGGCACTGACGCCGATCAACTGCACGAGCTTGATGGCGAGGATCTGCTGGAAGGGCAGGTTACGCAGGAAGCCGAGCACCTGATCGCGGAGCGGCACGCGCGCATCCGTTTGCGGGTGGAACGGCGCCTCCCGAGTACCCCACCACGCGGTCAACATGGCCGCGAGGATGAGTGCACCCCCTAGGGCTCCGACGGCGGCGTGGGCGTCCCAGTCTTTGCCCATCAGTTCGAGCACTGCGCCGGCTGCGGACTGGGACAAAAAGCCGCCGACTGACGCGAACATCACCCGCCAGCCATGGATCGAGGAGCGTTCGTGGTAGCCCGTCGTCATCTCGGCGGGCATGGCCATGTAAGGCACGTTGAACAGTGAATAGCCCGTTGTATAGAGCAGCAGGGCGGCCAGCACGTACAGCGCCGCCAACAGGCCCTCACCCTCGGTCATGCTCGGCCATGGGCCGACGAAGGGGACGGTGAAGACGCCGAAGAACGACACCGCCGACACGAGGGCTCCCCAGAAGAGCCAGGGCCGACGGCGACCCTGGGTACCCCCGGTCTGATCGCTGAGATAACCGGTCACCGGGTCGGAAACCGCGTCGTAGAGCTTGGAGAGGAAGATCAAAAAGCCGGCGACCGCTGCGGGTATCCGCAGCACCGTCACGAAATAAAACAGCGCCAGGGCCGAGATCCCGTTCATCAAAATGGCCACGCCAAAGGCGCCGGTGGCCCATGTCGCCTTGATCCGCAGCGGCAGAGGAGTCTCGTCGTGACTCGGGCCGGGCGCCTGATTTGGGCGATCGGTGTGATTCGGGGTGGCGGTCATGCGGCCGACTTTGTAACATCCCCGCCCCTTATGCGCACTCATTATTGCGGCCAAGTTAACGAGTCCCTCATCGGCCAAACCGTCACGGTGGCAGGGTGGGTTCATCGGCGTCGCGACCACGGCGGGGTGATCTTCGTCGACCTGCGGGATCGCGAGGGTCTGGTGCAGATTGTCTGCGACCCGGACGCCCGTGAGGTGTTCGCCGAGGCCGAGAAATTGCGCAACGAGTTCGTGGTGAGCATCACCGCGATGGTGCGTGCGCGACCCGAAGGCACCACCAACGCCAATTTGGCCTCAGGCCGCATCGAGTTGCTGGCGCGGAACATCGAGTTGCTGAATCGCTCCGAGCCGCTGCCGTTTCAGCTCGATGAAAATGTCTCCGAAGAAGTGCGCCTCAAATATCGATACCTCGACTTACGTCGCGACGTGATGAGCCAGCGGCTGCGTCAGCGGCACTCGATCACGCGGGCGATGCGCCACTACCTCGACGATGCCGGTTTCGTCGACATCGAAACCCCGATGCTGACCAAGGCGACCCCGGAGGGCGCGCGCGACTACCTCGTGCCTTCGCGAACACACCCGGGCAAGTTCTTCGCGTTGCCGCAGTCGCCGCAGATCTTCAAGCAGTTGCTGATGGTCGCGGGCTTCGATCGCTACTACCAGATCGTGCGCTGCTTCCGTGACGAGGACTTGCGCGCGGATCGGCAGCCCGATTTCACGCAGCTCGACATCGAGACCTCGTTCCTCGGGCAGGAACACATCATGACTTTGATGGAAGGTCTGATCCGTCACATCTTCAAGACCGTGGCCGGCGTCTCGCTGCCCGAGCCGTTCCCGCGCATGACGTACGCCGAAGCCATGCGGCGCTACGCGAGCGACAAGCCCGATCTGCGTATCCCGCTCGCACTCGTCGATGTCGCTGACCTCGTGGCCAGTTGCGATTTCAAGGTATTCGCGGCACCTGCCAAGGATCCTGCGGGTCGCGTGGCTGCGCTGCGTGTGCCGCAGGGCGGCAAGCTCACGCGCAAGGAGATCGACGATTACACGGCCTTCGTTGCCCGCTACGGCGCCCGCGGTCTCGCGTACATCAAGGTCAAAGAGCGTGCCAAGGGCCGCGATGGCCTGCAGTCACCGATCATCAAGTTCCTCTCGGATGAGGCGGTGAATGGCATCCTCGAGCGCACGGCTGCTGCTGACAACGATCTGATTTTCTTTGGTGCCGATTCGGCCAAAGTAGTCAACGATGCGCTCGGTGCGCTGCGACTGAAGGTCGGCAACGACGTGGGTCTGCTGCAGGGCGCTTGGGCGCCGCTGTGGGTGATCGATTTCCCGATGTTCGAGTACGACGCCGAGGAAAAGCGCTGGTCGGCCATGCACCATCCGTTTACGTCGCCGAAAGATCTCGACCCGCAGGCACTGCGCGCCGCTCCCGGCGCCGCACTCGCCAAGGCCTATGACATGGTCTTGAATGGCTCGGAGATCGGTGGTGGCTCGGTGCGTATCCACCGCCAGGACCTGCAGTCGACGGTGTTCGATCTGCTCGGCATCGATCCTGAGGAGGCTCGGCGCAAGTTCGGCTTCCTGCTCGATGCGCTGAAGTTCGGTGCACCGCCGCACGGCGGTATCGCCTTCGGACTCGATCGGCTGGCGATGCTGATGTCAGGTGCCGAGAGCATTCGCGATGTGATCGCGTTCCCGAAGACCCAGACTGCGGCCTGTCCGCTCACGGATGCGCCCACTGAGGTGAGCGAGAAGCAGTTGCGCGAGTTGCACATTCGCCTCCGCCAACCGCCACCGGCGAGCTAGTTTCGCAGCTCGACCTTCAGTCGCGCCGAGTTGGCGGTGCCGGTGCGTAGCTGGTCGAGTGCAAAACTTCCGCTCCGCGAGAAGCTTCCGCCTGCCGTTGAGGCGGCGTAGATGCGGTATTGATTGCCGGCGAGCAGCGCTGCCAGCAGGATCAGGATCGTCGAGAGCCGCTTCGTCAGCCGCATGCGCAGATCACCCGAGACGTTTTTTCAGATCGTACAACCGATCAAGCGCTTCGCGCGGGGTGAGTTTATCCGGATCCACGGCGCGCAAAGTCTCGAGCACGGCGGCGCCGACGTCTTCACCCTCAGGCTGCAGTGCGAGTTGCCCCTGACCCGTTGCATCCGACTCAGCGGCGGTTCGGGCCGCACGCTCCTCCAGAGCCGCCAAATGCCGGCAGGCATCGGCGAGTACATCGCGCGGCAGACCGGCGAGTTTGGCGACGGCGAGTCCGTAACTCTTGCTGGCAGGCCCGGGCTTGACCGCATGCATGAACACGATGCCATGGCGGTGCTCCGCGGCATCGAGGTGCACGTTGAGTACGCCCGGCAATTGCGCGGCGAGTGCCGTCAGCTCGAAATAGTGCGTGGCAAAGAGCGTAAACGCGCCCACGCGCAGCGCCAGGTGGCGCGCGGTGGCCCACGCGAGCGACAGGCCATCAAAGGTGCTCGTGCCGCGGCCGATCTCATCCATCAGCACGAGACTGCGCGGCGTGGCGTTGTGCAGGATATTGGCCGCTTCGCTCATTTCCACCATGAACGTGGATCGACCACCGGCCAGATCATCGCCCGCACCGATGCGCGTGAAGATGCGATCGAGTGGGCCGATCTGTGCGGCCTCTGCAGGCACGTGACTGCCGATATGCGCGAGGATGGCAATCAGTGCAACCTGACGCATGTAGGTGCTCTTGCCGCCCATGTTGGGTCCGGTGATGACCAGCATGCGCGTGGCCGCATCGAGCGCGATATCGTTCGGCACAAACGGTTCGGTGGTGAAGCGTTCGACGACAGGGTGACGACCCGCCGTGATGCGCAGCGCAGGCTGCGTGACGAGTTCCGGCGCCACCCAGCGCAGCGCGACGGCGCGCTCGGCGAGTGTCGCCCACACATCGAGATCGGCGACGGCGGCAGCGGTCTGCTGCAGCGGGATCAGTCGATCGCAGAGTTGTTGCAGTAGCTCGTCGTACAACTCTTTCTCGCGTGCGAGTGCCTTGTCGCGTGCGCCCAGAACCTTGTCCTCGAAGCCTTTGAGTTCCGGGGTGATGAAGCGCTCGGCATTTTTGACTGTTTGCCGGCGAATGTAGTCGGCCGGAACCTTGTCGGCCTGACTGCGGGCGATCTCGATGAAAAAGCCCTGCACGCGGTTGTAACCCAGCTTCAACTGCGCAAGACCCGTGCGTGCCCGCTCGCGCGCCTCGAGTTCGAGCAGATACGCATCGGTATCGCTTGAGATTCTTCGCAGTTCGTCGAGCTCCGCATCGTAGCCCGCGGCAATCACGCCACCATCGCGCACCATGGCGGCAGGCTCGGCCGCAATCGCGCGACAGAGCAAGGCATGTTCCTCCTCGTGCGCATCGATGGCCTGTGCGAGCTCGCGTAGCAAAGGGGACGCCAACTGCTGCACGGCTTCGCGCAGCGGCGGCACTGCCGCGAGCGCGAGGCGTAATCCCGACAGATCCCGCGGTCGCGCCGAACGCAGCGCGATGCGGGCGAGGATGCGCTCCATATCGCCGATCGGACGCAGCCGCTCGCGCAATGTCTCGTGACGCTGATCGCTTCCCAGTTCGCTCACAGCGGCATAGCGCGCCCGCAGCAACGGTTGATCCGTGATCGGCCGATTAAGGCAGCGCCGCAGTGCACGAGCGCCCATCGCCGTGACGGTGGTGTCGAGCAGGGCGAGCAAGGTCGCTTCATCGCGATCGTTGGCGCTGCGGTCGAGTTCGAGGTGACGGCGGGTAACGGCATCGATCTGCAGCGCCGCCTCGCGCGACTCCACGTGCAGCGCGCGCAAGTGAGGCAGCGCGGTGCGCTGCGTGTCGCGAACGTATTGCAGCAATGCTCCGGCAGCACCGACGGCGAGTGGTAAGTCCGCCGCGCCGTAGCCCTGCAAATCCTGCGTGCCGAATTGCGCACAGAGGGCGCGCGTCGCCGAGTCGGCTTCGAAATGCCAGGCAGGTCTCGTGCGCAGGCTCGCATCCGGGGCAGCCGCGGTAAGCCGCGCCTCGAGCGCTGTTGCCGCTGCTTCGCTCCACAGCAACTCCGCGGGCTGCAAGCGTGCGAGTTCCGCTGTCAGCGCCTCGCTGCCGGCGCCTTGCAGCAAGGAAAAGCGTCCCGCGGCGAGGTCGAGCCAGGCGAGGCCAAACGCCGGCGACTCCTCCGCGGCGCCACTCAGCGTGACGGCTGCGAGCAGCGTTTCGCGGCGATCATCCAGCAAGGCGGCGTCGGTCACGGTGCCCGGCGTGACGATGCGGACCACCGCGCGCTCCATCGGGCCCTTGGTTTTGCCGGGGTCGCCGATTTGCTCGCATAGGGCGACCGACTCGCCCTTGCGCACGAGCCTGCCGAGGTAATTGTCGACGGCGTGAAATGGTACGCCGGCCATCGGGATCGGGGCTCCGGCCGATTGACCGCGAGCGGTCAGGGTGATGTCGAGCAGTTGGGCGGCGCGCCGGGCATCGTCGTAGAACAGCTCGTAGAAGTCCCCCATGCGATAGAACAGCAGCACATCGGGGTGCTGCGCCTTCAGGCGCAGATACTGCTGCATGACCGGGGTGTGTTCGCCAGACATAGGCGGATTATCGTCTATGCGATACTCGCCTGTGTCATGGAGAGTGCGCTTCGTCGATTAACCGAACACCTGCGGGCCACCGGCCAGACGGTCGCCACGGCCGAGTCCTGCACCGGCGGGTGGCTCGCCAAGTGCCTCACCGACCTGCCCGGCAGCTCGCACTGGTTCCAAGCCGGTTGGGTGTGTTATTCGAACGAGGCCAAGCATCGCGACCTCGGCGTTCGGCGGCGGACGTTGCGCGAGGCCGGAGCGGTCAGTTCCGATACGGTTTATGAGTTGGCCGAGGCGGCACTACGCCGCAGTGGCGCTTCATTCGCCGTGGCCATCAGTGGCATTGCCGGCCCCAATGGGGCTGTGCCGGGCAAGCCGCTCGGCACTGTGTGGTTCGGTTTTGCACAGCGCATGGGCCACGGCGTCTATGTCGAAACTCTCTGCAAGCGCTTCCGCGGCGATCGCGATCAGGTACGCGGACGGGCTGTCGAGTACGCTTTGCGCGGTTTATACAGTACGGCTCGTCGCGGCTCCCTGTATACCGCGTGAACGCCTGACGAAATATCTGCTTTTCGCTTGTTTTCAAGCATTCTCGAGCGCAATGCGTGTGGGATAATTTGCGCCATTCAACGCCCTCCCATTCGCCTCTTACTGCACTCGGGGATCTCATGGACGACAATCGCAAAAAAGCTCTCAGCGCCGCCCTCGGCCAAATCGAAAAGCAATTCGGCAAAGGCTCGGTCATGCGCCTCGGCGATGCCACCGCGGCCTACGATGTGGAAGCCGTATCCACGGGTTCGCTCGGCCTCGACATCGCCCTTGGCATCGGCGGTCTGCCGCGCGGTCGCGTGGTCGAGATCTACGGTCCGGAGTCCTCCGGTAAAACCACCCTGACGCTCGAGGTCATCGCTGAGATCCAGCGCAACGGCGGCACAGCCGCGTTCGTCGATGCCGAGCACGCCCTCGACCCCGCCTATGCCGAGAAGCTCGGCGTCAACGTCAACGACCTGCTGGTCTCACAGCCGGATACCGGTGAGCAAGCCCTCGAGATCACCGACATGCTGGTCCGCTCCGGCGCTGTGGATGTCGTCGTCGTCGACTCGGTGGCGGCGCTCACGCCCAAGGCCGAAATCGAAGGCGAGATGGGCGAGTTGCAGGTCGGTCTGCACGCCCGCCTGATGTCGCAGGCACTGCGCAAGCTCACCGGCAACATCAAGCGCTCGAACACCATCGTCATCTTCATCAACCAGATCCGCCTCAAGATCGGCGTGATGTTCGGCAACCCTGAAACCACCACGGGCGGTAACGCCCTGAAGTTCTACTCCTCCGTCCGCCTCGACATCCGGCGCATCGGCGCCATCAAGAGTGGCGAAGAGGTCGTGGGTAACCAGACCCGCGTCAAGGTGGTCAAGAACAAGGTCTCCCCCCCGTTCCGCGAGGCCGAATTCGAAATCATGTACGGCGAGGGCATCTCCCGCGAGGGCGAGATCATCGAACTTGGCGCCACTCACAACATCATCGAGAAGGCCGGCGCCTGGTACTCCTACAAGGGTGAGCGCATTGGTCAGGGCAAGGAGAACGTGCGCGAGTTCTTGAAGAAGAACCCTGCGATCGCCAAGGACATCGAGACTCAGGTGCGGGCCAAGTTGCTGCCTGAGAAGCCTGCCCGCGGCGAGGCCGCTGACAAGTCTGCTGATTGACCGCCTCGCCCGACCATAAAGATCAACCCGAATCGGCGCGCCGGGCAGCCTTACTGCTGCTCGGCCGTCGAGACTTTTCATCGGCTGAGTTACGCAGCAAGTTGCTGGCCAAGGGCTACGAGAGCTCGGCGATCGAGGCGGCCATTGAGGCGCTGCGACTCGAGCGACTGCTCGACGATGGCCGATTCCTCGAGAACTTCGTCCGGGCCCATGCTGCGCGCGGCCAAGGCCCCGCGCGCATTCGGCAGGAGCTGATGGCTCGAGGGTTCGGCGAGGTCGAGATCACGCCCGCGCTGGCCGGAGGGCCGGACTTTGCCGCCCTGTGCCGAGAGGTTCGCCGCCGGCGGTTCGGCAGTAAGGCGCCGGGCAGCTGGGCCGAAAAGGGTAAGCAAGCGAGATTTTTGCAGTATCGGGGGTTTTCATCGGATCATATCCGGCTGGCAATGGGCCAGGACCCCGACTCGGCAGATAATCCCGCAGATGACTTCCTCGACTAATCCGGGCAAACCGCCCTACATGAGTGCCGCCGACGTGCGGCGTGCCTTCCTCGACTTCTTCGCCGAGCGCGGCCATGCGCGTATCGCTTCGAGTTCGCTCGTGCCGGGCAACGACCCGACGCTGCTGTTCACGAACGCCGGCATGGTGCAGTTCAAGGACGTGTTCCTTGGCAAGGATAAGCGCGACTACGCGCGCGCCGTCACCTCGCAGCGCTGCGTTCGCGCCGGCGGCAAGCACAACGACCTCGAGAACGTGGGCTACACGGCCAGGCACCACACGTTCTTCGAGATGCTCGGCAACTTTTCCTTCGGTGATTACTTCAAGCGCGATGCGATTCGTTTCGCCTGGGATTTTGTCACCGGCACTTTGAAGCTCGATCCGGCTCGCCTCTGGGTCACGGTCTACAAAGACGACCATGAGGCTGCCGATATCTGGATCAAAGAAATCGGCATATCGCCGCAGCGCTTCTCGCGCATGGGCGAGAAATCCAACTTCTGGGCGATGGGCGATACGGGTCCTTGCGGCCCTTGCACGGAGATCTTCTACGATCACGGCGAGCATATCGCCGGCGGTCCGCCGGGCTCACCGGACGAAGACGGGGATCGCTACGTCGAAATCTGGAACCTCGTGTTCATGCAGTTCGAGCGTTCACCCGATGGCACGCTGACGCCGCTGCCGAAGCCTTCCGTCGATACGGGAGCGGGGCTTGAGCGTATTTCTGCGGTCATGCAGGGCGTGACCAACAACTACGATATCGATCTGTTTCGAGGCATCGTCGCCGCTGCGGCGCGCCTTGCGGGCACGGACGATTTGTCCAACCCGTCGCTGCGTGTCATCGCAGACCATATCCGCGCGTGCACGTTCCTCATCATTGACGGGGTGTTGCCGTCGAACGAGGGTCGTGGTTACGTGCTGCGGCGCATCATCCGGCGCGCCATCCGTCACGGACACAAGCTCGGCATCAACGGGCCGTTCTTCCACACGCTGGTGGCGGCGCTGCGTGAGCAGATGGGCGAGGCCTACCCGGAATTGCAGCAGGGCGGCGATCACGCCGCGCGGGTGTTGTTTCAGGAGGAGGAGCGCTTTGCCGAAACGCTGAGCACCGGCATGGTGCTGTTGACCGAGGCCATCGATCGGGTGCGACAGTCGGTGGGTGCCGGCGCTGCGGGCACAGGCGGCGCCTCGGGCCAAGGCGTCGCGTCTGTGCTCGATGGTGCCACCGTATTCAAGTTGTACGACACCTACGGTTTTCCCGCGGATCTCACGGCTGATGTCGCACGCGAGCGCGGCCTTGGCATCGATCAGGCCGGCTTCGAGGCTGCGATGGAAGCGCAGCGTGAACGCGCCCGCGCGGCCAGTCGCTTTGGTGTTGATCTGCGCGCGGGCACACAACTCGATCTCTCTACCGAGTTTTGCGGCTATACCGGCACGGCTGGTGAATCGACCGTGATCGCGCTGCTGCGCGAGGGCGAGGCGGTCGAAGCGTTGCGGGGGGGCGAGCGCGGGGAGGTCATTCTCGCGCGCACGCCGTTCTACGCCGAGTCGGGCGGTCAGGTGGGCGATGCGGGCGAGCTGCAGGGGTCTGCGGGCGCACGCTTCATCGTCGAGGACACCCAAAAGCGCGGCACCGCAGGCGCGCACTCGCACATCGGCCGTCTGGCCGAGGGCGGCAGTGGGCTCCGGGTCGGCGATAGCGTCACGGCGCAGGTGGATACCACCTTGCGCGGCGCCACGGCGCTCAACCACTCGGCCACGCATCTGCTGCATGCGGCACTGCGCGAGGTGCTGGGCGGACACGTGCAGCAGAAGGGTTCGCGCGTTGCACCCGACCGGCTGCGGTTCGATTTCTCGCACTTCCAGCCGGTGACGGCCGAGGAACTGCAGCGCATCGAGCGGCGCGTGAACGAGCAAATCCGGCGCAATGCGGCGGCCGAGACCCGCGAGATGAGCTATGACGAGGCGGTCGCCGCCGGCGCCACGGCGCTCTTTGGCGAGAAGTACGGTTCCACGGTGCGCGTGCTGCGCATCGGCGAGTTTTCCATGGAGTTGTGCGGAGGCACGCACGTCGGGCGCGCCGGTGACATCGGCGTGTTCAAGATCCTGAGCGAAGGGGGTGTCGCGAGCGGCGTGCGTCGCATCGAGGCGGTCACTGGCGCGGGCGCGATTGCCGAAATCGAATCCGGCGACGCCGTGATGCGCGAACTCGCGGGGCTGCTGCGTGGGACGCGTGAGGATCTGGCGATCAAGGTGCGCGATGCGCTCGAGCGGATTCGCCAACTCGAGAAGGACAACCGGGGGCTCCGTGACAAGCTCGCTTCCGGGCAGGGCACCGACCTGGCCGCCGGGGCGGTCGATGTCGGCGGTGTGAAGGTCTTGGCGACCGTGGTGGAGGGCGCCGATGCGGGAGCCCTGCGTACCGCCGTGGATGGACTCAAGGACCGTCTGAAGGCCGCCATCATCGTGCTGGCCTCGACCTCGGCGGACGGCAAGGTCACGCTGGTGGCGGGCGTAACAGCCGCAGAGACCACACGCCTGAAGGCGGGTGAGCTCGTTGGGCATGTGGCCGCGCAGGTCGGCGGACGCGGCGGCGGACGGGCGGATTTCGCCCAAGCGGGGGGTACCGACCCCGCGCGCTTGCCAGAGGCCCTCTCCAGCGTGGTGCCCTATGTTCGGGGTAAATGGGGACTTTGACCCGGCTGGTGGACGGGCAACACGGTTTCCCCTATTGTCGGGGGTGAAGGCGCCAGGCAAGGAACGTCAGGCTGTCAGCGGGGCCCCACAGGGGGTGCGGTGCTCCGAGTCTGGCAGCCCACAGAGCGCTTAGGGGGCAACATGCTCATTCTCACTCGACGAGTCGGCGAGACCGTCATGATTGGCGAGGAGGTCTCCGTGACCATCCTTGGCGTCAAGGGAAACCAGGTGCGCGTCGGCATCAATGCGCCGAAAAACGTCGCGGTTCACCGCGAAGAAATCTTTGAGCGCATCAAGTCCGAAGGCGGCGAGGGCGACGTCGACCAAAGGGCGGATGCACAGCGCGGTATGCGCGCCTAGCGGGCCGTTTTGACCTCAGGCGAGGTGGGCAGTACCATGCCGCCTCCGCGAACCGGAGAGATGGCCGAGTGGTCGAAGGCGCACCCCTGCTAAGGGTGTAAGGGTCAAAAGCCCTTCGAGGGTTCGAATCCCTCTCTCTCCGCCAGTCTCTCCAAGCCGAAGAACTCCCCACGCAGTAACTGTGCCGGCGCTCAGACGACGGTCGTCTGGGATTCCTAATCAAGGGCTGGGGGTTACCATTCCAGCCCGCGGGGGTGCTAGACTTCGCGCCCCCGTTTGGGGTCAGACCGCAGCGCGCCCGTAGCTCAGTTGGATAGAGCGCATGGCTACGAAC
>Ga0172373_10009810_pt1 | contig 11812 bp, 10 predicted proteins | sample Lak10m_2_FD_114546 | JGI IMG/M metagenome (GOLD analysis project Ga0172373, IMG submission 114546) | Freshwater microbial communities from Kabuno Bay, South-Kivu, Congo - kab_092012_10m | ecosystem: Environmental > Aquatic > Freshwater > Lake | place: Democratic Republic of the Congo... | reverse complement strand
TTTGAGGGGAGGACCCCTGCTGGTCCTCCCCTGCATTCATTGGCGGAAGACCGCCAAAAAAAGCACCCCCCTCACGGCCGGCCTTTGCGGCCGGCCTCCGGGGGCGGGCGCGTTCGCTCGCGCGCTCGTCGCGCGCGGTCCTCGCAGCGCTCGGACACACTCACTTGCGACGCCTACGGCGTCCTCCCCGGCGACTCGGCACGGGCGGTGGGGGGCGGGGACGCGGCGAGGGCGCGCGAGACGGGTGGCGGTGAGGGGGCGGGAGGCGGGGGAGACCGGCGGACGCAGGTCGCCCAGGTCCGCACACCTCCGCGACCTCCGTCCGCCCCCCGCCGCGACGCGCTCGGCGGAGAATGCGGGCCGACCCCCGGCCCGCGGTTAGGAGGGCGGCTCTCGGAGAGTGTCCATGGCTGAGCTGGTGATCGAAGAGCTTGTGGTGGGGACCGGCACCGAAGCGGTGAAGGGGAAGATGGTGTCGGTGCACTACGTGGGCACGCTGCTCGACGGGAAGAAGTTCGACTCGAGCCGGGACCGTGCTGAGCCCTTCGGGTTCAAGCTGGGGGCCGGCATGGTGATCCAGGGCTGGGACCAGGGCGTGGCCGGCATGAAGGTGGGCGGGAAGCGCAAGCTCACGATCCCCTCGCACCTGGGCTACGGCGACCGCGGCTACCCAGGGGTCATCCCCCCGCGGGCGACGCTGGTGTTCGAGGTCGAGCTGCTCGGCGTGAAGTAGGCCGGCACGGGCGGGCCACGGTGCGGTGGCGACGCCGCCCGGCGAGGAGCGCGGCGCCGCTCACCCGCGCCGCACCCGCACGAACACGAACTTCACCCGGCGACTGTCGCCGGCGGCCACGCCGTAGATCGCCTCCGGCACGGCGCCGGGCAGCTCGCGCACGTCGAAGCTGGGCGGGAGCTTGGCCCAGACCTCGGTGAAGCCGGGGGCGGCGAGCGCGACCTCCAACAGCGGGAGGTCGGCGCGGCCGACCCGGGCGCGATCCCAGGCCACGCCCCAGGGCGGGTCCACGAAGAGGATGTCGGCCGAGAGCTCGGGGAGGATGGCCCCGACCTCACCCCGCCGGAACCGTACCCGGTCGCCCACCCCGTAGAGGGCGACGTTGTGCCGCGCGTCGGCGAGCCGGGCCGCGTCCCGCTCGATCGCGGTGACGGTGCACCCGGCGCGCGCGAAGCCGATGGTGTTCCCACCGGCCCCGCAGCCGGCGTCCACCACGCTGCGACCCCGGGCCCGCTCCCCCAGCGCGAGGGCGAGCGCCTCGGGGGTGAGCGACACCTTCCCTTCGGCGTCCAGGCGCGCCCCCGGCCGGGTGAACCCCGCGCTGGCCTCGCGCCGTCGCCGGGCGTCGGTGGTCCGGGCCGCCCGCACGGCCGCGCGAGGGAGCGGAGGGTCGAACTCCACGAGGAGCGCCCCCCCGCCCAACCCCACCCCGCGGAGGCGGGCGTCCAGGTCGGCCGCGGCATGGGTGGAAAGGGTGGCGCGGGCCGCGGGCCCCTCGAAGCTCCACCCCCCCGGGCCGAGCAGGCGGGGCGGGTCGGCCCAGGGGGGGACCGTCCGTACGACGACGTGGTGATCCATCCGCTCCCCCCTCGCCGCTTAGAGCTCGGGGCCCACCGGAGTGGCCGGCCCCGAGGGGATGGCCGCCGGATCCAGCGTCTCGGGCGGAGGCGGGGTGACGATGCGGAAGGTGGACGCGACCCGACGCCCGTCCACGGGGCCGCCGTCAAGCGCCGGGTCCACCTCCCAGACCGAGGCCCAGGCGAGCGCGGTCGCCCCGGCCCGGCCCTGCGCCTCCAGCGCACGGGCACGCAACGCCCGCGCCTCGGGGTGGAAGGGGGCGAGCGCGAGGGCCCGATCGGCGATGCGCAGCGCCTCCTCGGGCTCGCTCCTCCACAAGGCGGCGGCGCCGTCGGCGACCAGCACGCCCGGGTCGTCGGCTCGGAGCCCGACCACCGTCGCCCCGGGATCGGCGGACCGCTCGGCGCGGGCCCGCAAGCGCGCGGCCACCTCGGGCGGCGCACCCTCCGCCGCTCCCTCGAGATCGCCCACCGCCACCGCGAGCGCCGCGGCGAGCGCCTCCGTCCCGGGCCCAGGAGCCCGCGTGCGCAGCGGGGCGACGAAGGTGAGCGCGTCCGCGTACCGGCCTTGCGCCACGCGAAGGTCGATGCGGCGCCGCACCGGCTCCACCGCCCGACTGTCGGCCTCCTGCCAGTGCGCCAGCAACGGGTCCAGGTCCGCCGACCCCGCCGCCTCGGCGGTGCGGAGGCGCACCTGGGCCCAGGTCGGGTCCCAGGCGAAGGTGGTGGGCAGCCGGTCCAGGATGCGCTGGGCGTCCTCGACGCGCCCGACGGCGAGCAGCGCCCGCGTGCGGGGCTCGAACCAACGGGGGTCGTCGGGAGCGGCCGCCCCGAGCTCGTCCCAGGCCAGGATGGCGAGGTCGGGCCGGCCCAGCCAGGTGTGCGTCGCCGCCAGATCCGCGGCCAAGAGCGGCGAGCCCGGACGGTCCAGGATGGCCCGGTTCAGCGCGTCCACCGCCTTCCCGCCGTCCGTGGTGGCGAGCAGGTCCCAGCGGGCGCGGATCCACTGCGCCAGGGGCTGGCCCGGGTCCAGGAACACGGCCCGCGCCACCGGGTCCGACCGCCGGTCGCCGGGGGTGCCCGTGGCGGGGAGGAGCCCGTAGAAGGTGGCGCAGGCGCGCCCCGTGAGGAGCTCCGCGTAGGGGTCTTTCGAGCCCGGCTGACGCCAGCGCGCGCGGGTCGTGTCGTCCACCTCGGCGCCGAGCACCCCCGCGGCGCCCTCGAGCAGGGTGGCGAAGGCCTCCCAGGGCTTCTCGCGGGAGGCCGGCGCGCTGACCGCGTCGCAGCCCTCGCCGGCGACGCAGATCTCGAGCTCCAAGGAGAGCGCGGCCTCGGTCCCCCGGGCGGAGAAGCGGGCGTCGACCAGGCGGAGCGCACGCGGGCGCGGACCGAAGAGCGACGGCGGAGCCCCGTCCCCGGGGATCACCACCACCACCCCGGGCAGATCGGAGAGCCCGAGCTCGAGGGCGGCCGTGGCGAGGCCGCGGAACTCCTGGTGGAAGCGGAACGGCGCCTCCACGTCGAGGACGTTGAGGTTCACCTCGGTCAGCTCGGGGGGCGGTCGCTCGGGGGGCGCCTCGGGGCCGAGCTCGGCGGGCACGTCGGGGGAGCAACCGGCGAGGAGCAGGAGGAGGCGGGCCGGGGCGCGCGCGAGCACACCCCGACGTATCGCGGGAGCGCGGGTTATCGAGGGTTCGCCCGATGGACGAGACCGCCCCCCGACCGTGGCGACGCCGCCTGCGCACGTTCGGAGTCTGGCTCCTGCGGGGCGTGGCGGTGCTGATGATCGCCGGGGCTGTCGGCGGCTGGTTCGGCTGGCGGTGGTTCGAGCGGGAGATCCTCGCCACGATCCCCGCCGAGCTGAACCGGGACACCGAGTTCCGCATCCCCTGCTCCGTCCAGGTCTTCGCCGCGGACGGGAGCCGGGTGGACCAGTTCTACCTGGAACGCCGCGTCTGGGTCCCCATCGCCGAGCTGCCCGATCACGTGTGGCAGGCGTTCGTCGCCAGCGAAGACCGCCGCTTCTTCGAGCACCCGGGGGTGGACCTCATCGGCATCACCCGCGCGCTCGTGGTGAACCTCAGGGGGGGCGGGGTGTCCCAGGGCGGCTCCACCATCACCCAGCAGCTGGTGAAGAACCTGATGGTGGGCAAGGAGAAGAGCTACCGACGCAAGCTGCGGGAGGCCGTGCTGGCCTGGCGGCTGGAGCGCGAGCTCTCGAAGCTGGAGCTCCTCGAGCTCTACGTGAACTACATCGCCCTGGGGAACGGCAACTACGGGGTGGAGGCCGCGGCCCAGGACTACTTCGGCATCTCCGCCCGGGAGCTGGACGCGGGCCAGGCGGCGATGCTCGCCGGGCTGGTCCCGGCCCCGTCGCGCTACTCGCCCCGCCACAACCCCGAGGTGGCCGCCTCGCGCCGCGAGCAGGTCCTGCGGTTGATGGTGGACCAGGGCTACGTCAGCCCGGTGGAGGCGAGCGCGCGTCTCCAGGACCCCGTCACGGTGCCCCGGACGGTGAACGCCCCCGGCCCGAACACCGCCTACCTGACCGAGGTGCGCCGGGAGGTCCGTCGCGTCTTCGGGGAGACCCGCCCCTTCCTCGAGGGGCTGCAGATCCACACCGCGCTGGACCCCAAGGTGCAGGCGGTCGCCGAGGAGGCGGTGCGGCAGGCCCTGCGCGACCTGGAGGCGCGGCAGGGCGCGCGCGGGCCGGTCCGCAACATCCCCCCCGACGCGCGTCAGGCCTTCCTCGACCGGGGGGACGGGCTGAAGCTCGACCCCCAGACCGGGCTGCTGCGCGACCCCCGCGCCGGCGAGTGCTTCTCCGCCATCGCGGACGGGGACGGCCTGCGCGCGTCGAAGTTCCGCTACCGCCTCGGCGCGGCGGACCTGCAGAAGAAGGTCCGCACCGCGGTCCGGGACGAGCGCGGCAAGGTGACCGGCCGTGAGGCACGCGAGCTCGGGACGGTGCTGCGCGACGGCGACGTCATGTCCGTGTGCATCCCCACCGAGCGACCCGAGGGGGAGGCCGCCGACGTGGTCCACCTCCGCGATCGGCCGTGGGCCGAGTCGGCGGCGGTGGTGCTGGACAACCGGACGGGGCAGGTCGTGGCGCTGGTCGGCGGGTACGACGTGGGCCTGGAGGGCTTCGTCCGCGCCACCCAGGCCCGGCGCCAGCCCGGGTCGGCCTTCAAGCCGTTCGTCTACGCCGCCGCCGTGGTGGGCGGCATGCGCCAGACGGACATCGTGGTGGACGCGCCCTTCTCGGTGCTGGGCACCAACGGGCTCCCCTGGCGCCCCCAGAACTACGACGGGAAGTACCACGGGGCCATCCCCCTGCGGAACGCGATCGCGCTCTCGCTGAACACCGTCGCGGTGCGGCTCGGCGTGACCTACGGCATCGAGGAGGTGACCCGGCTCGCCAACGCCCTCGGCGTGCGCTCCAAGCTCCGCGGGGACCTCACGGTCGCGCTGGGCTCCTCGGAGGTCACCCCCTTCGACCTCGCCCTCGCCTACTCCTCGCTGGCCAGGGGCGGGGTCCGGGTGGACCCGGTGTGGATCACCCGCGTCCTGGACCGGACGGACCGGGAGCTGGGAGTGGCCGGCGGACGGGTGGAGTTCCCCAACGAGGAGCCCGCGGCCCTGCCGGGGCCGCCCGGGGTGCGCGTGATGCCCGCCGCGGAGGCCTACGTGGTGGTGGACATGATGCGGAACGTGTTCCTCGCCGGGACGGCCAAGAAAGGTCGGCGGGACGGCATGGACTTCGCCGGGAAGACAGGGACCACCTCCAACTTCGTGGACGCCTGGTTCGTCGGCTACTCCCCGCGCTACACCGCGGCGGTGTGGGTGGGGACGGACGGGCAGGCGTCGATCGGCGACAAGGAGACGGGCGGCAAGACCGCCCTGCCGGCCTGGAGCACCATCATGGAGGCGCTGCCCAACGTGCCCGGCGAGCGCTTCCCCGTCCCCGACGACGTGGTGCTCACCCCGTGGGGCGAGCTCTGGCTCGGCCACGTCCGCGGCTCCGCCCCGGCGGACGTGCTCCCGGTGCCGGTCCTCCGCCCCGACGAGCCCCTCCCCCCCTTCGGCCTCTCCGTCCCCGGCGCCACCGCACCCCCTCCCCCGCTGCCCAGTCGGGTCGAGCCCATGGTGGTGGTGGGCGACCCGGAGGCCGGCGCCGGAAACCCCGAGCTGCTGCCCCCGGGCGCGCTGCCGGACACCGGGATGGGGCCCGCGGACGGGGACCTGGAGGAAGGGATCGACCCGGTCGACCGGCCCCCCCCTTCGGCCGAAGGGTGAAGCCGGCCCCCCCGCCCGAGCCAGCCCGACCGGCCCTCGCGCTGGGGCTGGCGGCGGTGGCGGGCGCGATCCTGGGCCTGCTGGCGGCGCGCTGGCCCGAGGTCCGCTTCGTGGACGTGATCGGCTTCTCCGCGCGGGCCGAGGCCCTCCTCCGCGGGGAGCGACTCGTGGACGGCCTCTACCCCGTCGGGTACCCCGCCGTCCTCGCGCTCGGCCGGGCCCTGACCGGAGACGTGCTGCTCGCGGCCAAGCTGCTCGCCGTGCTCTCCGGCGTGGCGCTGGTGGCCGGGGTCGGGCTCCGCCTCGGCCTCGCCGCCGCCGCCTGGACCGCGGCGCAGACGGCGGTGGTGATCTGGGGGGCCACCGAGGGGACGGACCTCCCCGCCGCCGTCCTCTCCCTCGCCGCGCTGGGCGCCGCCTCCCGTCCGGCCCTGGCCGGCGCGCTCCTCGGCGCGGCCTGCCTGGTCCGCTACCCGGCGATCGGCGGCCTGCCGGCGCTGCTGCTCCTGGTGGGACGGGCGGGCGCTCAGCGGGCGGTGGGCGCGTTCCTGCTCGCCACCGCACCCCACTGGCTCACCGCGCTCCTCACCGGCGCTTCCGTGTTGCCGCAGCAGGACTTGAACGTCAGCATCGGCGCCGGGCACGCGGCGACGCTGTGGAGCCTGGACACGCTGGCCCGCTGGCCCGTCGGCGTCGGCCGCGCCGCGGCCTCCGCCTTCGTCGACCTCCCCACCTGGGTCGGCCTCGCCGGACTGGCGCTCGGCCTATGGGCCCACGACAAGCGCGCCGCCGCGCTCCTCCTCCTCGCCGGGACGCACCTGGCGCTGGTCGGCCTGGGCTTCGCGAACCCTCGCCTCGTCCTCCCCGCCACCCTCGCCGTGGCGCTCGGCGCGGCCTGGCTGCCCCGCTGGCCGCTCGCCGCCCTGACCGTCGGCGCCGCGGCCCTGGCGTGGACGCCCGCGCGCACCGCCGATCCCTCGGTGGAGCACGCCGCCCTCGCGGCCGAGGCCCTCCGGCGGGTGGAGGGACCGGTGCTGGCAGACTCGCCGTGGGTGTACCGGCGCTCGGAGGGCTGGCTCGTCCCCGCGGTGCAGCTCAGCACCCTGGCCCCGGCGTCCCCCCGAGTGGATCCGCCGGCCCTGGCCGCGCTCGCCCGGGGGCACGGCTTCGCCGTGGTGGTGCTGGACCTCGTCCGCACCCGACGCTCCTACCCGGGCCTCGCCCCCCTGCTCGAGCCCGCCCCGCCCGGCGGCTGGACCCTCGAAGCGAAGCCCCGGGGCTGGCGCATCCTCACCCCCCCCGCCGAGGCGGCGGACTCGCCGCGCTGAGCCCGGTCACGGAGGACCGCCGGCGGCGAGCCAGCGCTCGACCATGGCGATGTCGGCGTCCGAGAGCGGCGGCAGGCCGAGGGGCATGCCCGGCCGGGCGTGGTCCACCGGAGCCGCGGGGCTGACCCCGGGGACGAGGCTCTCGCGGCGGCCCTCGTCCACGCGGCGGCGCATGGCGGCCACCACCGCCTCGCCGTTGGCCAGCACCCCCTCGCGGGTCTGCAGCTCGATCCCGGTCGCGGCCCAGCCGAAGCCGCCGGCGTTCCCGGGTCCGGCCCGGCCCTCGTTCTGGGCGGGGTCCATGTGGCAGTGGGTGCAGATGCGGCCGAACACCCGCGCCTCGACGTCGGCCCAGCGCGGCGAGGCCGGGGGGGCTCCCAGGTCGGCCGGGGGCGCGAAGCGGGCCACGTCGGCCAGGGTGGCGCTCCGTGTCCCGGGGGGCGTGGTCCAGAGGTGGTCCCGCACCGCGATGGCCTCGTCGCGGGTGAGCCCGAAGGAGGGCATGGTCGCCGAGGGGGACACGCTCTTCGGGTCGAGGATCCAGGCCACCGCGCGGTCGGGATCCAGCCGCTCGCGCGCGTGGGCGAGATCCGGCGCCGAGGGGACCCCCGGGCCCGCGGTGGTGGCGCCGAAGGTATGGCAGGCGATGCATCCCCGCTGGGCGAAGAGCGCCGCCCCTTCAGCGGCGCGGCGGGCGTCGGGCGGGGGCGCGGCGGGCACCGGCCGCTGCTGCGCGGCGACCCAGCCCACGAGCGCCGCCACCTCCGCCTCGGTGAGCGCGAACCGGGGCATGGTCTCGGCCATGGCGGGCCGCACGTCGTACGGCTCCCGAAGGTACCGTCCCACCCAGTCCGGCTCGAGCCGGGCGGCCGCCGCGGCCAGCGAGGGGACCTCGAAGTAGGTGTGGAGGTTCTTCTCGTAGCGGGCCCAGTGTGGGAACACCTGCGCCGCCGCCGCGCGGGCCTGCGGGTTGGCCGAGACCTGGCGGATCCAGGCGTGGCAGCCCGAGCAGGACTCCACCCGCGCCGCGGCGGGCACCGGGGCGTCCGCGTGGCAGAGGTGGCAGCCCCCGCGGACCATGGCGGCGCCGACGCCCACCTCCTCGGCCCGGGCGGTGCCGAGCAGCGCGAGGAGCGCGAGGAGGACGGCGGCGACGCGGATCACGTCAGGAGGTCGGCACCACCGCCACCTCGGGGATGGACGGGGTGGGCGCGGCCGGCGCGGCCGCCTCGGGGATGATCGGCGCCACCACCCCCTGCACGAGCCCCTTCGCCTCGCCCGCGGCGACGTCGATCTGCCGCAGGATGTCCTCGAGCGAGGGCTGGGCGGGGGGGGTCGGGAGGACCGCGTCCGCGACGAGGGGGCGGACGTGCTCCCTCGGCATGGCGCAGGCGAAGGCGGAAGCGGGGGCGAGGAGGGCCAGGGAGAGGAGGAGACGCATGGGAACCTCGGGGGTCGCACTCGGAACGCACCCGGTCGCGCGACCTTACACGACCGGCAGGGAATCCGACAGCGGCCCGCCGTCCCGGTTCCGCCTTCGGCCCCAGAAGCCCGGGTTAGGAGCAGGCGCATGTCCGAAGCCGCCACCCGCGACCTCGTCGCCCTCGCCCGCCACCTGCACGAACGCGGGTGGGTCGCCAACCACGACGGCAACGTCAGCTGTCGCCTGGACCGGGGGGAGTTCCTGGCCACCCCCACCGCGGTGTCCAAGGCCGACGTCGGCCCCGAGATGCTCGTACGGGTGGACGAGGCGGGCAAGGTGGTGGGCGGCGACCGCCGCGTGTTCAGCGAGATGGCGCTCCACCTCGCCTGCTACCGCGCGCGGGCCGACATCTGTTGGGTGGTGCACGCCCACCCCCCGCACGCCACCGGGTGGGCGGTGACCGGCCGCTCCTTCTGGGACCGGCCCTTCATGGGCGAGCCGGTGGTGTCGCTGGGGGCGGAGATCCCCTGCGTCGCGGGCTCGGAGCTCGAGGCCGCCGTGGCTCGCTGCGACGTCGTGCTGCTCGCCAACCACGGGGTCATCGCCGTCGCGGCCGATCCGGAGACGGCGCGCCTCCGGATGGAGCTGGTCGAGCACCTGGCCCGGATCGCCGCCGTGGCCGAGGGGCTGGGCGGGCCGCGCCCCCTCCCCCACGACGAGATCGAGCGGCTGCTGGCCGCCAGGGCCAAGGCGGGCCTGGGGCCGCGTGCCGACGCCCCCAGCCCGGCGGCACCCGCGGTGGACGCGGCGGCCCTGGTCAGGGAGGCGCTGGGTCGCTTCGGTTGAGGCGGGGGCGAAGCCCCGTCCCGTCGTTCGCCACGCGTCAGCCGGTACCGGTCTCCGCGGGGGCGGGGCCACGGCGTAGCGCGTCGCCGACGCTCCGCAGCGCGCGCAGGTCCTCCTCGAAGCGCACCACCGCTTCGACGCCCGGCACCTCGCCCCGACGCACCGCGGCGCGGAGGGCCTGGACCCGGTCCGAGAAGCCACCGATGGCCGCCCGCGCCTCGGGCAGCGGGAGGCCGGGCACCTCCGCCTCGTCGCGGTTCAGGAGCCGCGCGACCGACTCGGCCTCGGCCATCGCCCCGCGGACGGTCTCGGCCAGCACCCCCGCCCCTGCCGCGGACAGCGCCGGGTGCAGCTCATCGACGTCCGTCCGCAGGATCTGCAGCGGGGAGGCCGGCGCCGCGGGCACCCGGTCGGCGGGGTCCAGCGGCCGGTACACCCCGTTCAGGGCGAGGAAGAAGTCGAAGCGCAGGCCCTTGCCGAACTGGTACTGACCCAGGTTCCCGAGCCGGAACACGAGCGCGCCGGCCATGGCCATCAGCGAGGTGAGGCAGATCACCCCCCACCACGGGCGGAGCATCTCCGGGGGGCCGGGCAGCCCCAACCGGGAGAGGGCGGGGAGGAACATCAGGACCGTCACGGCGATGTACCAGGGCACGAAGCCCCGGATGGTCTTGACGGCCTGCTCGCGGCGCCACTGCTCCTCGCGGTCGATCGGCGTCATGGTTCGGCTCCTCCCGAGACGGGCGGCGGAACGGTGGGCGCGGCCGCCCGGGCGCGCCGCAGGCGATCCACGAGCTGATCCAGCCGCCAGGCCTGCTCCGCCAGCTCCCCGAGGGCGGCGGGCCCGGACGGGGCCTCCAGCTCCACTTCGAGCGCGGCCAGCGCGGCGCGGAGATCCCCGAGGGGACCCTCGACCTCGAGGTGGGGAGCACGGGCCAGGGCCAGGGCTTCGGTGAGCGCCATCTCCACTCCCTCGGCCAGCGCGCCCCGCCCTGTAGCCGCGAGCCGCGCGGCGAGGCGTCCGGCCGTCTCCACGTCGGCGCGGAGCGCGTCCGGGACGGCGAGCAGCGGCACCAGCTCGACGCTGGCGCCACCGAAGCGCCGGAGGGGGCGGGAGTCGTCGCCGGGCGGGCTCACCCCGTCAAGCTATCTCCGGCGTTCACGGGAGGCTTCCCGGGCGCTCGCGTCCCGAGAGCAGCGCCTCGATGCCGAGGAGCGCGCAACCCACGTGCTGCACGGCGTCGATCTGCACATCCAGGTCGCCCTGGCTGTCGCGGAAACCGCCCACCAGCCGGTCGGCCTTGCCGAGGAAGGGGGTGTCGGCCTCCCGGTACTGGTTGGCGAGGAAGAGGCGTCCGTAGCGGGCGGACACGGCGGCCAGCCGGGCGTCCTTGGTGTCCCACGCGCGGGCGATCACGGCTTCGGCCGCCCCGGCGGCGGGGCCGGCCGCGGGGGGCAGCCCTCCTCCGTCCACCGGCGCGTTGAACCGCTCCTGCGCCACGTAGGTCGCGCACAACCCGGCCCCCGCGGGCGCTCCGCGGACGTCGGCGATGGCGTGGGCGGCGAGGCACATCCAGTGCTCGTCCCCCGTGGCGAGGGGACGGGCGGTGCCCAGGTAGCCCTGGTCCACGTAGGCGGCGGCGCGGCCCAGCGCCGCCTCGCCGATCCGCAGCCCGGCGCGTTCGGCGACTGCCAGAGCCAGCATGACCTGACCCTGGCCGTAGGGGTTGGCGAGCTGCTCGGGGAACTGGCCGTCGGACACCGTCATCTCACCCCGCACCTTGCCGTCGGCGTCCACCGAGGCGGCGAGCTGGGCGACCCAGCCGTCGAGGACGGTGCGCTCCGTCGGGCTCACCGTCGCCCCGTGCTCCACGAGGTGCGCCAGGGCCATGACCGCCAGGGCGGTGGTGCCCCCCCAGGCCCGACCGTCCCGGCGCGTGGGGTCGATGACATAGGCGCGGCCGTCAGGCGTGGTCCGGGTCTCCTCGTAGAGGTGCCCGAGCGCCCGCCGGGCGCCCTCGTCGGCCACCGCCGCCGCCTCCGGCTCGGTCTCGGCCAGCGCGGTGGCGGCGCGCGCGAGGAACCAGGTGGTACCGGCGTGCCGGGGGTAGTTGTACCCGGGGCCGGGATCGCCGGAGGGGCCCTTGACGATGTAGGTGTAGCGGCCGTCCGGCCCCAGGTTGTGGACCAGGTGCCGCGCGCCGGCCGCGACAGACCGATCCAGGTTCGCCGGGCTCAACTCGGGGGCCGGGCTCCACTGCCCCTGCACCTCGGAAGGGCGAGGCACCCGGAGCCCGGGGAACACCTCGACGCGCTTGAGCGGCAG
>Ga0172373_10009808_pt1 | contig 11815 bp, 12 predicted proteins | sample Lak10m_2_FD_114546 | JGI IMG/M metagenome (GOLD analysis project Ga0172373, IMG submission 114546) | Freshwater microbial communities from Kabuno Bay, South-Kivu, Congo - kab_092012_10m | ecosystem: Environmental > Aquatic > Freshwater > Lake | place: Democratic Republic of the Congo... | reverse complement strand
GCCCAGCGGGTAAGCGCGCGCTCTTTTCCCAATCCATATAGAGAATGACGCATCCCCCAAACGACAGGAATCCTGGTCCCTGCCGCCAGGCTGGCGGCTAAGTTACCATGATACATCCATCCTTGGATCAAGTTGGGACGCAAGGTCGAAATCAGCTTGCACAATCGCAACCAACCAGTCAGCGAGGGGCGGTTGGGACGCATACCCAAGGTATATACCGTTATACCCAGCGCTTCGATGCTCGGTCCGACTACCCCTTTGTCTGCAAGGGAGATCACACTTGGAGTGAATCGACGGGGATCCAGTTTGGAGCATAGCTTAAGCAACATCATCTCAGCCCCACCCCTGGCGAGGCCGGTAATTACAAAAATTACCCGCCGGGGCAGAACGTTCGGATCCAGTATCATAACGCGCCGTCTTTAACGCATCTATAAAGGCCGTCTGCACGCCGCATTGAGCGGATGGGGGCAAGGATGTTTATGCCAAATACCAGTAGTTAAAAAGTTTTGTCCAATAAAGATATTGCATTGCTAAATATCCCAAATAGAGACAAATAAATATTTGACGTTTGCCGTTGGGGAGTTGCATCGCGGATGCGCCAATTACCGGCAAGAAAGCGCTCCATACCCTGTAAGACCAAGGGATGAAAGGATTTATGGTTAAATACCAGGCCAGCATTGCCATGACAAAAATGTTCTTTCTAATATAAACTCGACCACTAATGCACTGAAAACAAAGAAGAATTCCCCACAACGATGCTTGGGTTAAGGATCCGCCTCCCACCATATAATCTTCACCTCGCCGCCGATCCCCAAAAGCACCAAGAACTTGCTCACTACCTAACGTTAACAAGAGCCCTACCAAGATACCGATACTAAGCCCCCACAAAAGAAGCTTTCTCCCTTTTATGAATCTACTTGCCAATTCAGTGCAGTAATAAAGAACCGCCAGCACAATTGTTGTGGAGTGAATAAACATTCCGATTAAAAAAAACGCTGCTCTTGAGATTTTAGATTGAGTCATTAACCCTAAAATAACCAAAGACCATGCCAACCCATTTCGGATCCCCGACATCGCAACATCAATTGAAAACGGATTGAAAAGAAAAAGAAGGGCGACACCATTTTTAACGCGTTCTAATAAAAATAGCGCCCAAATAAAAAGAATAAAAAAAGAAATAACATGAAGCGCTTGCGCTGTATTACCAATAAGGTCATTTAGCCAACGAACTAACTTAAACCATAAAAACTCTTGGCTAAAATAAATTTTTAGTGTGGAAAGCTCAAATGAACTGGTAGGGGTCTCATAAATTTCATTAAATGAGATATTTTTATTTGCATAATAATCAAAACGCTCTACATATCGATTAAAATCGGGGAAGCCACCCCTTGAGATAGTTTGCCATGGAAAGACCAGAACAAAAAATGCGTAACCGATAGAAAATAAAGCGGTCAGCAGCGTCTTTCTGGATAACAGGGTTGACGAAGCTAGGATCATTTATTTATATTGCTAAGGGTTCTTAAGGTTTCGGCCACCATCACGTCATTTGTAAACCGGCTGACGATCGAAGCGCGCGTCGCATCCCGAAGGTCCGGCCCAACTCGTTTCAATATCTGACGAAATCCTTCGCACAGCACATTGGGCATGGCCGGGGGAACAACAATCCCGGTATTGTCCACGATCGATGCCGAATCGCCCACGTTTGTCACCACGCACGGCACGCCGGACGCCATCGCCTCAGCAATGGCATTCGAAAACCCTTCGCCGTCAGAAGAAGAAGAGGCAATATCCAGAGCATTGTATACCGCCGGCATATCACTGCGAGCTTCGGCCCAAATTAATCGCTCATCCAAGCCCAATGCACTCGCTTGTCGGTGTAGTTCTTCTCTGTATGGCTTAGCGCCTTCCCCCACACAGACGATCCGAACATCCGTCCGCTCTTGGATCAACATCGCCGCCGCGCGAAGGAATGTTTGGTGATCTTTTATGGGGTCCAGGCGAGCGACCAATCCGATCAGTATCTCGCTCTCGGCAACACCCCATTCTGATCGTATACGCTCACGCGCTGCAGCCTCAGGTTTAAAATATTCGGTATCAATCCCGTTGGGGATCACGGTCATTTTCCACTTAGGAAAGCCATGTAAGGCGGCATATTCCAATCCCGCACGAGAATTGCAAATGATCAGATCAGCAAATCGGGAAAGCCAGCACTCAATGCGATAAACCAAGCGCATCAGCCAGCTATAGCGATCAAGATTTACGTTGGATGCACGTACTCCCCACACGACCTTGGTTTTTGAAAAAATAGGTTTAAGAAACGCAGTTAGTATATTTGCCGGGCCCAAAAAACCATAGATCACACCCGGCTTTAGTTTCCAAACGCCGCGCACCGCTCGCACGAAGAAAAAAAATAAGTCCCAGCGACCAGACTTGCGCAAATTAAAAACGGGGACACCGCTTTCGTGAAGTTCCCTCTCCATTGCTCCATTGGGGTAAAAAACCATTACGGTGACCTCATGCCCGCGCTGGTGGAGACCCTTTGCAAGAACGACAATTTGGCGCTCTGTTCCCCCAACAGCCAATGACCTGCACAAAAGAAGGATTTTCACTATGCCCCCGGTTTAGCGATAAACACGAATTCATTGCATCCATGCTTGCCACCGCACGTTACCAGCTTAGTCAATGATAACTCCCGCTCTTTGAAAAAGTTGAAAATTTCCTCCGGCGTTGCCACCTCGAAAGGCCAACCCCCTATCCAATCCACGACATCGCGGTACACACTCATTCCTCGATGTCCCACACCCCTATATCTCAATATCGGGTTTCTGCCACGGAATGCGTCCGCTGCAAATAATTCGGATGCAAAAAATAAAAAAAATCCAAAATTCAGCAGGCAACGAACTTTTGGCCACGACCGGTTGTACAATCTTTTCACAACCATCCAGTAAGCGGAGATGAATTGTTGTTTGTTGTAAATCGCAAGAAAAAGCTGCCCTTCAGGCTTCACCAACGGTGCAACATTCCCAAGCGCTTCCCACATACTCCCCGTGTGGTGGAGAACGCCCCAGCTGTACACCACGTCAAATTGTCCCAGGCGCGACAGGTATTCCCTGTCCAGCACCGAGCCTGACTCCACTACCCAATCGTCGTTGGGAAAGTAACGCCGCTTCAATTCTGCCGTGCAGGCCACAGATTGGGGATCGTAATCGAATGAATAAACCTTTGCGCCTAACATACGAGCCGCCAGCGAAAACAACCCACTTCCTGAGCCTACATCCAGAAAGGTTTTGTCGACTAGCGACTCGACATTCAACATGCGTTTTAACGAGGATTTCGCTTTTTCAATACGCTCGTCATTCAATATCGCCAAAAACCGCATCCAGTTGGCGCCGAAAGCGAAACGCTTGCCTTGAAGAACTTCAGTGGCGTGATTAATTATGTCTACTCGTTTTTATAACTTTTATGGCTTTTCTGCCGTGGGGAAAAACAAATTAAATAATTGGCTTTAATTAAGGCTTGTGTGCGATACAGTTGATATAGGGAGAAGTAGTGTTGCGCGGAGAGAAATCACCAATTCTTTCCTCAATAAACCACACTAGCATAGATATTCGCGATAAAAGACTAAGAAAAAACTTTTTTAAACACCACGATATTGAGCCCTTTGAAATACCATTGAGGTTGGCTATTCCGAAGCATGTAAACATAAAATAGTCACACTGAAGTACTTTAAGGCCTGCTAATTCATGAGCTTCTCTTAGCATAGCCGGATTAATTAATTGATGTATATCATAGACAGGTTTGTTGAGCAATTTTTGTATAGCCCCCATTAAACCCAGCATGTTCGGAATGGTTGTTATTAACACCCCGCCAGGCTTTAGTAACGAAGAAATCGCCTTAAGGCATGAGACCGTGTCATCGAAATGTTCGACAACGCCAAATGATACCACCACATCAAAAACCCCGAGCTTATCTTGCGGGGGCGAAAAAAGGTCGGCACAAAGGATCTCTCCTTTCACCCCATTCGCTTGCAAAACCTCTTCAGCCATCAGGCAACCAATGGGGGAATAATCAAGGCCGGCGACGCTGAAACCAAACTCCTTGGCAAAATAAGGAAGCCATGCTGATTTAGCACACCCAATTTCGATCATCCGCATTGAGGAAGTTTCAACTTTTTCGAACAACTTCTGGAATACCTGATGAAATCGGCGATTAACAAAGTTCGTAAGCCGCATGTCAGAAGGATTTACTGCTTCTGGCATTTGGCAAGCAGCCCACGAGTCGTTCCAATATTTTTTTCCAGCTTTATCCATGAACGTTTTCTTTTTTTTTGTAGCCATGCCCAATGTGATAAACCATGATATCGAAAAATAAGTCAAGCAACTGTTTCTGCAAAAAGGTCATATATGTTTGATAATTTGTTTTATGTTTATCGGTTTTATAACTTTTGCCGGGATACCCGCGATCATCATTCCTTCCTCGTAAAACGATTTGTTTACAACTGAATTTGCTCCTATTGCGCAATTGCTTGCAATTTTTATATCTCCAAAGATTTTGGCGCCCGGCGCTATATAAACATTGTTGCCGATTCTAGGCGCTTTGTTAGTTCCAGCAGAGGCCCCTATAATAGTACAAGGATGAATCCGACAATTAGAACCGACCTTCACATTTTGGTTAACTACAATTGTTCCGTAATGAACAATAGCAAGCCCTGGTCCAAATACATTTTCGGGAATAGAAAAACCTAATTTTAATGATAAGACTTTTAATTTTCGTTTAATCAAAAAGTAAAATATTTTATTAGCAAGCCCATTATTTTTTACATTTTTATGAAATTCTGCTCTCCTTAAAAGACGCTGGAATTTCCAAATAAAATCTGGTGCTATTAAGAGAGCTAATTTATCTTGAAGCCTGTAAGCGCTTCTTCCTAAAGCGATTCTATCCGCTTCGCAATACTTAAAGAAATCTCGCTCCGAAGATATCATAGGCCTGCTTTTCGAAGGTATTATAACGCAGAAAGATTACACGCTTTTTTTAAATTTATCTCTAAAATTTTTTTTTCTGTTATTTTTTTTTATTTGCTAAATTTATTTGTATTAATTTTGCAATTTTTTTTGTGCCTATTACAGAAGGATGGTCATCGCTTGGCAGCCAATCTGATGAGATATTTAAAATATTTTCTAATAAAATAATCTCTGCTTTTGTCTTTTGCTTTAAAGCATTAGCTATGTCTTCAAATCGTTGATCCTTGCCAACGCTCTTTTCGCAAGCAGAAACTCGAAACGGGAAAACACCACTATTACAGGAATACTGCTGCTTTCAAGCTCCTGAATCGCATTTAAAAGCAAAGAAATTGACTTGCTTTGTTCTGATTTACCTCTGGTAAATTGCTATTATAATAGCTTATAATCTTAAAACACTTTCATAATTTATTTCATCTGTTTCGGGAAAGCTGCTTTTTGAAAAACTTGTATAAATAGGCCATTTTTTCAAAAGGTTTTGAAAAATAATTGAAGAAAATAAAGCTTTTTTTGTTGATTGATCAATTTCAGATTCATTTTTTAAATCGTTTTCCCAAGGAAAACTTTTTGATCTAGTTAAGGTCGCTCCTCCGCAAATCGGATAATATCGAGTTTGAAAATCGTTTGCGTTAACGAAGAGAATCACTTTTTTAAGTTTGATTTTGTTTTTCAGGATTTTGATAGAAGAAACTATCTGCTCGGTGTTATAGCCGGGAACCCCTGCGTTTATAATTTGATACTTTTGCGCAATTTTCTTCTCTAGTTTGCCGGAAATTGTATCCTTACTATTAATGCGGAAGCCAAATACGACGCTGTCGCCAAATAAAGCTATTTTGTCTCGCATATCAAATTCATCCATGCGGTAACCCTGAGAATTTATTTTTACAGAAACATCTGGATAAAGTTTGTTTTTTTTCCCTCCATATTAAAAAATGGCTTTAATTTATAACCTAAAACTTTATCGGATATAAAAATTTCTTCTTTTTTAATATAAAGTGTTTTACCTTGGTTTACAAAGATACTACGTGCGATTAATTCAAAGCAGGCTAAAAATACTAAAATATTTATAAGCAAGAAAAAAAATACTTTAAATACTTTTTTCATGGTTTAAATAAGTATTTTTATGGTTTCGGCTAAAATAGATTTTTTGATGATTAAATGTTTAATTTCTGCTAATTAATAAAAATCATTATATTTTTTAGCAATAAACTGAACCTTAAACGGCAATCCACTTGGGCATCGATCGCATGGCGCGACAACGCAGGGAATATGAGCTAAGGTCCATATCAGCGAAGAATCAGGTAGCTCAAGTACGCCTCTTTGCGGAGCTGAACTTGAAGTTGCACAGGGAATTGCAAAATCATAACTTTTGAAAAGAATATCGATATTCAATTAAATACTAATTTGTTCTTGCAACGCCCAAAAGTACCTTTGAAGAGATATTTTTTTTCCTTCCCTTATCATCTCCTTGATTTTACCTGATAGGAGTGATTAATTTTTATATTCGTTTTAAAAGTAGTAGGCCAATGACTTTGTGTAAATAATCTCATGAACTTTATGCGTATGACTTTATGTTTCTGACCATTTTTTTTTACCAATTCTTAGGTTATTTCCGTATGATATATTTTTTTTCTAATTCTGGAATAATATTTTTTACAAAATGCATTAAATCGTTCAATTAAAAGTTATGAAACAAACATTGAATAAAAAATAAGGCGTCAACCCTTTAGATAAATTTACGAATATTTTTAACATATTGATACCATATTTTCGGAAGTTGCGTACTTAATTTTTTCATATTATTTTGATTTATAACATCTACATTTGCTCTTACCACGCTTTTATCAATTGAAATTAAAAGGGCTTTTAATGAACGAATGTTAAATTTAAATTTATTTTGACTTATTTTTTGAAGATCTTTGAAAAAATGATCGAAGTTTAATGGTTTTATAAAGCAATGAGCGAAAGAAAAATAAGTTTTTCCAAAAACAAATACTGGTTTTTGCTGCAGCGCAGCATCAATTGCTGCAGTGCCTGCGAGTAATGATAATGCAAGAAAACTTGGGTGCTGAAACAGTTTTTCTATGTTTACACTTTTGTGAACGAGACATACATTTTGTAAGCTTGAGAGCCTTCTATAAAACATAAAATCAAAGCCCAGACCTACATGCTCAAAAGGATGCTGTTTCACATATAATTTGATGTTCACCGGCAAATTTAATGAAAGATTTTTTATTAAACTAAATTGATCAGCAAGTTCGGGGGTTGTCCCAAGAATTGACGCCTCAGGTGAAATATGCATTGGATACAAAACAAATTTTTCTTTGATATTTAAATCTTTCTTAAATTTTATAAAAATTTTAATTAAACAAGAGGAAATTTTTTGAGAAATTTTTCTTGATATAAAATGAACAATAGAAAAAGGCTGATATCCAAATTGTCGATTTAAAAAAAGCTTTATTCGATCTGTGAAGTGATAGGTTTGAGATGAATTAAAGTAAAACAGAGATTTTTTAGTTTTATAAATTGTTAAAGCTTTTTCATCAGATTTTGTAAGACCTTTTTTATAAATTTTTTTGTAGTTTTTTTCAATTATACTTGAGGTCATATCCGGTCTGTCAACTACTAATGCACCATCATGCCACCAGTAGTGCGGAAAAAATGCTGCAAATTTTTTGCGGTAAAATTCAGCAAATTTGCTTGCAATTGATGACAAAAAGTTATCAGGAAACCAATCAATAATTAAATCACAGTTTTGGCGTATTGAAAAATCTAAAGCATTAACATAAGGTGTTATAATTTTTTCGATTTCTTTATATGACAAACGAGAATAACACTGGTTTTTTCTAAAACATGAGTAGTTGAAAAATGCGCGTTCAACGGCAATTCTTTTATGCAAAGAGAACGATAACTTTTGTTGCAATTGATTTAAAGAAAGGTATTGCTGAATATCATAAATATTCTGAATTTGGATGTTTTGTAAGGTTTTCGTTTTCTTTCTATCAGAAAGCAGCAAAATATTTATATTTAAATCTTTTGAAATCTCCCCAAAACTATAAACGAGATTTGATATATTCTCCCAATTATGATCAAAGAATAAAACTTTTTTTATCATTAGTTTTTTATTTATATTTTTTGCTGTTTGAATGATACTTTATATTTTTATAAACACTTTTTTTGGCGTTTTTTTTTATTATATCATATTTTTTTTTAAGGAATTATTTTTAATGAAGATTTTATTGAAAAAAGCTTTTTGAAAATTTATTTTTTTAAGATGTTTCTTATAAGCTTAGAGATGGGCACTCGGCGGCAGGCAGATACTCACCCTTGCCGACTAGAATGAATTTATCTTCTTGATCGCAGATGGCTTGGGACTTGCGGACGCGGAATTCGCAGGGAGTTTTGGTGATCTCTAATCGATTTGGTTCCATCTTCGCTGCGGCTTGGGCCTCGCGCCATTTGGCGGAATGCCTCCAAGGGCCATGATGCCCATCGCGTTCCCAGATATTTTTGTTGCGATGTTGGTCCAGAATGAATTCGAAACCATTCTGCGTCATGCCGATCCAGTCCAGAAAGACATCTGCGTTCGCAGAGGGCTTCGCTTCGTATTCTTGCGCGACGGCCCGAGCCTTCTCGCGTGAAAGCCTGCCGAATCGCAATTCTCGCACGGCGTGATCCGTGGCACGTCCATATCCCCACTTGGCCCACTTGATATAGTCGTGCAGGTCTGAATGCATCCAGCAGTCCAGATCATTGTAAGTGTCAAAGGTCCGCGTTTGCGGGACGGCCTCATAGTCGTAGATGTCCATCATGGCTTCATGCTGGGCTTTAGTGTCCCAGCGCATGTAGTTGCCCAGGTAAATGCCCCGCACACCCACGGCAGCGATCTCCTCGTCAAGCGGGTAGCGATAGGGATGGACATCGGCGGGCCTGACAAAATCGTGATCGTGGACTAATGCCTCGGCCTCTTGGCGGAAGAGATCATGGTTTCTGCGGTGCCGCCGAGTCATCTCGACCTCATCGAGATGCGAAAACATCCCCACTTGATCCAACCCTTGATGGTGCCCCCAGATGATCAGGGGAATTTTCATCTTCACCGCGATCTGGACTGGGAAAACCGTCTGGCCGGCCAAGCAATGCCAGTAAATACTGGCCCAGCGGCGGAAGGTTGCCCGGGTGATGCGTTTGACGCGGTCCGGATCGATCACCTGCGTCATGATATCGCAATCCATCAGGGTGCGCAGCCGGGCCAGGTTTCTAATGCCGACAGCGGTGTTGTAATGCTTGTTGTAGGTGACGAGTAAAGGATTCAGGCCAAGCCGTTTTTTCACCGTGTGGACAATGAAGAAGCTGTCGCGCGCCCCGGATACAGGAACGACGCAGTCGTAATTCTCTCCCGAGGCGCAGCGATAACCATCGACAAGTTTTTCGAGAAGCTCCCACCGCGCCGCCCAATCAAGCCGGTCTTTTTCCTCGTGGACGCGACAGCCGCTGCAGATGCCTTCGCCTTCGATGACGAGGCCAAGTGGATGCAGATCGGTGTAGAGGCAGCGGCGACAAACTTTCATATCGTCTCCGGTTCGATTCGCTGGAATACCAAGTCTCCCAGAAAACTTTCAGGCTTTTTCAGCGGACGCCCGGCGGCATCCGTCGGAGAGTCGGTGTAGTTCGACTTTACACCTGCGCGGACGGGGGCACCGGCATCGGCAAGGGCTTTTTTGAAAAGAAGAATGCTCTGCTCGAAATGCGCAAGACGATTGCCGACCCCGATACCCGACGGCGCGGCTGCGCGGAAGCAGTCCTCGGCATGCGTGGTTATTCCGATACCGCCAAGCGCGACCACGGGAAGGTTCGTGCAATCGACAATTTCCTTGATCGCCTCCACATCCATTCCTTCGCCGACACCATCGCGCTCGGGGAAGTTGAGAAGAACTTCACCGGCACCCATCTCTTCCAGTTCACCGACCCAAGCGGCAGCATCCTGGCTGGAGGCCTGTTTTCTCCAGTAGTCCCAGCGTAAAGATTTTTTTTCCACTCCCACCACGTCGACGGAGGCGACCACACACTGGTTGCCGAAGAGAGCGGCCGACTCGCGAACGAGCCCGGTGTCGGCAGCCAAAGCGAAGTTCAGACCGATCTTGTCCGCACCCCCCGCAATATAAGCCTTTGCGTCGGAGATTTGCCGTACGCCGCCAACCGCCGCCAAGGGCACCGCGATGGCAGAGGAAACTTCGGCCACAAGCCTGCGATTGGCTTGCGGATCATCATCGAGGAGAAACAGGGCGATTTCGTCGATGCCCCAGCGGTCAAATTCGCGCGCCGACTCCACCGGACTTCCGATCGGCAGGTAGCTTCGGAAACCGATGCTTTGCACATGCAGTCCGTCGCGGACAACGATTGCAGCGACAAGCCGAGGCGCATTCATTGTTTTTCCTTCCCGACAGCCATGAGACAAAAGGCCTTGAGCAGCCTGAGACCGGAGTTCTGGCTTTTTTCCGGATGAAATTGCGCGCCCCATACTTTCCCGCGAACCACAGCCGCCACGATTTCCCCGTCCCATGCCACGGTCGCGGCCCGGCACTCGCGCGAGGCGTCGAAATAGTAGCTGTGGTCAAAGTAGTAGGCGTCGCCGGGCGCCATACGGGCAAACATCGGTTGCCCCGCTTGACCAACGCTTACTCCGCTCCATCCGACGTGGGGAATTTTCCGCATGTCGTTGGCATCAAGCTTCCGGACCCTGCCCGGGATGAAGCCCAATCCCTCGCACTTCACGTGCTCCTCACCGGAGTCCGCCAGGATCTGCATGCCCAAACAAATGCCAAGCAAGGGCTTGTTCTTTTCCTCGACAAGTTCGTGCAGCAACAAGTCGAGACCTCTCTGCCGGACCCGTTCCATGGCTGCCGGGAACGCACCGACTCCGGGAAGAACAAGTCCATCCGCCGCAGCCAATTCGTCGCGCGCAGAGCTCAAAATGGCGCGAACACCTAGACGATCAAATGCGGAACGCACGGATCCGACATTCCCCAAACCGTAGTCCACAATGGCTATCGTCATGATGTGCAGGGAAAGCCAATCTCAAATTTCCGCACCCATTTTCCTTGGCCGTTCTTCGCGAAAAGCTGCTTGTTTACCGATCGGTCCACTGTTGCCCAAAAATGGTCAACCGTAATGTCGATAAACTGGCAAAAAGTCGCGATATAATCGTCACCGCATGAACCGTCATATAGCTCCGCCAACTCGATGCCTTCTTGTCGTGTCATCCGACCCCGGCGAATTTCCTCGTTCACATAGTCTATGGTCCGGCCAAAACCGTATTTGAAGTATTTGATCATTTGATTCATGCCGACCCAGTCTTCGTCGAGCGAGGTCACCCCATAAGGATCACCGATCTCGGCCGGCGGCTCCCTCCTCACCTCGAGACCGTTGACCACCGCGTAGTTCGCGTTGTCTACCAAGGCCCAGTCCTTCCAAAAATATCCGAGATACACTATCTGGATACCCGCGCGGTCCATGTCTTTTTCCGGCGGGTAAAAATACTGCAAGATCTGTGACTTTCGGATTCCTTCGCCCAGCATCCAATCAGGGCTGCCTCCCAAGAGCGTATTCATGTTTCTTACTGAGTTTCCGTCCCAACCAGTCTTGCCCATGGTGTTTACATCCCCGAGCTGCAGTGCAGGGTTTTCTCCCCAAAGCACTAACCGAATTTGATAGGCCGTGGCAAGACGCGGAACGCTGGCAAACAAGGGATACTCCGTAGATTTGCACCAGTTGCAAAATTCCAAAAAAGCTTTGCGCAT
>Ga0172373_10009806_pt1 | contig 11817 bp, 8 predicted proteins | sample Lak10m_2_FD_114546 | JGI IMG/M metagenome (GOLD analysis project Ga0172373, IMG submission 114546) | Freshwater microbial communities from Kabuno Bay, South-Kivu, Congo - kab_092012_10m | ecosystem: Environmental > Aquatic > Freshwater > Lake | place: Democratic Republic of the Congo: South-Kivu... | reverse complement strand
CGATAACCACTATGCCACTCAAAAAAATTCTGATTAGTGAGTTTATTTTGTATTAACGTTAAAATCTGATTTCCCACCCATTTATATAATGGCATTCCTCCTTGCAGAGCTTTTCTCTTATTCACCATTCTAGATCCAAATACTGCATCAGCTTGATTTTCTACAATCGGAGCAATTAATTTCGAAAGAAATTCCGGTGCGTATTGGCCATCAGCATGGAGCAGGACTACAACATCCCATTTATTTTCGATAGCCCAAGAATATCCAAATTTTTGGTTGCCTCCATATCCTAAATTTATTGGATGAGTAATTACCTTTATCGGTAATTTATATTCGCTCTTAACTTGATGAGCTATTTTAGAGGTGTAGTCACTCGATTGATCATCTGAAATTAATACTTCAAAAATATTGGGATATAGATCAACAGGAATTCTGCTTATAGTTTGATTTAATGTACTTTCAGCATTGTAAGCAACGACTAAAATGCCTAAATTCATCAAATTATTGAAGCGTAAACCTCAAGAATAATTGCTTTGAATTCTCGCCATCACAACCCTTATAAAAAGGTGCAACTAAAACTGAATCAGTATTTGGAGCAAGTACAGGCTCCGTTGAAGTTAATGCCTCCAAATAAACTACACCTTTTTCTGTCAAACACCCAAATGGTCTTGTTTCAACACTATGAAATGTGTTGTCTGCTGCTACATATCTTCCACCCGCGTAAGACCATGAAGTTAGACTCGCGCTTACATTTGTGACCTTCATTTGTATAAACACTGATCCATTTGGTCTTTTCCACAAATAACCTGTGTTAACTTTCAAACCATCATTGTCATAATTAATGATTGCACCATAAATATTTCCTGTAATTTTGGCAGACTTACCATCTGAAGTGGTGTGAGTCCAACCAGTAATTTTACCACTTTTATTAAAAGTAAACTTTGAATATTTTCCGTCGAAAACATCAAAATAAGAGTCAAAATTAACAACGTTTTTACTTAATTTACTTGATCCTTTTGGATCTGAAATTAATTTTGAAACGTTACCGTATTTATCTCTAACTTTGAAATATTCACTGGTTAAAAAATGTTTTTCAATTAAGTCTACGTATTTTTCAGCTGCAGAATCTTTTGCAACATATTTTTTTGCTTTATTTATAATTGTTGGTTGGCTACTAGCTAAGTCTGCAAATAAAGATTTAACAGTGGCATTTTGTTTTGCACTTAATTTTGAGTCAGCGCTGAAACTTGGACTGGAAACTTGAGAAAGTAAGATTGGCAATAAAACTAGCACGGCTATACTTCTTTTCTTAAAAATCATGAACTCTCCTCTTATTAGTAACACAATACCACATTGAAAAAACTCAAGAAAGTTATGAAAAAAGGCTCACTTTCCTTTGAATTGTCTAGAAATCTTCTACTTAAATAGTCTTTTTTCTAGCAATGACTAAATGATTGTTTGCCTCCTCTTTAATGTCAAAAATAGATAAAAACAAGGCCACCGGAAAAATTAAAATTGCAACTATGACTTGAAAAGGTATTGAAAGCCAAAATTTTATTCCTCTGCTTCCCAATTCCGGATCAAAATAATATTTATGTCCAAAAACTGGCCAAAACATAAGAAATAATCTCGATGCAATAGTCCTCCATGCTCCACCAAGGTAATAATGATTAATAACTTCAAAATTATTTTCATCAAGTACTTTATGAAGCCAAAATTTTGTAAAATTGTAATAATGATGTGGTACCCCATGTAGATTTCCACTCTGTGGAACCTGAATTATTATCTTGCCATTTTCCTTAATTAGAGTTCCAATTTTTTGGATAAAGATATTAGGTTCAAATATAAATTGGAGAACTTGAATAATTAAAACAGTATCGAAGACTTTATTTTTAAATGGAGGACTCATTCCATCACCAGAGATTGAATGCACACGTGAGCCATCGCTACTTGGTAAATAATTAATATCGGGTTCAAAAACTATATAATTACTCCAAGTACTTTCTTTTAAACTTTTGTAAAAACTTCCCCCTCCGATATCAAGTACGGTTCCTAAATCTCCATTTAATGCTGAAAATAATGGCTTAGAAAGAAAATTTCTAATTAAGTAAGTGATCCTTATTGAAATCGATTTTTCTTGAATTCCGGTCAAAATTTACTCCTAACAACTTGAAGTATAGTTGATTTTGTAAGGCACTCAAGAGGAAAACGTATATTATATGGCAAGATATGTTTCATGCTCAAAAAAATATCTGTAGTAGTTCCAGTTTATTTTAACGAGGAAAGTTTAAATATTTTATTTGACCAACTTGCAGAAGTTGGACATTCACTGAGAGAATTAGAGCTTGATTTAGAAGTAATAGCTGTGGATGATGGATCAAAAGATAAGTCTTTGGAAGTATTGGATACGAATTCCAAAAAACACGATTTTCTAAAATTTTTTTCATTGACAAAGAATTTTGGAGAATCTACAGCTTCTAAGTTTGGTTTAACAAAGATAACAGGTGATGCATTTGTTGTTTTAGCTGCTGATTTACAAGATCCTCCAGAATTAATAATTGAAATGGCCAAAAAATGGCAAATGGGTAATAAATTCATAGTTTGCGAAAGAGAGAAAAGAAAAGATCCAATAGTTACGAAACTATTTGCAAATATCTATTATAAATTTTTAACCCGATTTATCATGCCTAATTACCCTAAAAGGGGTTTTGATTTATTTTTAATGGATTCTAAGTATTTAAGCGTCATAACTGATAGTTCGAAATCTTCAAGTGTTCCACTGATTCTAACTTGGATAGGCATAGAGCCATATGTAATTAAGTACAACAGATTGGCGAGAAGTCATGGCCAATCTAAATGGTCATTTATCAAGAGAATAAATTTATTGTTAGACGTACTTTTTTCATTTTCACCTAAACCAATAAGACTTGTGAGTGCAATAGGTGCAATGACGGCTTTAGTTGGACTAATTTTTGGATTAACAGTAATCTATGAAAAATTGAGTGGATCTACAGTTTCACAAGGTACAGCTTCTTTAATTGCGTTGGTTTCATTTAGTTCTGGTTTAATTCTATTAACACTTGGTATTATTGCCGAATATATTTGGCGAATTTGGGATGAAGTTAATAAACGTCCAAATGGAATTGAGAAATAATTATTTTTTCAATTGGATAAAATCGTTTACATTGTGTATGTAATCATTTGGATCAAATGGATGTGAAGCAAGTACCAAAAGTACACCTTGCGATGAATAATTAAATTGAGTTCCCCAAATCATAGGTGGGATTAAGAGTCCTTTGTCAGGAGAATTCAAATTGTAAATCTGTCTATCAATTCCATCAAAAACTTCAACATCAACTGAACCACTTGAAGCTATGAGAAATTGCCAACATATTTTATGAGCGTGCTCTCCTCTTATTTCACTATCTTCAACGTCATAAACTAAAAAAATTCGCTTAACTTCAAACGGTATTAGCTTAGGTAATTCAAGAGCTGATAAATTTCCACGTTCAGCTTTCACAGTATGAATTGAAATTAACTTAACTTCTGAAATTTTATTGTTCATTTATCTAGATAAAACTTTCTAATTGTTTGAATGGTGTGATCTACTTTTTCCTCTCCCATTCCAGGGTATAAAGGTAAAGTAACAATATTTTTTACTATATCCTCCGTTACTTTTAGAGAAATCTTACTAAATTTATTTGTATTGATAGTTTGCTGATGATCCGGAATTGGATAATGGATTGCAGTCTGAACCCCATTATTTTTCAAAAATTCCATAAATTTTTTGCGATCTTCAACTTGAACAACAAACAAATGGCAGACTCCCTTCAAAACTTCATCACTTATTTTAATGGGTAAATTTGCAAAGTTATTTATATAAGTTTTAGCAATAGTTAATCTTTCTTGGTTCCAACTTTCAAGAAATTGGAGTTTATAGTTTAAAAAAGATGCTTGAATTTCATCGAGTCTAGAATTTATTCCAAATTTATTAATTACATTATATTTTTCAGACCATCCGTATTGTCGTAAAGAATTTACTTTATATGCAATTTCTTCACTAGATGTTAAAATAGCCCCAGCATCACCCACGGCGCCTAGATTTTTTGTTGGATAAAATGAAAATGCTGCAACATCACCAAATGAACCTGTTTTTTTCCCTTCAAATTTAGATCCATGTGATTGTGCACAATCCTCAAGAATTTTAAAATTATACTGTTTAGATAATTCTATTATTTCATTCATTGGAGCCACTTGGCCATACAAATGAGTGACGATAAGAACGTCAATTTTATTATTTTTTAAATTTTGAACTAAATCGTTTATGTCAATTAACATTGATGATCTATCAATATCAATATAAACTACGTTAGCTCCAATTTGGTTAATAGCAGTTGAGGAATAAAATCCAGCATTTGCAACACAAGCCACTGTCGAATTTGAGTCAACTTCTAAAGATCTCAATGCAATAGTTAATGCATCCGTTCCATTTGCAACTCCTGAACAATATTTTGCTCCTATGTAATTTGCAAAATTTTTTTCAAAAAGTTTTACATTATCGCCAAGAATATGTGCATCAGATTCAATCACTTGCTTTGATAATTCGAATAACTTTTTTTTGTCTGTGACGCCACTCAAGTCAAACAAAGGAACGCTTATCATCATTTTACTTTATCGCAATACTCATTTTATTTTACTTTTATGTGGGGCGGCTGGGACTCGAACCCAGGACCAAAGGATTATGAGTCCTTTGCTCTAACCAACTGAGCTACCGCCCCGAGTGTCTAACTATAGTCAAACTTGGCTGATGGCAAACTTTTGAAACAATGAAGAACATAAAGCAGTACTTAATTTTGTTTACAGGACTCCAAGTATTTCATTTCTCAATATTAACGTACTGGATTTTGAATGGCATTTCAGCGATCTATGGCACAAATGATGACTCATTAATGTCAAGTATTTCTTCAGGAAATTTGTCAGGTCAAAATGACGAGCATCTAATTTTCATCGAGCCAATTATTTCGATCATAATAAAATATTTAGAAATTTTACTCCCAAATTATTCAGGATATTCGCTTTTTTTAATTTTTGTTACGACGAGTTCATTTGTAAGTATATTGACTACAACTATAGTTCTTAAAAAAATCAACGTCTTTTTTCTCATTTTCTATTTTTTATCGTTTATTTCCCTGCAATCCTGGTTTGCAATTAATCCAACTTATACTGGTGCAAGCCTATTTGCTGCTGGGGCTGCAGCTGCCCACATTAATCTTTTAATATTTTTAAAGAATAGAGATTCAAAATATATATTGATTTTAATTTTTTCAATATTTTGTTTTTTAACTTACGGAATAAGAAATGAAGGAATATTTATTGCTCTTATCTTATCGTTACCTGGTTTAATATTTGTAGTAAGGTATTTTAAAGAATTTAGAAAACCCGTCATCTTGTCTATGATATTTTTTTTAATTTTATATATTTTCAATTCAATTACCAGCAACTTTGTTTACTCTCCAGATTGGAAGTCTTACCTTGAATTAAACTCCTTGAGGCATCAAATTCAATTAAGAGAACCTGAAAGAAGACTTGAGAATCACTTAACTGAAATTGATTGGAAAGAATCAACTTACTTTATGTTCAAAAAATTCAATTTGACTGATGAAGAGCAAATGAATTCAATTAATATGAATAGAATAATTGAAGTTACTAAAGTCAGCTATCTCGATGAAATAAATTTATCAAAAACCTTTAAAGATATTAAAAATGAATTGAATCCTTGGACCTGGATTTTAAAATTTCTACTTTTACTTATATTTTATTCATTAATAATTAACTTCATAAATAAAAATTCATTTAAATCATTACTTTTCTATACTGTGTTGTCAATAAACGCAATTGTTCTGTTGATAATTTTAAGTAATTTCTATCAATTGCCCGAGAGAATATCATTTAATCTATTAAGTGCTATTAATCTAACCTCATTAATTACTCTTATAAATGTCAATATAAAAACGCATAAATTTCTTACAGCATTTCTTTTATTTATGCTAATTATTAGTGGTTATGACTATTTTAAGAGATTTAGTGTTGAATTAAACGCAAGACAAAACGCCTACCAAACTAGAATTGTTTATGCTCAAAATCAACGAGAATTTTTCTTAAAACTTAATTCCGAGGTACTTATTTCAGGAGCATCAAGCCTGAAATCAGATTGGCAAAATCCTTACCTAAAATTTAAACCTATAGATGCAAGAAATAAAACTTTAATGCTTGGTTGGCACAATTTAAGTCCCATATGGTTTGAACAAGTGCAAAATTTAAATTTGAATAAGAATGATCTTTATTCAAACTTGTTAAAACCAAATGTATTTTGGGTGGATAATCCTGAAGAAATTACTAATACTCATGAATTTATGGAGGACCATTTTGGTTTTAATATTTCTTATGTACCAGTACAAAATATTGGAAATGATGAATACTTTATGTACAGATTTAATAAGTAAATCTGTAAACCGAATAGTCACCAAAATCGAAAGTTTTGTTGAAGATTTTTTCAGCCTTAAGGTCCGTACCATTTATTTCTAAATTAAATTTTATTAAATAACCAGTGTACTCGTCATCCGAAAGCCAATAGCAATTTGGATTTTTATTCAATTCATTCAAAATCGATTTACTTTCTAACCCAAGTTTCTCAGCTCTTTTATTCCAATAAGGTGAAAACGTGTACCAACCAAGGGGTAAAAAGTTTAGTTCTCTTAATTCTTTATTAACTGTATATGGATTACTCCAAATTGATTTTACCTGAGAAGCATTCCCAATTAAAATCTTATTTTTATTAACTTCAAGAAGTGAAATTTTCTGTTCGCTCCAAAATGACAAGTATGCTGGATTTGATCGATGGCTAAACATTTTGTGATAATCGATTCCAATACCAACAAATATTAACAAACTTGCACATATCTGAAGTATTTTAAGTAGCGGAGTTTGAGTGCGCTCTCTCCTCGAAAACGAATTTCTAAATTCAAATAAAATTATGCCATAAAATAATGTAGACAGAATTGGGAAAACTATCCTTTCAGGAAGTCTGAGGAATGTAGTTATATAAATTACTATAAATATCCAAATACAAATAAAAATTAACAAATAGCAAATATTAAAAATTCGGTATTTAAATTTATATTTATCTGTTAATTGAAAAATTATTGAATAAACAATTAAAATGATTGAACCAAAAAATATATAATAGAAGTAAATTGCGTATGTATTCCATCTATTAATTAAATTATTTATATTGACATTTGCACTAGATTCTTTATAGTTAACATCTTCAATTAAATTATTTAATTCTTTTCCACTAAAAGAACTATTATCAATAAAATTATAACTGTCAAATAACTTAAATCTTTCTTCAGACCAATTTGTTTTTTGTAGATTAAAAGCTATAACTCTTTCGAGTTCATTATCTTGAATTCTATATCTAGCGTCATTAAACTCCTGGTAAAATTTCCATTCTGTTTTTGTCGAATAATATTTATCTGCTGAAAAATTCATAAAAAAGATTAGGAGTACAGGAACAAAAACTAACAAAGAAGAGCTAATTTTTTGGCTCAATTTAGTTTTACTCATTAAAATAAGTGCAAAAACTATAGGAGAAATCAAAAAAATTGCTGCTAAGAAACTTTCAGTTCTTGTCGATAAAGAAATCGAAAGAAATATACTTGACAATATTTCTATATTAAAACTTTTTGAAATTCTACTCAACCTATAGACATATAAAAATAATCCAGCAAAAGCCATAAAAAATGAAGCGGAAGTATAAGTTGGACTTGAAATATACCAATAAAGTGAATAAGAGTTAATTAAGAAAATACTAAATTTAAATATTGGTTGTATAAAATTATCGATCCAAATCAAATAATTAACACAAAATAATGAAGATACCACCAAAAAAGCTAAGAAAATGTAATACCAAGAAAAATTATTGTTTATTAAATAAAGTCTAGAAGTTATAAATCCAAAAAACCATTGCGGAGATGCCGGAGCAATATGTGTGTACGCTTCTGGATAGCCAGTAAAAAATCCAGAAACTAATTGTTCAAAGAATTCATCATCATTCACTCCAACAGTAATTGATGTAAATTTGAAAGTAACGATCAAGTTAATTAAGTACAAAAATGTCAGAATTACCAAAATCTTTAACTTGTTCAATTTATACATTTTCCATTTTCTCCTGAAAATGAATATATGGATCCATTATTTGCGCCTATCTTTGCAATTTCGCATTTGTTTTGCCTGTAAATTTTTGTGTCATTCATATACATGTCTAATACTTCAGAAATGTAAGTATCCGAAATCCAATACATATTATCTTTTTGAGCAAGACTGATCAGCGGATTAATGTTTAACTGAAGTTGTTTAAGATTTGCATACCAATAAGGACTAAAATTATGCCATCCGCTAGAAACATGAATTGTATTTAGATCTTGATTTCGAAAATAAGCATTGGTATAACTCTCATCTAAATACTTGATCTGTCCTATTAAAACCGCAGATTCGCCTAAATTTTTATAAGTATTGTTGAGAATTCTATAATCTTGAATTTTAGAGTTTAATTTTTGAATTTGTCCTTTAAGACCATATTGATTCAAATTAAAAAGCGTAAATAATATTACACTTATTAATAATACAAAACTCATCCGAAACTTCTCTACTTCATAAATTAAAGTAAGAATTAAAAGAAAAATAAAAATAAAAAATATAATTGGCAAAACAATTCTGAATGGTAGCCTCAAAACAGATCCTAAATAATAAAATATAAAAAATGTATAAAAACTTGCAAGTGGTAAAATAATTTTTAACTTCTTTACTTTAATAAATAATATAGCGGAAATAAAGACACACGCGTAAAAGAGAAAATCCACCAAAACTAAATATTCCCAAATTCTATTTAAGGTACTTAAAAAATCTGCATTAATCATTCCTCTGATGCCTAAATAGTCACGAACACTTTCAACAGCCATCCCCATATTTTCGGAATTAAAAACTTTTGAATCTAAATAAGCAACTTGATGTAGCAGTGTAGCTTCAACGTTGCTCCACATAAGACCAGGAATTTTAAATGCAGCAATATTTTGATGCATTATTAAAAAACTAGGATTTGTATCAACCTGATGATACAGATTTATAAATTTATAATACTCATTCCAAACTGTTGATGTCATAGTCAAATATTTTTGATAGATAATGTCAAAAATAAAAGGGAAAAGAATAATCAACCATCTAAAATCTGCTATTTTCTTAAAATTTTGAAGTCGTAAATTTTTATAAATTAAATAAAATACGCCAGGTAAAACTATGTATAAGACAAACAAAAATCCATCCGGACGTATTAAGTAACTTAATAGAAAATAAATGAAGATGGCGTTAGATATTTTGTAATTTAAAATAATAGACATATAAAAAAGTATGCTTGCTGATAATCCAATATAAAGAGCCGCACTAGAAAAATTCGGTGTAAAAATAAATTGCAGAAATTGTATGTAAATAATAATCGAAATTATATATTGGATATATTTATTATTCTTTAATTTTAGAATTTCAAAAGTTAGACTTAAAAAACTTATTGCTACTAAGGCTACTAATATTAAACCGTGCCACTGAAATACTGGAAAAATATTGTATAAAAACTTATTAATAGCACCATATAGTATTGAAGGATAAATTAAATTATTTTGCCCAAAAAAATTAAACTTAGCTTCTAGTATTGATACAAAAATACCATCATCGTTTGTTGATAAAAAAATAAGTGGATTTAAAAATAAAATAAATATAAAAGATGTTATATAAAATATTGAAATTAAGACCTTAATTTTTCTTATAATCATTTTCCACATCTAACAATTCCACTGTTAAAATACTACAGGACGGTAAAACGTAAATTCATTAAGAAATCAATTTTAAATTTTGATTTGTAAGAATTTAATTCGGGAATGCAAGATTTGTTACAAATTTATCGTTAAAATCTGTCCTGTCAGATAATTCGATGTATTTGACCTCATCTAAAAGAGTCTGGACACCTTTTCTCTCATTGCTCGATAGCAAAACCATCTTTGCGCCTTCACCAGCAACATTTCCAGCACTAACGATCCTCAAAACTGGAAGTTTTGGAACAAGCCCAATGTTGATTGCCGAAGATGGCGAAAGATAAGAACCAAATGAACCCGCTAAAAGAACCTGTTGTATTTCACTTGAATTAATTTTTAATTCTTCAATAAGTAATGACCAACCAGTTGCAATGGACGCCTTTGCAAATTGTAGTTCACGCACATCCCTTTGACTCAGATAAACTATAGGATCTTCATTACTTCCATGAAGTACAAATATTTTCTCTCCAGATGAAGTGGTAACGAATCTTTTGAATAGTTTTGCATGATTGCCTATATAACTTTTTTCATCAACAAATTTACCTGATTTATCTATAATTCCAACTCTTGCTAATTCTGCAACCGCATCCACTAATCCAGATCCACAAATTCCCACGGGTTCAACTTCACCTATTGTCTGAATGGTTAACTCATTCTCATTAATTTTGACAACCTCAATCGCACCTTCTGCGGCTCGCATTCCACATTTAATTGATGCAGCTTCAAATGCAGGTCCAGCAGGAGCAGCTGTTGCCAAAATATTTTCTCCATCTGTAATTACTATCTCGCAATTAGTTCCAACATCGATAAATAAGCGAACTCTCTTATCTCTATCAATTCCAGAAGCTAAAACACCTGAAACTATATCTCCACCAACATATGCTCCAAATGATGGAAATACGTACGCTTTTGCATTTTCATTAATGAGAATTCCAAAATCTGTTGCCTTTAATTCAGGAAAATCTTTACTTACTGTTATAAAGGGAGCTACTCCTATAGGTTCTGGATCAATATTTAAAACTAGTTGAATCATTGTTGCATTTCCTGCAATAGCAATTTCATAAATATAATTTTTTTCAATCTTGCTATCCAAAATAACTTGTTCAGTTAATTCAATTAAAGTATCTTTAGCAAGTTGGCTTAGTTTTTCAAGTGAATTTTTGTCTAACATAGTCGCAGAAATTCTTGATATGACATCTGCTCCAAAAGGTTGTTGCTTATTCAACATGGATTTTACTGAAACTGGAGTACCGGTATTTAAATCCATTAAAGTGGCTACGACAGTAGTCGTGCCTAAATCGTAAGCAACTCCGTATTTATAATTAGTTGTGTCTCCAGGTTCGATGTCAATCAATTCTTCGTCTGCAATCACTGCCGTTATTTCAAAGTTACTACTTCTTAGAATTCTTGGAATTTTTCTTAATACAAATAAGTCTGTTTTTAAATCGATATCATTAATTTCGTCCATTATTCTTTGAAGATCAGTTCTTTGATCTTCTAGACTTGGTTCAGTTAGCTTTAAAAATCTTTTTTGAATTGAGGGACGCAAAATTACTTGTCTTCCAACCCCAACAGTTGCAGCTTTAGGTCTTGTTGAAAGAGGGGGAACTTCTATTTTTAAATCTTCAACAGCTCTTGAAACACAAGCTAATCTCCAGCCTTGATTTAATTCTTTTTCACTAAAAGCACGAATGTCTAGCCTTGATATAGGAACTCTTCCTTCAGTAATTTTTATTTTGCACTTCTTACAAGTTCCGTGCCCACCACAAGTTGAATCAATTGCAATTCCATTCCAAGATGCAGCGTCAAAAACACTTACCCCTGGTGGAACACTTATTGATTTATTTGCAGGTAAAAGTTCAATTTTGACTCTTCCCTGTCCTGAATGTTCAAT
>Ga0172373_10009805_pt1 | contig 11818 bp, 12 predicted proteins | sample Lak10m_2_FD_114546 | JGI IMG/M metagenome (GOLD analysis project Ga0172373, IMG submission 114546) | Freshwater microbial communities from Kabuno Bay, South-Kivu, Congo - kab_092012_10m | ecosystem: Environmental > Aquatic > Freshwater > Lake | place: Democratic Republic of the Congo... | reverse complement strand
TATCTACATTTGGGAAACCCATTCTGGCAGGGGTAGCAGGATATCCTGCCAAGTTTATTCGGGATCATATTCCTGGTTCCTATGTATTCAATCCCTGCGATGCATCAGCCATGATTCAGGGGATTCGATCATTCGATTCGGTTCCATGGATTGATCGTAAAGAATTTATAGAGAAGTATAGTCGGTCACGGATTACATTGGAGATGTCTAAGTCGATATTGTCTTATTGTTAGGTTTAAACATCTTTTATTATAAATCTGATGGCGTCAAGTTGCTTGGCGCCTTTTTTATTTCTACGCGAATCAAATCATATTTGAACAATTCTATCAAAGCGAAAAATGTTATCATACATGTCTACGTTTAGGAAATGATTGTATCGATCAATATTTTCATGATAAAAATATATCTTTCATGCCTACCTTGCATTAAATCCATACTTTCTTCTCTCCTTTTATGTCCCGCTGATCTTATTCCTCTCATGCATCGTTATTCTTCTCTCGTACTTCATCTCGGACTGTTCATCCTTCACGCGCTCCCGCTGTCCTTGCGTGCCCAACGTCTTTCCCTCGGCCTCGAACTCGGCGGCATCAACTACCAGGGCGAGATGCAGAACCTGTCCTTCAGTTTCACGGGGATGCACCTGCACAATGGGGTGTCGGTGATGTATGACCTGTCAGATCGCTGGTCGGTGCAGGGCACGCTGGTGCACGGCAACCTCTCGGGGCGCGACAGGCAGTTGCTGCGCAACAGTAACAACCAGGCCCGCAACCTGAGTTTCAACACCCGTCTCGAGGAGTTCGGCTTCCTTTTGCGTTGGCGGGCCTTGTCAGACGGGCCGCTCACGCCCTATGGGGTCTCCGGGGCGGCCGTCTTCAACATCGACCCCATGACCGTCGATGCCGCGGGCATCACGCATGCCCTGTATCCGCTGTCCACCGAGGGGCAGGGCTTGCCCGAGTACCCCCTTCAGCCGCTGCACCGCTACACCAACCTGGCGCTCCCCTTTGGCGGTGGGGTGGAGGTACGGGTGGGTCGTTGGTTCCGCATCGATCTGGAGGTCATGTTCCGCAAGTCCTTCACCGACTACATCGACGATGTGAGTTCCTTCTATGTCGATCCCGTCATCCTGGCCCGGCATCGCGGTCCCAAGGCCGTCGAACTCGCCTACCGCGGCGATGAGGTGCCGGGTGGCTCGCCTGTCTATCCCGCCGCCGGCAGTCAGCGCGGCAACCGCCTGCGCATGGACTGGTACCATTCCGTCAACCTCCGCGTCAGGGTCATCCCGCACGACTGGCGCCGCGCCAAGATCGATAGGAGAGGGGCGAGGAAGGTGGAATGTCCGAGGTGAGGGGGGCGGGTAGGCATCCTGGTTCAAACGCCATGACCTTGGGGATGGCTGTTCAATCTCGGGGTAGTTTGAACCAGGATGTACCAGATATAGGAAGGATGTACCGGATGGACCCCGCGACAGGCGGCATCTTGGTCGTCCGGCGATCGGTTGTAGGGCTAGAGGAATGAGTCTGCATCCTGTACATCCGTATTTCCATCCTTTACATCCTGGTTCAAACTGCCCGGAGGTTGAGCATGCTTGCACAGTGGTTCAAGATCCATGCAGTTTGAACCAGGATGTACCGGATATAAGAAGGATGGGCAGGATGGCGGTTGACATAGGGAAGTACCCGCCTGATGGCGGGCAGGGATGTGCCTAGCCGTTTGCACCGCCAATCCTCAAATCATAGAATCGACGAAATCCCGGTTCAGACAGATCAACAGCCGGGCTAGAGTGGGTAGATGGCTATCGGGGAAACAGGAATAGCAGGCAGGCATCAGGTGTGGCAGTTTGAACCAGGATGTACAGGAAATAGGAAGGATGTACCGGATGGACCCCGCGACAGGCGGCATCTTGGTCGTCCGGCGATCGGTCGAAGGGCTAGAGGAATGAGCTTGCATCCTGTACATCCGTATTTCCATCCTGTACATCCTGGTTCAAAAAATTCCGGCGACGACGAGTTGCCACCGATCGGATATCTAATCCCGGTACATCCTGGCTCAGACAAAAGCGGAGGGCCGAAAAGTATCGGAGTCGTAGGTCTGAAGTTTTTTTTTGTCTCGTAACTGCATGAAATATCATTGAAAATCCATGCAAATGGTACCTTTGTCAAAACCTTGGTCATGAGTCGGTTGGAGACATTCAGGTCGCGCTTGAAGCACGGGAAGGTATACCGGCGTGCCGAGTTGTCGGACTGGTCGACGGCGGTCGACCGCCATCTGAAGGCATTGCTGGAGGATGGCACGCTGAAGAAGCTGTCGCCGGGCGTGTATCATCGTCCGAAGCGGACGGCGTTCGGTGAGTTGCCGGCGGACGATGCGGAACTGGTTCGGAAGTTCCTCAAAGACGACCGATTCCTCATCACCTCATACAACCTGTACAACACCTTGGGCGTGGGTACGAGCCAGTTGTACAATGCCAAGATCGTATACAACCACAAGCGACACGGGGAATTCAAGCTGGGCGGCAGGCTTTTTTCATTCCGGGTCAAGCCCGGTTTCCCGATGAAGTCTTCACGTGAGTTCCTGCTGGTCGATCTGCTGAACAATCTGGAGCTTTTGGAAGAGGACCGTGAGGCTGTCCTGCCCAGGGCTTTGGATGTCGCTGTGACCCTGGACTGTGTTGGATTGATGCGCAACGCCGAGCTGTACGGGTCTGTCAGGACCCGGAAGGTTTTGAGGAAGGTGTTGGGGGATTCGGTAAGGTAGTGTACGATGTCTGCGGTATTCCTACATCAGTTGAAGGATTTCGGTTTGCTCCTGAGGGTGATCGGGGAGGAGAGGGGTATAGATGCGAGTCTCATTGAGAAGGACTACTGGATCATGCATGCCTTGTACGGATTGGGTGTGCAGGGGTACGATTACATTCTGAAAGGCGGCACCTCGCTTTCGAAAGGCCATCGGATCATCCATCGTTTTTCCGAAGACATCGACATTTACATCCGACCTGCATCTGAATACGGTATTGTGGAAGGCAGACTTTCCCGTGATCAGGCGTTGAGGAGGCGGTCGTTCTATGATTCCTTGGCCGGTTCCATCCGGATTCCCGGTTTCGTCGAGGTGGAACACGACCGCGCCTTCGACGATGAGCTTCACTACCGTAGCGGTGGCATTCGATTGAAGTATGAAAGCCGTACCGGGCTTTTGAAAGGTTTGAAGGAGGGTATTCGAGGCGTTCCTTCTTTCTGACCCCGCAATACGTAAAGCATACACAGATCGCTATCAACGTACGTCCGGACTCTACTACCAGGGACAGCCCACTTTCGATGATGTGATGGATAGGATTCGATTGTTCCTTGCCCGGCTTTGAAGGGAGATGGCGATCGGGTTGTGGGCTGGCCCAATCGCCGATGCTTTCTTGGTCCTGGTTGCCGGTACATCGAATCCTTATTCATCCTGTCCATCCTTAAATCCTGCTCAAAAAACCCTGAGCGTCCTGTGTTTTTCTCTTCCCCTGCAAACCGCGAGTCCGTAATCTTGCCTATCCGGGTAAACAACAGGGGATCCGATCCGCCCGGGTACGTTCCTTTTGCGAAAGGATGGCAGACATGCATGAATGGACTCCCAATCCCTGTAGAAAACAATCGTTTTGAAAGACCCGATCGAGATCTATGTCTCACCCGACGGCAGCACCACGGTGGAGGTTCGCTTCGAGGGCGAAACCTTCTGGCTGAGTCTATCGCAGATTGCAGACCTGTTCGCAAAAGACAAGTCAGTGATATCCAGACACTTGAAGAACATCTTTGATTCACGGGAACTGAATAGGGCAGCAGTTGTTGCAAAAAATGCAACAACTGCGTCAGACGGGAAAACCTATGAAGTCGATTTCTACAATCTCGATGCCATCCTATCCGTCGGCTACCGGGTGAACTCGCTCCGTGGAACGCAGTTCCGGCAATGGGGTTGTCAAACCGCCGAATCGACTTGTTGACCACAAAATCGGAAAAGACCAATGGAGGATCAGATAGGCATTTTCGTAAGCCGTGACGGCCTCAGCCTGGAGGTGAGGATATCAAAAGAGACTGTTTGGCTCAGCTAGGAGCAGCTGGCAAGTCTATTTGAAAGGGATATCTCCGTCATTTCGAGGCACCTAGGCAATGTTTTCAAAGAGGGGGAGCTTGAGAAGGAGGGTAATTTGCAAAAAATGCAAATTAGGGATTCTGTCAGGCCTGTGACCTTGTACAGTCTGGATGTGATCATCTCCGTTGGCTACCGAGTGAACTCGCTCCGTGGAACGCAGTTCCGGCAATGGGCCACCCGCAGGTTGAAGGAGTACCTCGTGGAAGGGGTCGCGATCAACGAAAGGCGGCTGGAGCAGAAGAACAAGGAGCTACGGGTGCTGCACGACGGCATACGGATCCTCAGCAGGGCCATCGAGCAGAAAACCGCTGCGTCGGGCGGATTCGAATGGATCGACACGTATCGTCATGGACTGAAACTGCTTGACGATTACGATCACGAGTCACTTGACCTCAGGGGGAGGCATACCGGGGAGGCGCGGTACCCGTCGCTCAATGAATTCCTGGAGCTGGTGGATGGGATGCGGTCCGAATTCAAATCCGAGGTCTTCGGCCGACTGAAGGACAGCGGTTTCGAAAGCGCGCTGCAGCAGGTCGGTCAGCAGTTGGCGGGCGGGGACGTATACCCTTCCATCGAGGAGAAGGCCGCCATGCTCCTCTACCTGGTGGTCAAGAACCATGCCTTCGTGGATGGGAACAAACGCATTGCCGCCGCCAGCTTCCTGCTGTTCCTGGAGAGGAACGGACTGCTTTACGGCTCCGGGGGCGGTCACACGATAGGGAATGAAGCATTGGCCGGACTCACGCTGTTCGCTGCCGCCAGCCACCCTGACGAGATGGAGACGGTCAAGCGCCTCCTCGTCAGCGTCCTGAACAGAAGCACGGCATGATATCCGCTGTCATCCACAGAAACCGGGATGGGAACAAGGGTCTCCGATTGACAATGGGGTATCGAATCCTTCTTCATCCTGTCCATCCTGAAATCCTGCTCCAAAGTATCCACAGCGGCGGGTAGCCAGGCCCGCAATTCATACCTGGCAAGGTTCGACGCAGACGAAAAATCACGAATAAGCTTCATTGAAGTGCGAATAAATCCACAAATACATCGATAAAAGTGTAAAATATCTCATTATAAACGATATATTTGTGTGAATCGAATCGATTTTGGAAAGGAAAGCCTATCTTGAACTGTTGGCCTGGAAGGGGAATCCCGACAGGAAGCCCTTGATCCTTCAGGGGGCGAGGCAGGTGGGAAAGACCTGGCTGATGAAGGAATTCGGCGCCAGGGAGTTCGGCCGCACGGCGTATTTCGACTTCGAGCGGACGCGGGAGCTGCATGCGGTGTTCGGCGGGGGGTACGACACGGGGCAGATCCTTTCGGCGTTGAACATATTGGCGGGATTCGAAATCAACCCGGAGGACACGCTCATCGTGTTCGATGAGATACAGTCCTGTCCGGAAGCCGTCACCTCTCTGAAATATTTCAGGGAGGAGAGGCCTTTGCAGGCGGTGGTGGCGGCGGGGTCCTTGCTCGGGGTGGCGATGCACACGGGCTTTTCCTTCCCTGTCGGCCAGGTCGATTTCATGTCGCTCCACCCGTTGGGTTACGGGGAGTTTCTTTCCGCCGTGGGACAGGGCGCGCTTTTGAAATCCCTGGACGCCGCGGATCCCTCCTTTGCAGACCTTTTCCGGGATCCCTTCATCACCTGGTTGAAGCGCTATCTGTTCATCGGGGGCATGCCCGAGGCGGTGGCGGATTATGCGGCTCACGGCAGTTTCGAAAGGGTGCGTGACATCCAATTGGATGTGTTGACCGCCTACGAGAACGATTTCTCCAAGCATGCGCCCGTTGCGGCTCTGCCACGGATCCGGATGGTGTGGCGTTCGATCGTGGGACAGCTGGCCAAGGAGAACGCCAAGTTCGTCTACAGTCTGATGCGTACGGGCGCTCGGGCCAAGGAGTTCGAGATGGCTTTGGAGTGGCTGAGGGATGCCGGTCTGATTCACAAGGTCCATCGCATCTCCAAGCCGGGACTGCCGGTACAGGCCTATGCCGACGGGTCTGATTTCAAGGTCTATCTGAACGATACCGGTCTGCTCTGCGCCATGGCCGGTCTCCCTGCCTCGGTGTTGTTGCGCGACGACGTCTTGTTCACGGAGTTCAAGGGCAGGCTGACGGAGCAGTTCGTCCTGCAGCAGATGGTCTGCGAATCGTTGCAGCCCTTCTACTGGAGTCCGGATTCGGGCATCTCCGAGGTGGATTTCATCGTTCAGAAGGGCGACCGGGTGGTCCCGATCGAGGTGAAAGCCGCCACGAACCCGAGGTCGAAGAGTCTGCGGGTGTATCACGACAAGTACCGTCCGGAGCGTTGCGTCCGCACCTCGTTATTGGGGCATAGCCGGCAGGACTGGGTGGAGAACATCCCTCTGTACGCCTTCCAGCATGGGTTGAGCAAGGGGCTTTCGTTCGGGTGAACAGACATCCTTTCCATCCTGCTCAACATCGCCTCAGATGCGGTAGAGCGGAGACGTCATCCTGTTTCAAATAATGTCATATATTTGTAAGTACCACTTACAAAATACATGAAATCTGTAAGTAGATAGGCATATGTTCGTCCGCAGGCAGGTGTTCGAGGGAGCAGGAAACGAGAGTCTGTTTCTATGGGGGGCTCGTCAGACGGGGAAGAGCACGCTGTTGAAGAGTCTCTACCCGGATGCTATGTGGTTCGACCTCCTGAAAACGGACTTGTACAGAAGGTATCTGTCCGATCCCGTGCAGTTCCGCGAGGCCGTTCTGGCAGACAAAGCGGGCCGAGTGGTGATCGTAGATGAGATCCAGAAGGTTCCCGCCCTGCTGGACGAGATCCATTGGTTGATGGAGAACAGCGGGACTCGATTCATCCTGAGCGGGTCGAGTGCGAGGAAGATCCTCCGATCGGGTGTGAACCTGCTCGGGGGCAGGGCGCTCAGGTACGAGTTGTATCCGCTTGTTTCCTCCGAGATACCGGATTTCGACCTGTTGCGGGCGTTGAACAACGGATTGCTCCCCAGGCATTATCTGTCAGACAGTCCACGCCGGATGTTGGATGCCTACGTCGGCAACTATCTCCGGGACGAGATCGTGGCTGAGTCGAGGATCCGCAACATAGAAGCATTTAGTCGCTTCCTGGAGGCTGCCGCCTTTTCGAACGGGGAGATGGTCAACCATACGAACATTGCGGTGGATTGCGGTGTCAGCCACAACACGGTGAGGGAGTATTTCCAGATCCTGGAGGATACGTTGATTGGGCGTTTCCTTCCCTCCTTTCAGAAGAGGCCGAAGCGGAGGGTGGTGGCTTCTCCCAAGTTCTATTATTTCGACCTGGGTGTCGCGAACAGTCTCTTGAGGAGGAGCATCGAGATCGGCGGCGAGTCGATGGGGAATGCCTTCGAGCATTTCATTTTTCAGGAGCTGCATGCCCACAGTCGATACACCGGTTTGGGGTATCCTTTCGCGTTTTGGCGTACATCCTCCGGAATCGAAGTCGATTTCATCCTGGGCGACCATCAAGTCGCGGTGGAGGTGAAGTCGACCGGTAACGTCCAGCCCCGTCATCTCAGCGGTTTGAAGGCGTTCGCCGAGGAGTACCGGGTCGATACATCCATCCTGGTATGCAACGAGCCCATCGAGAGGCGAATCGGTGACATCCGGATACTGCCCTGGAAGGTCTTCCTCTCGCGTTTGTGGGATGGCGACATCATTTGATCGTCGCTCTCAGAGGCGCAAGGGTGGTGCACCGATGGGCATCGAATCCATCTTCATCCTTTCCATCCTGCCATCCTTGCTCAAACGCCATGACCTTTGGGTTGACTGTTCAATCTCGGTGAGTTTGAACCAGGATGTACCGGATATAGGAAGGATGGGCAGGATGGCGGTTGACATAGGGAAGTACCCGCCTGATGGCGGGCAGGGGAGGTAACTGAGCAATACCCTCTCCATACATCTATTGCAATAAAGCGCAGTACATTGCCCATTTCGGTATCAATCGCAAGTATTCTCATATTTTCGCATCAAATAGGGCATTATGAAGCACCTTTATATGATCATTCGACAGATCAAGGAACGAAGAGAAATGCTGAGGATCACGCAAGAGGGTTTGGCGGACATTTCAGGGGTCGGGCTTCGGACCATCAAGCAGTTGGAAGCGGGTAAGGCGAATCCTACCTATAGGACCTTGCAGGAGATCGCGGATGTGCTTGGGATGGAATTGGTTTTACAGGTCAGGAAGCCCAATGGCCTATGAGATCGGCGGAAGTGCATTTCAGGGGGGAATTGGCGGGGATGCTGCGTCAGTTGGATAATGGGGATTTCCATTTCAGGTACGAAGAACCATGGGTCAACGACAGCCATAAGCCATCCATCAGTTTGACATTGCCAAAATCAAGAATGGAGTTTCATTCGGCCGTGTTATTCCCGTTTTTTTTCAACATGATCCCCGAGGGCGTGAACAGGAGATTGATATGTCGGAGAAGAAGGATCGATCCTGATGATCATTTCGGCATTTTACTGGAGGTTGCCGGTGGCGACACGATCGGTGCCGTCAGGGTCGTGAAAAACATTTGAAGTGATCAGGTTGGAAACAAACAGATGTCCTGGAACCCTGTCACCCGGTCATCATACCTATGGCAGTACCTGCATCAAACGTGTATTCGATGGACGCAAGGTCGATCATGTTCTCCCCTATGATTCCTTGCAGGCGGCTCCGAATGGAGAAGACCCGTTTGAGGAGAATGCAACCCGAATGTCCATTTCAGGGGTGCAGGAAAAGTTCTCGCTGATCCAGTGGAAGAACAAGTTGCGCTTGACGAGGGAGGGCGAACAGGGTACGCATATTTTGAAACCCATACCGGGCGTTTCGAAGCATGCGGATCAGATGCCGGCCAATGAGCATCTGACCATGCAGATCGCCCATCAGGTATTCGGGATCGAGACGGCCGGCAATGCCATGATCTTTTTTGGCAACGGAGATCCTGCCTACATTACGAGGCGGTTCGATATGAATCGGGATGGACGCAAACTGGCCCAGGAGGATTTCGCATCCCTCGCCGGCAAGAGCCCACAGACGCATGGGGCGGATCATAAATATCAAGGTAGTTATTGGGATCTTTTCGAACTCATGCGCGAACACCTGCCCAGCCATAGGGTCGAATCGATCAAATTATTCAAGCTGTTGCTCTTCAACTATCTGTTTTCAAATGGAGACGCCCATCTGAAGAATTTCTCCATCATAGAAACACCGCTGGGCGATTTCAAATTGAGCCCCGCCTATGATCTGTTGAACAGTCGCATCCACATCGATGACAGGGATTTTGCTTTGCATGAAGGCTTGCTTCCCGCAAGGATGGGGCAGGGGAACGTGGCCAAACAATTCCGACGGCTGGCAGACAGTGCTGGAATTTCCGAAAAGCAAACGAACGCCATCATGGCAGGCATGGTCTCCCGCTCAGATGACGTCGAAAGGTTGATCGACGGCTCCTTTCTCAAGGATCAGATCAAACGGAGCTACCTGCAAATGTATCAGACGAAGCTGAAAAAAATCCGTGATTGATTCCGGGTGTTGGTCATATCATCCACGAGATCCTGATTCAGACAGATCAACAGCCGGGCTATGGCGGGTAGATGGCTATCCGTACTGCCCGGAGGTTGGGCCTGCTTGCATCCTGGTTCAATCTCAATGCAGTTTGAACCAGGATGTACCGGATATCAGAGGGATGTACCGGATGGAACCCGCGACAGGCGGCATCTTGGTCGTCCGGCGATGGTCGTAGGGGTAGAGGAATGAGCCTGTATCCTGTACATCCGTATTTCCATCCTGTACATCCTGGTTCAAAAACTCAGGCGATGGCGAGTTGCGATCGACCGGGCATCGAATCCTTCTTCATCCTGTCCATCCTGAAATCCTGCTCAAAAAACCTTGAGCGTCCTGTGTTTTTCTCTTCCCCTGCAAACCGCGAGTCCGTAATCTTGCCTATCCGGGTAAGCGACAGGGGATCCGATCCGTACGGGTACGTTCCTTTTGCGAAAGGATGGCAGACATGCTTGAATGGCCTCCCAATCCACCCGCAGGTTGCACAGCTAGTAACCCAAAGATGCCAATGAAATGACATGTATTCCATCGGGGCGTCGGTAACTCATGCCTGTTCCTGTAATGATGTTCATTGATTTCGGCGTTTCCATCTTTTCTGAGTCAATATTGCCTGCAAATTTTTTGAGATTTTCTGCAGCTTGTTCGATATAGCCTACGCCCAGTTTTATTTCAAATGCAGCATAATCTCCGTTTCGTTTTTGAACAATGGCATCCACCTCATAACCGTAAGAATCGTTGTAGTGGTAAACCGTGGCATCATTGGCTTTGGCATATACATTCAATTCGTGGATGGCCAACGATTCAAACAGGAACCCTGTGTATGCAATATCCTTTCGCAGCGACTCCCTATCCAGGCCCAGCACGGCTACTGCCAGAGAAGGGTCACATAAATGCCTTTTGGGAGATTTACGCAGCGATGCAGCGGAGCGAATATGCGGGTTGAACGCCGGTTGCTCGTAAAGGATCATTAATTTGGATAATGCATCCAGATAATCGGAAATAGTGTTTCTGGATAGATCATTCTTTTCATTGACCTTCACATCTTTCTCCAAGGTCCTGTTATCGACCAAAGTGGCGATGTTCCTGGATAGGGAGCGCAATAAACTACGAACCTTATTCGGATTTCGCTTCACTCCAGACACCTGGCTCATGTCTGCCTCACAAAGCAGATCAACGTATCCCCGATTCAGGGTCAAGGCATTTTTGTGATCTACATGGATCAAAGCAGGCCAGCCTCCCTTGCAGATCCTTTCAATGATGGATTCCAATGAAACCGCGGGTTCGGAATGATCCATACCTGCTCCGGAAAGCAAATTCGACAGTTTCACTGTGCCGCTGGAATAACCTAATTCCTGCCAGGTCATGGTTTCCATTTGCAAGACTGTGAACCGACCCGCCCCACTATGGAGTCTTACCTGTTCCGGAGGATTTGCGGACCCTGTGAGTATGAACACTCCTTTTGACTTCCGTTTGTCCACTTCATGCCTCACATGATTCCATATTTCCGGATGCTCTTGCCATTCATCGATCAATCTCGGGGTTTCCCCCTCCAATAACAATGATGGATGGGTTGCCATCATGACCGAAACCTGTGGGTCTAGATCCATTCTCAATACGCTTTTAGCATATTGGGAGGCAGTTTCAGTTTTACCGCATGATTTAGGCCCTTTTATCAGAACCGCGCCTGAAGCTGCCATTTTTTCCCGCAGATCTCCTTCAACCAATCTTTTCACATAAGCCATGGATCTCTTGTTTACGGACTGCAATCAGGTTGACCCCGAATGGTTGTGCAAAATTAAGGCATTTTATTGTGCAAATTATAGAAAAAAGATTGGGCTATTTTTAGAATGCTGAATAGGTACGAAACGCTGTGTATCGGTAGAGAGGAGACGTCATCCTGTTTTAAAAAATGTCATGTATTTGTAAGTATCACTTACAAAATACATGAAATCTGTAAGTAGATAGGCATATGTTCGTCCACAGGCAGGTGTTCGAGGGAGCGGGAAACGAGAGTCTGTTTCTATGGGGGGCTCGTCAGACGGGGACGAGCAGGCTGTTGGTTCAAACTGCCCGGAGGTTGAGCCTGCTTGCATCCTGGTTCAATCTCCATGCAGTTTGAACCAG